>Ga0075157_10002370_pt1 | contig 11063 bp, 7 predicted proteins | sample JI81BgreenDNA_FD_70967 | JGI IMG/M metagenome (GOLD analysis project Ga0075157, IMG submission 70967) | Wastewater effluent complex algal communities from Wisconsin, to seasonally profile nutrient transformation and Carbon sequestration -... | ecosystem: Engineered > WWTP > Effluent > Algae...
CAAGCTGAGGTGAAAGGAGTTGCGGGCACTTGGAAAGATTTAACCGACAATGTAAACTCGATGGCGGGGAATTTGACAGCGCAAGTGCGGGGTATTGCTAAGGTTGTGACGGCGGTGGCGAATGGCGATTTGAAGCGCAAATTAATGCTGGAAGCTAAGGGAGAAATTGCGACTCTGGCAGATACGATTAACGAGATGATTGATACGCTGGCGACGTTTGCCGATCAAGTTACTACGGTGGCGCGGGAGGTAGGAATTGAAGGAAAATTGGGCGGCCAAGCGAAGGTTCCGGGCGCGGCGGGGACGTGGCGAGATTTGACGGATAATGTGAATGAATTGGCTGCGAATTTGACTACTCAACTGCGGGCGATCGCCGAAGTAGCAATTGCTGTTACCAGAGGCGATTTAACGAGGTCAATTTCCGTCGCCACTGAAGGAGAAGTTGCCATTGTTAAGGACAACATTAACCAGATGATCGCCAATCTCCGGGAGACGACGCAGAAGAATACTGAGCAAGATTGGCTGAAAACAAACCTTGCTAAGTTCACTCGAATGCTACAAGGTCAGCGGGATTTAGAAACTGTTTCTAAACTAATTCTCTCCGAATTGACGCCGCTGGTTTCTGCTCAGCATGGCGTATTCTTTATGATGGAATCTGTCGAACACGATCCGTTTCTCAAACTGTTAAGTACCTACGCCTACCGGGAACGCAAACAGTTAGGAAATAGATTCCATTTAGGAGAAGGTTTGGTAGGACAGTGCGCCCTGGAAAAAGAACGGATACTGTTGACTGAAGTGCCGGAAAACTACGTTAAGATTGGATCGGGACTGGGAGAAGCGACGCCGTTGAATGTGGTGGTTTTACCCGTACTATTTGAGGGACAAGTGACGGCAGTAATTGAGTTAGCTTCGTTCCGCCGCTTCAGCGAAATACACTTGACATTTCTCGACCAACTTACAGAAAGTATCGCCATTGTTTTAAATACAATTGCGGCAAGTATGCGGACGGAAGAGTTGCTGAAACAGTCACAGTCTTTGGCAGAAGAGTTACAAACTCAGCAAAAGGAACTAACGGAAACTAACAAGCGTCTCGAACAGCAAGCGCAGTCACTCCGCGCATCTGAGGAACTGTTGAAGAGTCAGCAGGAAGAGTTGCAACAAACGAATGAAGAACTAGAAGAACAAGCTGAATTGCTAGCGCTGCAAAATAAGGAAGTTGAGCGGAAAAACCGAGATATCGAACAGGCGAGGGGGTTGTTGGAAGAAAGAGCCGAACAGTTGGCTCTAACTTCTAAGTATAAGTCGGAGTTTCTGGCAAATATGTCTCACGAGTTGCGAACTCCGCTGAATTCGCTGTTGATTCTGGCTCGATTGCTTTCTGACAATACTGAGGGTAATTTGACTCAGAAGCAAGTTGAATACACGCGCACAATTTACTCGGCGGGAAATGATTTGCTGGGGCTGATTAATGACATCTTGGATCTCGCTAAGATTGAATCAGGCACGATGTCGGTGGAAATTGAGCAAGTGTTGTTTGCGGATTTGCGAGATCATTTGGATCGGACTTTCCGCCAAATCGCCCAGGATAAGAAGTTGAATTTTCAAATAGAGCTTGAGGGTGGGTTGCCAAAAGGTCTTTATACAGATGCTAAACGCCTGCAACAAGTTTTGAAGAATCTTCTCTCTAATGCGTTTAAGTTTACAGAACGGGGTGAGGTGAAATTGCGTGTCGAAGTAGCGCGGGAAGGGTGGAGTTTAGAGATAGAAAGTTTAAGGAGTTCCCCTACTGTTTTGGCTTTCTCAGTTAGCGATACGGGGATTGGGATTTCTGCTGAAAAACACAGGGTTATTTTTGAGGCTTTCCAACAAGCTGATGGTAGCACTAGCCGCAAATACGGGGGCACGGGTTTGGGTTTGTCAATTAGTAGAGAAATCGCTAATCTGTTAGGCGGAGAAATTAAATTGACAAGTCGCCCTGGTGAGGGTAGTAGGTTCACGCTTTATCTGCCGCAAACTTACCAAGAATCGCGAATAATGAACGATCGGGAATCGGGAACGGGCAAGCAAGTGGCTCAATTGCCTGCTGCTATTTCTTCTGCTGTTCCTTCGCCGAATTTCAACTTGCCGATCGCTCCTTATCCATCACCGGTTATCGCTGACGATCGGGAAAATGTCGAACTCGACGATCGCGTGCTGTTGATTGTCGAGGATGATGTAAACTTCGCTCGGATTCTGTTGGATATGGCGCAGGAACAGGGTTTTAAAGGTTTGGTGGCTTTGCGGAGCGATATCGGTTTGGCGATGGCGCGAGAGTTCAAGCCAACGGCGATTATGCTGGATCTAAATTTGCCTGTGATGGATGGCTGGACAGTGCTCGATCGCTTGAAGCACGATCCAAGTACGCGCCACATTCCGGTTCACATTGTATCAGTTGAAGAAGGGCGGCAGCGCAGTTTGCAGTTAGGGGCGATCGCGTATCTACAAAAGCCTGTCAGTCGCGAAGCTTTGAGCAAAGCTTTGACTGATATTAAGGGGTTTGTGGAGCGGCCCGTGAAGAATTTGCTAGTCGTGGAAGACGACGAAACACAGCGTCTCAGTATTGTGGATTTAATTGGCAATCACGATGTTTCTACAACGGCTGTGGGGAGCGGTGCAGAGGCGCTAGCAACTTTGAAATTAGGGCATTTTGACTGCATCGTACTCGATTTGGGACTGCCAGATATGACTGGTTTTGAACTGATCGAGCAGATCAAGCAAGAGGCTACTTTGAAAAGTCTGCCGATTATTATTTATACGGGCAAAGAGTTGACGAGAACCGAAGAAACTCAACTGAAGCGGATGGCGGAAACAATCATTGTTAAAGATGTGCGATCGCCAGAACGTTTGTTAGATGAAACAGCTTTGTTTTTGCACCGAGTTCAAGCAAATTTGCCGGAACCAAAGCGCCAAATGCTAGAGCAATTGTATCAAACAGATTCGACGCTGGCGGGCAAAACAGTCTTGATTGTTGACGATGATATGCGGAATATTTTCGCCCTCACAAGTATGCTGGAGCGCCATAAAATGGAAGTTGTGTATGCTGAGAATGGCAGAGAGGGCATTGCTAAATTGCAAAGTACGCCTGAGATAAATATTGTGTTGATGGACGTGATGATGCCAGAGATGGACGGTTACGAAACCATGCAAGCAATTCGTAATATGCCTCAATTTGCGTCCTTGCCAATGATTGCTCTGACTGCGAAAGCTATGAAGGGCGATCGGGAAAAATGTATCGAAGCTGGTGCGTCTGACTACATTACCAAACCTGTGGATACGGAACAGTTGCTCTCGCTGCTGCGTGTCTGGCTTTATCGATAGTCATTAGTCATTAGTCATTAGTCATTAGTAAGCAGTGAACAGTTGTAGGGTGCGTCGCTACCAACCATCCCAAACAAAAATCGACCATCGATGAGCGACGCACCTTACAGTTGACCTGTGACATTAACCAATTCCCAAGTCCCAATGCCCAATTCCCAATAACTAATTAAAAATGCCCGAAAGCCATGAACTTGAAACAATCGAAATTCAACTCCTACTAGAGGGAATGTTTCGCTATTACGGATTTGATTTTCGCAATTATGCTCTTGCCTCTCTCAAGCGCCGTATTTGGAACACTATTCGCTCGGAACGGCTCACCACTGTGTCTGCACTTCAGGAAAAGGTACTCCACAATCCTGCTTACCTAGACCGTTTACTGCTGGACATTTCTGTCAATGTAACGGCGATGTTTCGCGATCCCAGCTTTTACATTAGTTTCAGAAAAAAAGTTGTACCGCTGCTGCGTACTTATCCTTTTATTCGGATTTGGCACGCGGGATGTTCAACGGGAGAAGAAGTCTATTCTATGGCAATTTTGCTGCAAGAAGAAGGACTTTATGACCGTTGTCGGATTTACGCTACGGACATGAATGAATTAGTTTTGAAAACCGCAAAAAGTGGGATATTCCCGCTGAAACAGATGCAAGAATATACGCAACTTTACCACCAAGCGGGGGGCAAGAGAGCGTTTTCTGAGTATTACACTGCGGCCTATGAAAATGCAATTTTTCGCTCTTCACTTAAAGATAATATTGTCTTTGCTCACCACAACCTAGCAACGGATAATTCTTTTAATGAGTTTAATGTTATTTTATGCCGTAATGTGCTGATTTATTTCAATTCACACCTCCAAGAGCGGGTACACAAGCTTTTTTATGAGAGCCTGGTAATGTTTGGGGTTTTAGGCCTGGGTCATCAGGAGTCTCTGATTTTTACACCTTATGAAAAATATTATGAAGCACTTGAAAGTAGTGATAAACTCTACCGAAGAGTTAAATAAAAAAAATTTTGAAATAGTGGTTGTGGGCACGTCTTTGGGAGGGCTAGAGGCTCTGACTGTGCTGCTGGCAGATTTGCCAAAAAGCTTTCCTTTGCCTGTAGTTATTGTCCAACACCGCCATAAGAGTTCTCAGAATAGGCTGACAGATTTTTTACAACAGCACAGCTCTCTCCCAATCACAGAGGCCCAAGACAAAGAGCCGATCGCACCTGGACGGGTTTACTTGGCTCCTGCTGACTATCACTTGCTAATAGAATCGCCCTGTGAGGAGGAGTTTAGCCTGTATGAAAACAACTTGACAGAATGGGGGAGCGTGGCAGTGGAGTCAATCCATAATTCAAAATCCCCAATTCCCAATCGCGTTTCTCCTACATTTGCACTATCAACTGAGGCTCCTGTCTGCTATGCGCGACCCTCAATCGATGTGCTGTTTGAGTCTGCTGCAGATGCCTTTGGGGAGAAAGTTATTGGCATAATTTTAACGGGAGCTAATTCTGATGGCACTGAAGGGCTGGCAAAAATTAAAGCTGAGGGAGGATTGACATTCGTGGAGGAACCGGCTTCGGCTCTATGCGCGACCATGCCAGCCTCCGCGATCGCAAATGTTGAAGTAGACTGGATTTTACCCCTCTCTAAAATTGCTCCCTGTTTAGTCAATTTGCTAAGAATTAAAGATTAAAAAAATTATGAATCAGCAGTCGCCCCATCGAGTAAATGTCCTTTTAGTTGACGATCGCCCAGAAAATTTGATAGCTCTAGAAGCTATCCTCAACAGCCCCTCTTATCATCTAGTACAAGCTAATTCGGGCGCGGAGGCTCTGAGATGTCTGCTTAATGAAGATTTTGCGGTAATTTTGCTTGATGTGCAGATGCCGGGAATGGATGGATTTGAGACAGCAACATTGATTCGCTCTAGAGATCGATCGCGAGCGACTCCGATTATTTTTATCACAGCATTCAGCAGTAATGACACCCACGTGTTTAAAGGTTATTCTCTGGGTGCGGTGGATTACCTGTTCAAACCCTTGGAACCGGAAATATTGACCTCGAAGGTGCAGGTGTTTGTGGAATTGTTCCAGAAAACAGTGGAGGTGAAACAGCAAGCAACACAGTTAGCTGCTGTTAATAGTGAACTAAGTAAAAGTGAAGAGCGGTTTCGCACTTTGTGTGCTTGTTCGCCGCTGGGAATTTACTTAGCTGACGTTGAAGGGCGCTGTACATACATTAATCCCCGTTGTCAAGCAATTTGCGGGTTAACACTGGAGGAAAGTTTAGCAGATATTTGGCAGCGGGAAGTTCATGAAGAAGATCGCGATCGCGTAGTAGCACATTGGTTAGCTTGGATTAAAGAAGGCAAGGAATATTCTAACGAGTTTCGATTAGCTGGTAGCGAAACTGTGCGTTGGATTAATGTGCAGTCGTCGCCAATGTTTTCGGATTTGGGAAAACTGATCGGTCATGTGGGTACGGTTAGAGATGTCACAGACCGCAAGCAAGCAGAGGAAGAACGCGGCCGACTAATCCGCGAACAAGTGGCGCGGCAAGAAGCGGAGAGAGCTAACCAGATGAAGGATGAATTTTTAGCTATTCTCTCTCACGAACTCCGTACTCCTTTAAATGCAATTCTCGGCTGGTCTAGGCTGCTTCGTACCAAAACATTTGACCAAGACACTATAGAGAAAGCCCTAGAAACAATAGAGCGCAATGCTAAATCTCAATCTCAACTCATCGAAGATATTTTAGATGTTTCGCGGATTCTGCGGGGGAAACTAAATTTAAATAAGCATCCGATTCGGTTGGAATCTGCGATCAAGCTGGCAATAGATTCTTTGCAGCCGCTGACTGAGGAAAAATCAATAGTCATAGAATTAACGTGCAGTCCCAATGTAGGTGAAGTTATCGGCGATTTCGATCGCTTGCAGCAAATTGTGTGGAATTTGCTGTCAAATGCGATTAAGTTTAGTCCGCAAGAGGGTAAAGTACAGGTGCGCTTAGAGTCGGTTGGAGATGAGGCTCAAATTCAGATAATTGATAGCGGCATTGGTATCGCTCCTGATTTTTTGCCTTATGTTTTCGATCGCTTCCGCCAAGCTGATAGCAGCACAACTAGGTCTTACGGGGGTTTGGGACTGGGATTGGCGATCGTCCGTCACTTGGTGGAACAGCACGGCGGTAAGGTGCAGGCAGAGAATAATCCGGGCGAGGGTGCGAAATTTACGGTGGCTTTACCTCTTGCACAGAGGAAGACCGGAGGTGCAGGGGATGCTTGGTCGGAACTCAATGACGGGACAGAGGTTCTACCCACTCTAACTAATTTGCAATTGCTGGTGGTGGATGATGACGATGATACGCGGGAGTTTTTGATTGCTTTACTCGAGGACGAAGGAGCTATGGTGCGATCGGCGACATCGGTGGCCGGGGCTCTAGCTGCACTGGAGAGTTATTGGCCGGATCTACTGCTGAGCGACATTGGAATGCCGGAAGCAGACGGCTATGAGTTGATCGCGCGCGTGAGAGAAATGGAAGTGATCAGGGGTGGAAAGATGCCTGCGATCGCTCTGACGGCCTACGCGAGAGAGGAAGAGCGCCAGCAAGCGCTGGAAGCGGGTTTCCAGATGCACTTATCTAAACCAGTTGACATAAATAAGTTAATTGCCGCAATTGCTAACCTCACAGGGATGCTCGGAAATCCCGATCCAACTCACATCTTGCACCATGCTCAATAACAGGCTTTCGGGCCTGTTCCACAAAGAGTAAATTTTCTTGTGGGGAGTAGGGGTTGGGCAGGAGAGCCCGTCCCTGAAGGCTGATTGACAATAGTGTTCTTCGGTGATTTCCAACGGACTCGGCGGTTAAAACCGCTTTGTTGACCCAAAGCATCTAGGATACCCGCCACGTGATTCATCCGTCCAGAAATAAAAAACCTGTATCCGATGAAACTTGCCGAACGTATTTATTCGTGGGCTCTATGCTTCAATCTAAAATCTAAAATCTAAAATCGATTGACCCCCAATCCCGTGCCGATTACTGAGAAAAATATTAAGCTAGCTTAAAGGACACGCGATCGACAGTTCGGAACAAGACACCCGTTTTTCCACAAAAAACTGGATATTTGCCGTTTTTTTGCTTCAACCTGCCGTCAAAGTACAAAATTACTCGCCAATCAATTCATGAATATTTTTAGCAGTCTGCTTTCTAGCCCAACTCAAGCACCCCAAGTCAAAAAACAGCGTCGAGGCATTGAAATTAAGTCGGAACGCGAAATCGAAATTATGCGGCAGGCCGCGAAAATCGTTGCAACGGTACTCAAAGAAATTTCCCAAATGGTGAAACCGGGAATGACTACTGCTGATTTGGATGCTTATGCCGAAAAACGCATCCGTGCTATGGGGGCAACTCCGAGTTTTAAAGGCTATCACGGTTTTCCCGGATCGATTTGCTCTAGCATTAATAACGAAGTTGTTCACGGCATCCCCAGTCCCAAAAAGGTAATTCGGGCCGGAGATGTTCTTAAGGTAGATACGGGGGCATATTATCAAGGTTTTCACGGCGATTCTTGCATTACGATCGCAGTTGTGGAAGTGACTCCCGAATCGGCAAAATTAATCCGAGTCGCAGAAGAAGCTCTCTACAAAGGCATCGAACAAGTGAAGGCGGGAGCCTATTTGCTCGATCTGGCTGGTGCGATCGAAGATCATGTCAAAAGCAACGGTTTTAACATCGTTGAGGAGTTTACGGGCCACGGTGTCGGGCGAAATTTGCACGAGGAACCGTCGGTTTTCAATTTCCGCACGCGGGAAATGCCGAATGTGAAATTGCGAGCGGGCATGACATTGGCGATCGAACCAATTCTGAATGCCGGTTCTAAGTACACTCGGACGCTTTCTGACAAGTGGACTGCTGTAACCGTTGACAATGCTATGTCGGCTCAGTTTGAGCATACTGTGTTGGTAACGGAAACTGGCTATGAAATTTTGACCGATCGTTCCAAAGTTTAAGTGGAAGGGTTCAACAATAATTTTGAGTTTTGAGTTTCGAGTTTTGAATTAAAGATTTAAGAACTTTTTAATCGTTAGATCAAAACCTAACTCAAAACTCTTGAGTTGGACAACAAGTTTTTAACTTCCTTCGAGGGATGGAGTGACAATAAGAGTTAAATGCGGCTAAATTAAAAAATAGTGGTAAAGCGTAAGGGTAACAACTATGTCAGCACGATTATTATTGGTAGATGATGAACCGGGCTTGCGGGAAGCAGTACAAGCTTATTTGGAAGATAGCGATTTTGCGGTTGAGGTTGCCAGTAATGCTCGCGATGGGTGGGAACTCTTGCAGCAGACTAATCCAGATTTGGTGATTTCAGACATTATGATGCCCCAGGTGGACGGTTATCAATTTCTCAAGCAAGTGCGGGAAGATCCTCGCTATAAGGCTTTGCCGGTGGTGTTTTTGACGGCTAAGGGGATGACGAGCGATCGTATTCAAGGCTATCAAGCAGGCTGCGATGCTTATCTTTCTAAGCCCTTCGATCCCGACGAATTAGTAGCAATAGTAACCAATTTGCTAGCCCGCCGCGCGGCTGCTAAGGAGACAAGCGAAAATCCTGAAAGTCCAGATATTGCTGCTTTGACAAGCCAAATGGCGAGAATTGAGTCTTTGCTGAGTGGGCGGAGTTCGATCGCCCAAAGTCCTTCGCCGATTAAAATTGATTTGACTCCGCGAGAACAAAGTGTTTTGGATTTGGTTGCTCAAGGTTTGATGAATAAGGAAATTGCCCGCCGCTTGGAAACTAGCGTGCGTAATGTGGAAAAGTACGTCAGCCGTTTGTTTAGCAAGACGGGTACTAACAGCCGTACTGAGTTGGTTCGCTTCGCCCTCGAACACGGCTTGACGAAATAGGAGTCCTCTCGACTTGGCTGGAGGCTGTGGCTTGCCGAGCTGCGTTACCAGGCTCTTCCTGGTAACGAGAATTATGCAAAAAATTAGAAATGTTAAGATTTGACACTCCCCAGCCTAAAGGCGTGGGGATTCTTAATTCATCGACTGACCTTTAAGCACCATGTCCTTGCGGCAGTCCTTAAACCTTTCAACCGTACAATAGTACAAATTGACGAGTCTAATTCACTGTTACCCCAGAGGGTCTATCTCCAAAAGCGTACTAGGATACAAGCAAGCGAGTTTGGGTATGCCCTACCCTACTTAACAAATCAAGAAATTGTTTGTTGTTACTGGTTTAAGGATGCGTTGATCCTTTAGCTGTTTTAAGAGTTTTCGCCGCTCTGCGTCCCCCGGTTTATACCTAAAAGTGTGTCTTAACTGTTTCACGATGGTAAAGGAGTTTAACCTTGACTATTTTAGTATACTACAAATACCAGCAATTCCTGATTTTTAGGAAGGGATTTAAGAAATTAAAGCCGCCCTAGAAGGACGGGTTTTAAACCCAATTTCCTGATAAGTATTGACAGGTATCCGGCGGCTGTGGTATGTCACATCAGCTTGCTGGTGGCAGCGCGGGAGTGCGAAAACTGGTGTGCGAAAACTGGTGTGCGATCGAACTTCTCACCCACTTTGCTTTGAGTCTGAGATAAACACTCGCAAACACCGGGGAATTACTTAGCGGGAAAACCTGACTGTTTAAGAGTTTTCACGTAGTAAATAGAAAAGCAAACACTTGACCGGATATGCTCCGTTAAGCAAACTTGCCACGAAAAGTCACAGATAAGGTTATATCCTGTGGAAAAACAAGCCACTATTAATTACAGTTCTGGACGCACTCCTACAAAGAAACCGGGTTTTTTACCTAATTTACGGTGTGTAACAAAGTATTTCGTAAAAAAAAACCGTTTCTGGGCCCCCAGGCTAAAATTTTACACCCTAGTTCAAGCTCTCAGATTCATCTGTGGAGTCAATCTAAAATCTAAAATCTAAAATCGACTGACAGCGAAGGAAAGTAGCCGCAGATGTTGAATGTATAGTAGTACCAAAGTTTAGTTTATATCAGGAGGATACCATGAGGAAAATCACGGCGCGACAAACGATAAGTGCCATAGTAGCACTGCCGATCGTACTAATAGCCAATACAACTCAAGCTTTAGCGACTGATACCGCTCAAAAAATAGAGCCCATTAAGAAAGTTTCGGATTTTGGCGATGAGCTAGATTTTGATATTGGGCCACCAACAACCATCAGCATTGAAGAAAGCGAGGATTGGGATGAACCTGATTTTACAGCTACTTTAGATATGGAGATTAGTAAATTTATGACAAAAAATCTTCAAGCTGTATTTGATGAGCCGCCGCCGATAGTTTATCTCAGTGCTGCAAGGGGTCAGTCAAGCAAGGAATGCCGGATTTCAGCGATATGCGAATAACTGAATCGGATTTGTGCGATTTTGGCGATGGCTGGGACTCCCGCAAACAAAGACTCATTTGCTGGGTAGAATTTGAGCAATTATCAAGATTTCAGTAAACTCCGGTTGATTTTGCTGGGAATATGCGAATAACAGAGTATGTATTTTTTTGGGTATGCTTTAATTGCGATCGGCTAAAATAATAAGTATGCAGGCTGAAAAAAACTTAACTAATTGATAGTTAGTCCGTAGGGTGCGGATCTGCTTCATATTTGATAAAGATTGCAGATTGACGGGTGTATCCGCACCTTACTCGCGTCTCTCTTCTTGTGTGTACCACATATACATGGAATATGCTGT
>Ga0075157_10002371_pt1 | contig 11058 bp, 13 predicted proteins | sample JI81BgreenDNA_FD_70967 | JGI IMG/M metagenome (GOLD analysis project Ga0075157, IMG submission 70967) | Wastewater effluent complex algal communities from Wisconsin, to seasonally profile nutrient transformation and Carbon sequestration -... | ecosystem: Engineered > WWTP > Effluent > Algae...
TTGCCTTTATCCCAGCCGACTATGCTTTTTTAATATTTCACGTACTTCATCTACGCTCAATCCTGTAATTTCGGATATCATTAGCATAGGAATACCATGATCAAAGGATTTCAAAATGACTTCGGTTTGTTTTTTTTCGATACCGATTTGTTCACCCTTTTGCATACCGATTTGTTCACCCTTTTGGATGCCAATTTGTTCACCGATTTGGATATTTTCCTGAGCTATGCGCGCATATGTGGTCATGATATCTTCTTTTGCCAATCTTCTATTGCCTTTATCCCAGCCGACTATGCTTTTTTAATATTTCACGTACTTCATCTACGCTCAATCCTGTAATTTCGGATATCATCAGCATAGGAATACCATGATCAAAGGATTTCAAAATGACTTCGGTTTGCTTTTTTTCAATACCGATTTGTTCACCCTTTTGGATGCCAATTTGTTCACCCTTTTGTATACCGATTTGGATGTTTTCCTGAGCTATGCGCGCATATGTGGTCATGATATCTTCTTTTATTGTGGAAGGGATAGATTCTATTATTTTTTTAACATCTTCTGGTTTAACATCTGACGCAGACAGCATATAAACAAATGTCTGTTGTAAAAAGTTCCTATCTTCAAATTCATTTTGAAAAAGTGTAAATACCCTGATGATATCACTTGCCATTTTTATAGGATTATGGCGCCATTTCTGAGTGATCATAGAAACAGCCATCATTGTATTTTGCATGGCCAATAATGTTTCGTCAGGCACTTGATGTAAAGCAACAAAAATATGGTTGATTTCTGGCATGTAGTTTTGTATTGCCAAAGGATACTTATCAAACAAATTGGTTAGTTTAGGAACTTTCCATTTTCTTTTCCCTTGATAATAGATTATCGGTATGACTGGTATAAGTGGCGTCTTCTCTAAGATGCATTTATGGTAATGAGCAAACAGATAAAATCCAACTTGCATCAAAACATTTTTGTCTGGCTTGCTCTTATGTTCAAAGAGTAAGGAGACAGCAATCTTTTTGTCGGATGGACTATGGAGTTGTATTTCAAAAATTAAATCAGAAAAAAACTCACTAAGCGCTTCATCCACATAAGATTCTTGGAGTACTTCTAGTGTTGTAAAGTTTAGCAGATCTTTTAAGTCACTTGGTAATATGGTCTGTAACGATGATGCAGCTCTGTGTGGATCCGAAAAGGATTCCCTGACATATTTGTCATGAATGTTATTGATGTTTTTAGCCATAATAAGTTGAAGTTAAACTTATAAACAATAACTAGAGAAAATAAGTTTGCATCATACTTCTCCTTCGTACATCCCAAATCTACCTCATTGTGGCTCAATTTGCTCCGGAATGCCATTATTACCACCTGAATCATAGCTTTTTATAAATACTTCATAGACAAACACTGTATAAACCACCACATACTCCAAAGCGATCCAACCCATATTTTCTTTAACTGGACTCACACTGTACGCACTATAACTCAATATGATCAAAAAACTCCAAAATATCGGAAATCTGTACGTGGTAAATAGGCTCAACAACACTATATTGATAATATACCATGGGTGGATGGTGGTAGAAATAAAAAAGTATATCGTCAGTACTAATAAGCTATATCTCAGTAGGGATGCCATCGTATGATTTTTTTTGACCAATGAAAAGTAGAGCACCGTACAAATGGTAATCCATGGCGTCATCCTTCCAAATATCTGTATGATATTGTAGCCCAAAGTCTGAAAACCTAGCTCCCTGATCAAATAGTACATACTGGCATTAAACTCAAAATTGGTAAACCACAGCGCTATCGTTTTAGTGTAATTGTGCCATAAGGCTTCGCTCACAAAAGGAATAAAAAGCAATACATTGATACCACCGATGATCGCGTAAAAAACGACACTTCTTCTTAGACCTAAATATTGAAAAAATAAAGGTAGTAGCAATAAAGGTAGCAACTTGGTAGAAATAGATAGACCAATCAAAAGGCCCGCCAATAGGATTCGATTTACCGTAAGGAAATACATGCCTGCAATAAAGAAAAATAGCATCACACCTTCAAAATGTAGATTTCCGGTCAGCTCTATGATCACTACTGGATTTAGAAAATACCAAAATATATTTTTAGTATTGATCTTTAAGTAGGTTAGTATTTTTCTTCCGTAATGATAAATTCCTATGTCGGCCAGTATGATCGTGATACGTAAGGCTATGGTGCTTAATAAAATGGATTTGCCACCGATAAACGCTGCAATAAGAAAGAAAAATTGATTAAGCGGAGGATAATTGGAAAAATGTCCGGCACTCAAGCTGCCCATTTTTTGGTACAGGAAGGCTGCATTGGGCAACGTAGTTACGTTTTGAATGATTTCATCCGGACGAAACAAATAGGGATTGAGTCCCAATATGGAAATATGGCCATCCCAAATAAAACGGTAAAAATCCTGTGATAATACCGGAGTAGAAAAGATCAATATAGCCCGAAAAAATATACCTACTTTGTACCAAGTCTGTTCAGAAACATCACTTCGGAGCATCAAAACCATGCTGGAAAATGATATCGCAAAAATGGTCACCAACATGACAAAATCAGCCCGTTGCACATGGTAGCCAAGCCCTGCATAAGCTAAAGCACTGACCAAAACCAAGGTCACTAAGGTATATTTTGAAGAAAAAGCTTTCACGTTAGTTGGGCTTTACAGACTGATAGGTCACATAACCAAACCCCGAAAATAGCAGCACATGAAAGGGAAAGAATGAAAAATTATCCAGCCAAAAAGCACTGAAAACAGCAAAACCATAATACAAAAACAAAACGCCTTCCATCAGTGCATACTTAGAGATATCCTTAGATATGTAGATATTTTCTTTCCACCGATCCTTGAGCGCTTCGATATTCAATTTGGGTGTGCGAACAAATTCACTTTTTTTGCCCAGAAATCCTTCTAGGACGGCTATGGTGTTTTGGTACGAAAGACCCAAGGCTATGGACATAAACCCAAAGAATAGCACAAAATAGGTAAAGAAATTTTTGATGGAAAAGCCCTGAATATTTTTGAACGGCACCCAATACGTAAAAAAGTAAATGATCGTCGTAATGAAAAAAAAGATCATCAATCCAAAGTATGGATCAAAGGCGTCATAATGATGTTTGATATACAGTACCGGGACGCTCAGGATAGACATTACAAAAATGCATAAAAACAAAGAACTATTCAATAAATGAAGGATGCCGTGTATCTTGGTTTTGGCAGATATCGTATCAGCAGCGATGACTCTGGATGCCATTTTTACAAAGTTTTGTGCGCCACCTTTGTTCCATCTAAACTGTTGAGTACGGGCGGCACTCAATATGGCAGGCAACTCAGCAGGTGTAGCCACATCTTCGAGATAGACAAATTTCCATTTTTTTAATTGCGCTCGATAGCTGAGGTCCAGGTCTTCAGTCAGGGTATCGCTTTCCCAATTGCCAGCATCAAAGATACAGGATTTGCGCCAGGCTCCTGCCGTACCATTAAAATTGATAAAATGATGATGGGTATTGCGACCTGTCTGTTCCAAGGTAAAGTGTGCATCCAATGCTATGGCTTGCACTTGGGTCAGTAAAGAATGATCGCGATTGATATGTCCCCATCGGGTCTGTATCACACCCACCTTAGGATCTTTAAAGTGTGGAATGGTCTGATACAACCAATCTCTTTCTGGCAAAAAGTCAGCATCAAATATGACGATATAGTCACTTTTGGCTGTATTTAGCCCTTCTTTGAGTGCTCCTGCTTTAAATCCCTGTCTATTCGTTCTTCTGATATAATGTATGTCAAACCCAGCGTCTGCATACTTTTGCACGAGCGATTGGGTCAGTAAAATACTGTCATCTGTGCTATCGTCCAGAACTTGGATATCGAGTTTGTGTTTGGGGTAGTTCAGATGGGTCACCGCTTCCAACAGACGCTCAACCACATATTTTTCATTATACAAAGGCAATTGTATGGTCACTTGCGGTATTTCGTCCACATTGGAAAAATCAAACGTTTCCATTTTAGCTTGTTTCCTCTTGCTGAGCAGATAATTGACTAGCAGATTTAATTGTGCTAAGCTATAGAGAAAAATCAATACAACTACCAGAAAATAAAGACCTATGATGACACAGGATATGATGAAAAGCATACTATTTTTTTATAGAGTATTTGATGATCCAACCAATAATTTTTATACCTGCCATGACAGACCCTTTTACAGTACCAGATACTTTAGAAACGCCTATTCTGTTTTTATATGGCACGGGCACCTCTACATACTTTAGACGATGCTTCAATGCTTTGAGCTGCATCTCTATGGTCCAACCATAAGTAGTATCTTCCATCCTCAGCTGCAAGAGTTTATTGTAACTGATTGCTCTGAACGGTCCCAAATCCGTATAAGTAGCGCCATAAAAGATACGCATCAAAAAAGTAGCCAATCCATTGCCAAAAATCTGAACGGGTGTCATGGAGCCTTTTTCTCGCAGTGCGGCCACTCGAGCACCAATCACAAAATCCATATTTCCGTCTGTTATAGGTGCTACGATTTGGGTCAGTTCTCCCGGATAGTCAGAATAGTCCCCATCCAAAAATACAATGATATCTGGCTTGATTTCCAAACTGGCCACGTACTCAAGTCCTTTTAAGCAAGCATAGCCATAACCCTTCCTTGTTTCTTTGAGTACCGTAGCACCTGCATTTTGGGCCACAGTGGCAGTGAGATCGGTAGAGTTATTATCCACCACAATGATTTCTCTCACCATGGAAGGTATTTCGGCGATCACTTTAGCTATAGCGTCGGCTTCATTATAAGCGGGAATGATGACTTTTATGTGATGCATGGTCCCGTTATGATTTAAAAGTCAAGGCCCCTAAAAGGACATTTTTTAAGGCCATTTCAAAAACTATGCTGGAAGATAGGCTTGCATACTGTCTCGGGCAGGTAAGTAAATGATTCAGACTTTTTATAGGAAACCAAAATATAATCATCCTTGGAGATATACAAATTGTAAAATTTGGAACGAAGCGCAAATATAACGAAAGGAATTTAAAATTAAGGTTAAATTTTGGAGTGTGGAATGTTTTCCTTCTGCTGGCGCAAGTTTGCAACTTGTGCCTTTAGAACCTTTTTTAGAAACCTAACAATTGCATTCCATATCACCTTTGCTGGCGAAAGTTTGCAACTTGTGCCTTAAAAGACAGCCATCTCATTACAAAAAGTATAGGCTTACATTAAGTATCAGTATAGGTATATCAAGGTTGCCCGCGGCAGAAGATGTGAGGAAGAAATTAGGCTGGGGCTCAATGATCTCATCTGAATATTGATTCGATATATTACCTAAGCCCATTGCGAAACCAACATTAACCTTTTTAATGATACTATTTTCATATACCATACCAAAATCTAAACCTAACCCTCCTCCGGACAAAGTAGTTTTGCGAATACCTTGTATTTCTTCGATATAAGCCGAGTTCCCTTTAACGATCTCAGCAACTCTTGTAGCTTGATAATACCTGTAGGTGTAAAACATCAGTAAATCAAGATCCAAAAATTTATCATTAAGAACCCTCAATTTTAATTCAGGACGTATTCTGTAACCTTTGGTATTTTCGTTATTTCCGTTGGAATGAGAAAATATATAGCCTGTTTCCAATCCAAGTGACCATCTTCTAGAAATATACAATTCATGACTTAATTGCACCGCCGGAACAAGATTTAAAATTGCTGAAGGTGTCACACCTAACGAATATTTGATCTTTGTGCTATCAGCATTTTGGTGGCAAAAAGCAAGTTGAATCGTCATAATAAATAAAACTGCGGTAAATCTCCATTTCATATATAAAAAACTTAAAAGCTAAAGGGTAATAGATTATAAATCAATTTTACTCAGATACTTTATATCATTCTCATTAGTTATATCATATTGCAATAGTTTGTCCTTTGCCACCACAATTAATAAATTATCTTTGACAATCAGATCAAATCCTTCAAAACCACCAAAAGAACTTACTTTTTTGGGATCTAAGGGGTCGTCTATATTGTACACCACCAGTCCATCAGTTTGGTCACAGACAAAAAGATGATTTTTCCCTAAGCCCAATCCTTTGGGAGATGACATATTTATAATCTTAAGAAGTTTGGGTGCATTAAAATCTTTAATATCATAAATTCTTAACTCATTGATAAATCTAAAGTCAGAACATGTTTGTACCGTAGAGGATAATGTGACATAAGCCAAATCTTCTTTGACCACAATGGGATCACTCGTACATACCTCCTCACCAAATGTTTCGTTGTATCGTGTAGTACTCTTTTGTAAAGGAATACCATCTTCACCTATGCTAAAGATATACATATTATTGGCCGAACCAATCAATAGTAATCCTTGATAATGATATAAAGATTCTATGTCGAATCCTACTTCTTGTTTATTAACCTGTAAAGGACGACTTGGAATAGACACATCAAAGGTTATAATTTCAGTCTTGTTAACCAAATATAAGAAGTTGGAAATTGTAATCATTGTAGCATAAGACCCTGATTGTGTACTACTTTCACCATTTGATCCTAAATCTTCTTGGGTACAAGCACTACAAAAAAATAAACCAATAAAAAGATGATACAATAAGTTTTTCATACAATGTTGTATTTAGATTGTTTTACAGAGAGGATTGATCAATTCGCTTTTTTCCCAACCATAAAGGATACCTTTGGTGCTATCATAACATTCAAAATATCCACTATAATTTTCTGGAAAAAGTTCTAATAATTCAGGTTGGTATTGATTTTTAATAAAATCTACCAAAGTTATATTGGCAAAATTAGTGATGTCGATCACCAAAAGATGCTTACTATTGTCTGCATACAGATAATTTTGGAAAATAGTAAACTCCGTATTACCTGAGATATGCCAAAAATGAATTGGAATTGGATTATTGGGGTTGGTATTGTCTATGACATGAATGCCCTTCCATCTTTCATTAATAAAAATATATTTTCCAGAAGTAACTATTTTTCCAAGATCTCCAAATGGTAAAGGTGTACTGCTTTTTAATCCTGAAAAATCTTCAAAACTAAGATACGCTGGCTTCATACCATCTTTCACTATTTGATCTTTAGTGCATGAAGTGACAAGTAAAACTGTACCAAGAAACAACCATAAAATAGTAACGCGAACTTTCATATCAAATGTATAACTTCTTTTAATACAACGAAACCCATTGCAACGATGTTGCGTTTGATTGTCATTATTTTTTACCAAACCATTTTGCTGGCGTAAGTTTGCAACTTGTGCCTAAAACCTTTTTTTAAAAACCCAATAATTTGGGCTTGCTGAAAAAGTCAAATTCTTTAAAAAATATAATTGCTATAGGTCTGGGATATCGTTCAAAAAACAAGCGATAGAGAATAAGAACGAAGTGAAGAGCAAAGCACCAAAGGCGTTAAGCCATTGACGAAGTGAACCGCTAGTGGGTGGGTAGGAAAGTGCGTCTATCACCTTTGCAGAATAGTAAAATTAAACTAATGATAATCACGGCGATAGAAAAAACATGACTGAACGATCCTGCAAGGTGAACGTAGTGGAGTGCAAAGCACCAAAGGCAAAGCCGTTGGCAAAGTGAATGAAAAACAAAATTGAAATTTCTCAATACCTTACTTACCAATCTTAGAAATCGTCATCCCTACTGCCTTTGTAGGTTTACTCATCTCTCGAATGGCCAATTGTATAGCTTCCTTTACTAAATTTTCCACATCAGGAGTACGATAGGCTGCAGGATGTTGCACATCAATGTGTCTAATGAGTTTTCCCGTACCTGTTAGCAATTTTTGGGGATCGGGTAGCAACGCACCTTTGTTAAAACCAAAATTCATATGGTTAGTATATATCGGCAACATACAAAATGCATCGGACAACTTATCAGAAATAGAAAAGACAGCCGTCAGGGCGTGCGTATGATAAAGCAATTCGTTGCTTTCGGGATACATATCCAAAATAAACTGGCGTGCATCCGCAAATAGTGAAATGACCTCCTGAGATTTAAAATCCAGCAAGGCTTGGAAGTCGGGATGTATGGGTCTTTCTGTTTTCATTCTCTAAACATGTTAAATAAGTCATCTTATACCTAAAATATTACCATTGTCATATACTAATAAATGGCATTCCTTGTAAAGCTTGATAAAAAGTATAACTCACCAATAAAAAATAAATCACCGCTACTAGCCAAATCATAACCTTGGCATTCTTCGTCTCGGGGTATCTATTGGATATCCAAAAACCCATCAGAGGAATACCTTGCAAACTATGAATTCCAAAGAAATGAGCTACGCGCACATCACCAAATACGGTGCTCCAATTTACAAAAGGAAGTCCGGAATCTCCCATATTGCCACCTATATTGTGCGAATTGAGGATACTCATATATCCGCCCAAAAAACTAAAAATGACAAACATCACTAAACCAATCTTTATAGAAAGTGCAAAAGCAGTGTTGATGCTATACGTTTTTTGGAAAATAAATCTAAAAGTAACCACCAATGTAGCTGTAGTAAGCCAAACTATAAGAATGCCCATGATCGCATATAAAATGCCACTGACCACATCAGATTTATTAAAATGAGACAGTTGGCCTCGAAATGCTTGTAGGGTAATGACTCCATTTTCATAAACCATGACCACAGAAGCTAAGATAGAATACCACCGCACACTATTTTGGTTATGGACATAATAGAGCAAATATGCCATGGTCCAAGCGTAAATCCAAGTACTGATGCAAAACTTTATCGGTTTAATCATGGCATTTACGCCCAAGACTTCAGTAGTATTGAACAATGCATATACCCCAAGGACTATGGCAATCACTAAAAAGGCAAACCCCATAAGTGCCAAGACTTTATTTCTCACCCATATTTCATTCACCAACGTGCTCAATACTTTTGGCTTTTATGGTTTTTGCAATGAAAAAAAACAAATAACCCACGGGGCCAAACATAAAGGTGAAAGGAAGTATCAGGGTATATATCCATCTCGATAAATGGAGTTTTAGGGATGCTCTCACAATGTATGCACCCACAAACAGATCAAAAGCCAGATAATGAAGCCATCCTGCAGCGACAGCATCGTCTTGCTGAAACAACAACTTTACATTGGCCAAGGTGCTAAAACTATTTGGGTCAAATGTCTCGATACCTTTACCGATCATAATAGTGTACAACACAGCCAAGATAAGAATAATTCCATTCATGACGATATCTTGGGTGTATTTCCACTTGGGAAGCACAATTAAAAGTATCCAACCCAAAAGTACAAAACTATTGCCAAAAGAAAAAATTGCTGCGGCTTGCATATGATCATCATTTATGGATGCAAAATAAGGGTTTTTAGCATCAGGAGTATGTTTTGGGAATAAAAAAAACAAATCTAGTTTTGAAGTTTAGCCTTTGTCGTTTGGAAAATCTCATTAGGTGATAAAAACCCTTTTCCCACCCGTTTCACAGTTCACTCCTTTAAAGGCTTTGGTGCAATACACGGAAAACAAAACAACAAAAATTAACATTTTAATTATTAAATTAGGTTTTACTGTCAAACAAAGCAAATGCATAATCTCTTTCCACTTTGGCAATTCTAGTTTTATATTCACTATACCATTCTTTTCTGCCTTTATTTTGTGCTATCAAATGGTCAGAGTTTTGCTTCCACTGTTTGATTGACTCTAAATCTTTCCAGTAAGATACCGTGATGCCTGTTTCATTTCGAGCACTCTCCACTCCTAAAAAACCATCTTGTTTACTTGCTAAATCAACCATAAAATCCGCCATCTCTGCATATCCATCATCTGTATCTGTACGTAGAGAAGTAAAAATAACCGCATAATAAGGTGGTGGTGGTGTATTTGCTATCATAGATAGAAGAGTTTTTGTCTAATAAATTTTTAATCCCCAGAATAACCTGTAAAATATATCTCCGACGGTATTTCATCTTTATAACATACGACGTATGTACAATCCCATCTTCTGCGAAAGTTTTGCAAATCAAATGACTTAGATTCAATCATTTCCCTGGTAGGTTTGTCCGTACCAAATAAATGTATGAGTTCTTCAGTTTTAATAGTGCCACTTTTATTTAAGTCAGTAGTATCAGAAATGCTTGCAATGTCAATTATTGAGTGAGTTCCGTTTTCTTCACTATTTTCTAATAATTCATCCGGACTATTCCCAGTTACTTCATCATAAACAAAATAGCGTTTATTCTTAAATTCTTCCCATCTTAATTCTTGTAAGGCCTCATTTGGATCGCTTTTGTAGCTTACAAAGTATGACCAGCCGCTTGCTCCCATGATATTTATTTTTTATTTCTTTATTAACATATTACGGTTTGAATTAGTTCTTTTTTAATAAGAACATCTTGGTTCTATATTTTGAATTCCTTTTTCATATCATGATTTCAAACTAAATATACGCGAACATCAAAACTTCCATTACTTACTCATCTTAGATATACCATTTCCCACAGATTTTGCAGACTTTCTCATATTTTGAATAGCTCGTTGAATCGGCTCCTTTATTAAGGTTGCTACATTCAATCCAGATTCAGGAATGATCAAGCAATGCGTTGCTTTCAGTATAGATATCCAGAATAAACTGTGGGGCATCAATAAATAATGGAGTGACCTCCTTAGATTTAAAATACAGCAAGTCTTGAAAGTCGGGATGTATGGTTCTCGTGATATTCATTAGTACTGAATAATGTAGCCAAGATCATTCAAGATGTTAAAAAAATCCCTTCCCTGATTGAACAAAGAAGGGATCTTTTTTAATTGCTTTAGATATAAACTATTCTTTTACAAACTTTTGTGATGTAATCTCAGCTCCTGCTTCATCGATAACTTTTACAAAGTAAAGACCTGCGGCTAATTGATCTACATCCAAGGTGGTGAGCATTTCGTAAACATTTTGCTGATATATCATTTTACCTGCCGTATCATAGATTCTTACCATATTTGAACTGTTTGGCGAAATGATATAGATGTTAAGTCTGTCC
>Ga0075157_10002375_pt1 | contig 11049 bp, 13 predicted proteins | sample JI81BgreenDNA_FD_70967 | JGI IMG/M metagenome (GOLD analysis project Ga0075157, IMG submission 70967) | Wastewater effluent complex algal communities from Wisconsin, to seasonally profile nutrient transformation and Carbon sequestration -... | ecosystem: Engineered > WWTP > Effluent > Algae...
TGTGTAGTACGTACGTTTGCTTTGGTAGCAATTTTCATCCCGATATAACCAGCCAAAGCTGAAAAAACTGCACCAATGATAAATGAAACAGCTATCAGAAAGTGTGACTTATCATTGGTCTGAGAAAGCAAAAGCAATAATATACTTGTAAGAACAACAAAATATCCAAGAACTTTATATTCAGCTCTTAAAAAAGCCATTGCTCCATTGGCTATGTTACTAGATATTTCTTGCATTTTTTCATCACCTGCATCTTGTTTGGTTACCCAAGACGACTTCATATAGGTGAAAAGCAATCCTACAATTCCCAGAATGGGTACTAAATAGAGTAGAAAATTCATAAGCTTTGTATTTTGTTTAAATGGTTTAAAGAATTGAATAACATACAAAAACAAGGCTACCAGTAACCTTGTTTCCAAAAATACCCGCAAATATAAGCAAACAAATGAAATGAGAAATTAAAAATTGAAAAAATTAGATAAAACAAAAATCAATTCTGTAAAATTGAAACATAAAAGAGATTAAAAATAGTATGCTTGCATAACTTTTTTTGGAAAAATTTTAAAATTCCAAAACAAAATACTTAAATTGCGACTTCTTATTTCGTTCACATAAATTCAAACACAATGAAAATTTTAGTTTGTATTACCCACGTCCCTGACACCACAACTAAAATCAAATTCACTAATGGTGATACTCAATTGGATACCAATGGCGTTCAATTTATAGCTGGTCCTTACGATGATTACGCTCTTTCTCGTGCTGTAGAACTTAAAGAACAATTTGGAGCAAGCTTGACTGTACTCAATGTAGGTACAGCCGAAACAGAGCCTACCATTCGTAAAGCTTTGGCACTTGGAGCAGATGATGCGATTCGTATAGATGCTGAACCTACAGATGCTTATTTTGTAGCAGAGCAAATTGCTCATATCTGCAAACAAAATAACTACGATTTGATTTTAATGGGTAGAGAGTCTATTGACTTCAATGGTGGACAGGTGCATGGTATTGTTGGTGAAATGTTGGGTGTTCCTTCACTTTCTCCTATCATGAAATTAGATTTAGAAGGAAATGTAGCGAAAATGGCTCGTGAAATAGAAGGTGGAAAAGAATATTTAGAAGCTTCATTACCATTGGTATTGGGTTGCCAAGAGCCTATCGCAGAATGGAAAATCCCTAATATGCGTGGTATCATGTCTGCTCGTACAAAACCTTTACAGGTAATTACTCCTGCAAACCCTCAAGAACTTACTAAAAGTGTAAAGTTTGAACTTCCTCCTGCAAAAGGTGCTTGTAAAATGATTCCTGCTGATCAAGCAGATACACTGATTGACTTGCTTAAAAACGAGGCAAAAGTTCTTTAATTTATTTTAGACAAGAGAATGAAAAAAAGAAAAGAGAAAAAAATATTTAAGATTTGATTCTCTTATTCACAGATTCAATCACTCTCGTATTCATTATTTATAACTCAACTCATTATGTCAGTACTTATATTTGTAGAAACAGCAGAAGGCAAAGCTAAATCTTCATCTCTTGAAGCTGTAGCTTATGGTGCAAAAGTTGCCGAAATGTTAGGCACAAGTGCAACTGCATTGGTATTAGGAGATGCTCAAGATTTGGAAAGTTTGGGTGGATATGGAGCAACAAAGGTGCTTCATGTAGCAGATTCTCGCTTGAATGTGGGTGTTATTCAGGCTTATGGTAATGTACTTGCTCAAGCCGTTGAAAAAGAAAATGCTCAAGTTTTAGTAGTTGCAAAATCGGCTTTAGCTGATACTGTGGCAGCTCGTGTAGCGGGTAAATTAAAAGCTGGTTTGGCTTCTAATGTGGTTGCTCTGCCCGATTTGAGCAATGGTTTTGTTGTAAGAAGAAGCATCTATACTGGTAAAGCATTTGCCAATACAGTTGTTACTTCTGATAAGAAAATCTTAGCCATCAAGAAAAATATTCATGCAGTAAACCCTTCAGACGCTAAAGCTTCTGTTGAGAGTTTCAGTGCTAATTTAAGTGATGCAGATTTTGGTGTAAGTATTACAAATACCGAAAAAGCAACAGGAACTGTATCTTTACCTGAAGCAAACTTAGTGGTTTCTGGTGGTAGAGGTTTGAAAGGACCTGAAAACTGGGGTGTTATTGAAGATTTAGCAAAAGCTTTGGGAGCTGCAACAGGTTGTTCTAAGCCCGTTTCAGACTTACATTGGAGACCTCACCACGAGCACGTAGGACAAACAGGCGTGAAAGTAAGCCCTAATTTGTATATTGCTGTGGGGATTTCGGGGGCTATTCAGCATTTGGCTGGTGTAAACTCTTCTAAATGTATTGTGGTAATCAATTCTGATCCTGAAGCACCTTTCTTCCAAGCTGCTGACTACGGTATTGTAGGAGATGCATTCCAAATACTACCTAAACTTATAGAAGCTGCAAAAGCCAAACTATAATCTGAAAAATAGTTTTTTTATCAAAAGTTTCTAACTTTGCTGGCAAAATGCTTAGCTTTGTTAGAAACTTTCATTTTTATCTCAACATTATTTATGAAAATTACAAACATCTTTTTTGCGGGCTTATTACTCTCTATTATAGGTTTGCATGCTTGTCAGAAACCTTTATTATTTGGACTTGAACAACAAAAAGCTTTAGGTTTACAAGTACGTGATCAGATACTTGCTGACCCTCAGACCTATCCGATTTTAGATGAAAAACAATATCCTCAGGCTTATCAGCATATTCGTAGAATTACCAATAATATTTTGAACTCTGGAAAAGTTGAAATGAAAAGTCAGTTCACTTGGGAAGTACGCATCATTAAAGATGATAAAACATTGAACGCATTTTGTACACCTGGGGGCTATATTTTTGTTTATACAGGTTTGATTAAATATTTAGATACAGAAGACCAATTGGCTGGTGTAATGGGACATGAAATAGCTCATGCAGACAGACAACATTCTGCCAGAGCTATGGAAAAGCAATATGGTGTAGGTTTAATGGTGGAAATAGCTTTGGGGAAAGCGAAAAGTGAGGAACTCAAACAAGTAGCCAATGGCTTAATAGGTTTGAAATTTAGCAGAGATCATGAATATGAAGCAGATGCTTATTCTGTAAACTATTTAGCAGGTACACAATATCGTTGTAATGGTGCTGCTGATTTTTTTGTTAAAATTGGAGGTTCTGGTTCTCAACAACCACCTGAGTTTATGAGTACACACCCCAACCCAGGCAATAGAGTAGAGGCGATTAACGCAAAAGCAAAAACTATTAACTGCCCTACTGATAAACCAGATAGTAAAACAGAATATCAGAAATTTAAAAATAGTCTTCCTTAATATACTAAGGTTTAGGGTTTGAACTACTCTAAACCTTCTTCTTTTCTGTAAATTTTAATGCACTACTATTCATGAAATATTTATTTGTTACTTTTAGCTTATTACTTGTTTTTTTGGTGTCGTGTACACCAACAGCCTATCAACTTCAATCTTCAAAAGTAGTATTCATTGAAACCAAAGATACACTGGCAGATGATAAAGAAGTAGCTCAAATGATAGAACCTTACAAAAAACAACTGGATGCCCAAATGAACCAAGTAATTGGTTATGCCGAAAAAGAGATAGCCACTAATAGAAGAGCCAACGAAACACTTTTGGGAAATTTAGTGGTGGATATGATATCTGAAAAGGCTCGTAAAACATCTAAAACAAAAATAGACTTTGCCTTTGTTACATTTGGAGGTTTGCGTGCAAGTATTCCTGCTGGAGCTATCAAGAAAGGAGACATATTTGAACTGATGCCTTTTGAAAATGAATTGGTTGTTTTGGAAGTGGATGGAAAGGTGATAAAAAAAATATTTGAATATATGGTAAGTGTTAGAAATATGGCTATATCCAATTCAAAAATATTTATTGAAGGGGGCAAAATTAGAGAAGTATTGATAGATGATGAACCTATTGATGAATCTAAAACATATTTTATCGCTACCTCCGACTATCTGGCAAATGGAGGAGATAATTTGCATTTTCTAAAAGAACGAAAAAGTATGACTTTTTTGAATGCTAAATTCAGAGATTTAATTATAGAATCTATAGAAGAAACCCACAAAAAAGGGAAAAAAATAAATGTAGAGATTGGTGGCAGAGTGCAAGAAAGATAAAAATGATAAAAAGCTTGAAGTTTAACTTCAAGCTTTTTTATTTTAAGCGTTTTGAAAGGCTAAGCTATAGGTTTTCATTTGTTTAATCATAGAAGCAAGCCCATTAGCTCTTGTCATGGATAAGTGTTGTTGCAAACCTACTCTTGAAAGCAAATATAAATCTGCTTGAGTGATTTCTTCTGGTGTATGTTCAGAAAGAACTTTAATCAGAAGACTTACAAGTCCTTTTACAATAATGGCATCACTATCTCCTTCAAAAAAAATTTTACCATCTTTGGTGTAAGCATGTAGCCAAACCTGTGATTGACAACCTCTTACTAAATTTTCTTCTGTTTTGTATTCAGGAGCTAGATTGGGCAATTTTTTTCCTAATTCTATGATATAGCTATATTTATCATCCCAGTTATCAAATAATTCAAAGTCGCTGATGATTTCGTCTTGTATTTCTTGGATTGTCATACATCTGTTTTTTAGTAGCAGAACATTTTTAAATTGAATATTGTTTCTCTAATATCCAAAATTGGCTTAACTTTTGGAGTCATTTCAGAAAACTCTGCAAATATGCGAAAATTATTACTTATTCTTGGTGTACTTTTTTTACAAGAATTATCAGCACAATCTATTCAAGTCAAAATTAGTGGTAAAATACAAAATTTTGATGAAAAATATCTCGTTTTACAACAGGCTTCTATCAATGGAAGGTCTTTAACTCCTGTTGATACACTCACTGTAGTCAATGGGCAATTTGAGAAACTTTGTAAAATACCAGATAAAGGTCTATATATATTCAGAATAAAAAGAGCAGGTATTGTAATGGCTCTCGAAAACAAAGAAAGTGTAGAGATTGATGTAACAGAAGAAGATACAAAGATTAAGGGTACATCTAAAGGTTCAAATTTGATCAAAGAATATGCAGATTTTGACGCAAGCCTGAATCAGAAATATATCAAACCCATAGAACAAGCTTATATGGAAGCTCAAGGTGACCAAACCAAAGAAGCTGATTTGATAAAAGCTTATGAACAGGCTCTTAAAGATAAGGATAAAGAACTCAACCAAATGGTTTTGGATAAGTTTGAAAGTTCTATTGCCTTGCATTATGTGGCTTTAAAATGGGATGGTAATACTGATTTGGCTCTGATGGAAGAAATCAATAAAAGAGTACAAAAAAAACATCCTAGAACAGCCTTTGCCGATTTTGTCAATCAGAGGTATAAAACACTTAGTCAAATTGTGATGGGTGCAGTAGCTCCAGAAATAGATTTGGCAGATGTAGAAGGAAAAAATATTAAACTATCTTCTTTAAAAGGAAAATATGTACTCATTGACTTTTGGGCTGCATGGTGTGGACCTTGTAGAGCTGAAAACCCCAATGTGGTACGTATGTACGAAGAATACAAAAATAAAGGTTTGGAAATCTATGGTGTATCGTTAGATGATAGTAAACAAGCTTGGATAAAAGCTATCGAAAAAGATAAATTGACATGGATTAATGTTTCGGATTTGAAAGGCTGGCAAAGTATTGCAGCCAAAACGTATTCTGTATCAGCAATTCCAATGAGCTTTTTGCTTGATAAACAAGGTAAAATTATTGCTAAAAACCTGAGAGGCAAGGCTTTGGAAGATAAATTAAAAGAACTGATGCCTTAGAATACACCTCCACAATGAATCACTAAAATATTACTAAAAGGCTTGAAAAAGCCTTTTTTTATGGAGTCAAATATGCCATAAAATAACTTTCCTGTATAAACAGGCTCAATGGGTATGTTGTGTTGCTCTTGAAATTCTTCTATAAATTGAAGTAAATCAGGTTTTGACTTAGCATAGCCTCCAAAATGATAATCTAATAAAATTCCAAAATCCTGATATTGAGTATATTGCCCCGATTTTAAAAGTTTATAAGCATCATCATACAAAAAAGAGGCATTTTTGAGTGTTGCAATGCCTATTAATTGTGTTTGAGTATTGTATAAACTTACAGCCAATCCTGCAAGTGTTCCTGCTGTTCCTACACAAGTACAAACAGCGTCAAAAGAAACAGAATATTGAGGTAAAAAAGATAAAATTTCTGCTGTTCCACGAATGGCTAATGCATTGCTACCTCCTTCAGGAATCAGATAAAAATGTCCAAATTTTTCTTTGAGTTTTTCAATAAATAAAGGGTTTTCTTTATCTCGATATTGCTCTCTATCAATGTAATGCAATACCATTCCCGAATCCTGAGCAAATTGTAATCGAGGATTTAGAGGAAGAGTTTCTTCACCTCTGATGATTCCTATTGTTTCAAAACCAAATAATTTTCCTGCTCTTGCAGTAGCTACAATATGATTGGAAAAAGCTCCTCCAAAAGTTAAAATTTTCTGAAAACCTTTTTCTTTGGCTTCTAAAAGATTGTATTTGAGTTTAAACCATTTATTACCAGAAATATGTTTATCTATTTTATCCAAACGTAATACATACAAAGAAACCCCCTTTTCTGTAAAAAGAGGGTTTTCGAGTTGTTCAATGAGGTTTTCTAAGGGTGGTATTGAAAACATTAATTGTTAATAAAATCTTGGACAATTTGATAAGCCTTCTCAAGTGTTGCTTCTAAATCTTCATTGATTAAAACCACATCAAAACGATTTTCAAAAGACATTTCATATTCTGCCTTAGCAAGTCGTGTTTCTAGGCTTGCGTCTGTTTCTGTTTGACGCTTGAGTAATCTTTTGCGTAACTCATCTACAGAGCTGACTTTCACGAAGATAGCCAATGCATTTTCTCCATAAAATTCTTTGATTCTTAATCCTCCTACTACATCTACATCAAAAATTACATGCTTGTCTAAATCCCAGATACGTTGTATTTCCGATTTAAGCGTTCCATAATAAGCTCCCGAATATACTTGTTCCCATTCTACAAACTCTTCATTTCTAATTTTTTGTTCAAACTCATCTTTATCCAAGAAATAATAGTCTTTTCCATGTTCTTCGGTTCTTCCTCTACGAGGGCGTGTACAAGCAGAAATCGAATAGCCCAAAGAGGGAATTGTACTAGCCAAATGTTTTACGATAGTGGTTTTTCCTGAGCCAGAAGGAGCAGAAAAGATAACTAATTTTCCTTGTTTATGCATAAATGAGTCAGTATTGGGATTGACAAATGTAAGATGTATTCATTTCGAAAACAAAAAATCATGTTTATTTTTCAAGTTCGCTAAAAACCTTTTTTCCTTTGGCATAATATTGCCATACGACTGATTTTTTGAAAAAATGTGTACCTGTTTTTTTACTTCTGCTGAGCTTACCACTCAAAATCCATCCATAAAAGTTAAAATGAGCCTTGATAATTGCCCAAATATTACTGAATTCTCCTTTTTTCAAAAATAATAAGCCCGAAATGCCATCTAAAATGAGCCTCAAAGGAATCAGCCAAAAAACAGTAGAAAAAGGGGAGTTTTTATAAATAGTTGCCAAATTATTACGATAGTTCAAAAATGTCTTTCGAGGGTTCGATTTATGAAGCGTACCACCACCCACATGAAACACTTCAGCATCAGGGCAATACATAATTTTTCCGCCCTCATTTAGAACTCTCCATCCAAAATCAATTTCTTCAAAATGGGCAAAAAAATGCTCATCAAAACCACCCAATTTGTGCCACCAGTCAGCTCTTACACACATGCAAGCCCCTGTAGCCCAATGGATTGTAGCCTGCTGATTGTATTGTCCTTTGTCTTCTTCCAAAGAATCAAAAATTCTGCCTCTACAAAAAGCATAGCCCCATTTGTCCATCAAACCTCCTGCTGCTCCTGCATATTCAAAATGTGTTTTCTGATCAAAAGCTTTGATTTTAGGCTGAGCTATGACTACTCCAGCATTCGATTCCATCAAATTTACTAAATTATCAGCCCAGTTGGGTGTTGCTTCTACATCCGAATTGAGTAAAATATAATATTTGGCATCAATTTGAGCCAAGGCTTTGTTATATCCCAAACAAAAACCATAATTTTTATCTAAACGAATGACTCTTATTTGTGGAAATGTTCTTTCTAAAAAAGTAATAGAATCATCTGTAGAGGCATTATCAGCTACTATAATTTGTACATGGGGGCTATAAGCTACCACAGAAGGTAGAAATTTCTCTAACCAATGTTTTCCATTATAATTTAAAATAACAACTGCAACGCTTGGATAAGGTGCTTTCAAGAGAATAAAATTTAGAAATTTATTTCAACATGACTATTGCCACAATGGATAAGATAAAGTAAGGAACAAGCGTGGCTGCTCCTGCATAATCTTTGGCAATACGTTGTCCAAAAAATAACATAATAATACTCAAAGCAGAAGCCAAAGCTCCATAATAAGCTATTGAGCTTTTCAGTGTGAAAATAATTTGGAATAGTCCAGCTATAGACAAAGTTCCAGCCGAAATTTCAGTTAAAGTTACCACAGCTAAAAGCAAAGGCACTTGTTTGTTTAAAAATGTTTTAGAAAAATACCCAACCAGCCACGAAAGATTTCCTTTCCAATCAAAAATTTTATCGAAACCAGATTGCAAGAATAAAATTGCTAAAAAACCTGCTAAAAATAGTTTTACAATGTGTGGGAATTGTAGAAAATCCATAATTTTAATAAAATAAATGATACGTTTAATTGTGCAATTTTAAGAATTTGAAGTTAAAATTTAAAGTTATATTTTAATCAAAATGTTTTTTGATATAACCATCAAAACCAGCTTTTTTGATAGTGGGTAATTGTTTTTCGGCAGCTTGTTCGTCTTCGTAAGCTCCCACCAATACCCTATAAATACGTTTTTCACTCCAACCAACTTGTATATAAGACTCCTGAATACCAGCTTGTTGTAATGTTTTACACAACTCTTTTGCATTGTCGATGTCTCCATAAGAACCCACTTGTATGCCATAACCTTTGGGAGTTCGTTTTGTCCCCCACATACTATAAGTATTGCCCGTTACAAAAGAAGTATCAGTAGGATTCTTTTTAGGTTCGTCAGGTTTGACAGTTGTATTGGTATTGTTCTGAGTTGCAACAGAATCTTTTTTAGGCTCGTTGTTATTGGGCTTTGTAATTTCCTCATCTGTAACCACTTCTATTTGTACTTTGGCTGTTCCAGAAAGCATCATACCTAATTCTTGAGCTGCTGCTTGCGAAACATCTATGATACGAGCATGAGCAAAAGGACCTCTGTCATTGATACGAACAATCACAGATTTGTTGTTTTTTAGATTTGTTACTTTTACTTTTGTTCCAAACTTGAGTGTTCGGTGGGCTGCCGTTAATTTGTAGGTGTCAAAAGTTTCACCACTGGCAGTTTTTCGTCCATGAAATTTACCACCATAATAAGAAGCCATGCCTTTTTGGGTGAATTTTGCTTGTCCATAAGCCATTCCCAAAGAGCAAAAAAACATAATCAATAAAATTCTCATACTTATTTTATTGTTTGAAAATGCAAAAGTAGTAATTTTAGCCCATATAGACAAGTTTTTTTGTAATATGCTGTTATTGAAAGAATTAGAATGTAAAAAGATAGAAGAACTCCCACAAATTGCTTTTCAAATTGTAGAAGTATGCAAAAATTATAATGTTTGGATTTTTGAAGGACAAATGGGAGCAGGTAAAACTACCTTAATCAAACAAGTTTGTAAAGTTTTAGGAGTGATAGATGAAGTACAAAGTCCCACTTTTTCTATTGTAAATGAATATCATACCAACACCCATCAACGAGTTTACCATTTCGATTTCTACCGATTACGCTCTGAGCAAGAAGCCTATGATATTGGTTATGAAGAGTATTTTTATGATGAAAAAGCCTATTGTTTTTTAGAATGGGCATCCAAAGTGAGCAATTTATTGCCACCTACAAGTATTTATATAGAGATTGAGGTTTTGGGAGAAGAAAAAAGAAAGTATAAAATCCTGAAAAATAATTAGTTTAAACGATAAGGAACAATCAGTTTAAATTCAGGAATAATGACACTAAATTTTTTGCCATCCATTACACGCTCCATTGTGTAAGTACCTTTCATTTTACCAATATCCGATTTGATATTACAACCTGAAACATATTCATGAATATCGCCAGGTTCTAAAATAGGCTGTTTTCCTATAACTCCATCTCCTTTTACTTCTGTAATCACTCCACACGAATCGTAAATAAACCAATGTCTTGAAAGTAGCTGTACTGTGTAGGCACTACCATTTTCAATACGAACCTTATAAGTAAAAGCATAATGCGACTGCTTTGGGCTAGAGTAGTCGGGATGATATTCTGTTTGGACACTAACCTTTACACCATCTGTAATTTGAGTAACCATTCTTGATTGCGTTTGAATCAAAAATACAAACTTCTTGTCTTGATACCAAAAAAAATAAACTAATTTTATACCTTTATTGAACAGAAATAACGCAACATGAAAGCTAAAAAAAAATATTTAATCTCTATTGTTGGGGCTACAGCCGTAGGAAAAACAGATCTTTCTATTGCCTTGGCTAAAGAATTAGATACAAAAATTATTTCGGCTGACTCAAGGCAGTTTTTTAAAGAACTCAGTATAGGCACAGCCAAACCTTCTAAAGCCGAGATGAAAGGTGTAAAACATTATCTTATCAATAATTTATCCATTGAAGAAAATTATAGTATTGGAGATTTCGAGAAAGAGGCTCTTCATGCTCTTAAAAATATTTACCGAAAAAATAATAAAGCAATTTTGGTTGGAGGATCTGGTTTGTATTGTAAGGTACTTTGGGAAGGAATAGATGAAATGCCTGAAATAGATTTGGAACTCAGAAAACAGATTCAAGATGATTATCAAGAGAAAGGCTTATCTTTTCTGCAAGACGAAGTAAAACGTTTAGACCCAGTATATTTTTCGCAAGTAGATATTAAAAATCCTCAAAGACTCATGC
>Ga0075157_10002376_pt1 | contig 11047 bp, 14 predicted proteins | sample JI81BgreenDNA_FD_70967 | JGI IMG/M metagenome (GOLD analysis project Ga0075157, IMG submission 70967) | Wastewater effluent complex algal communities from Wisconsin, to seasonally profile nutrient transformation and Carbon sequestration -... | ecosystem: Engineered > WWTP > Effluent > Algae...
ATAAAAGTTCTCAGCAGTAGTTAACTGTGATAACTTCCCGGATGTTTTTGCTAACGAATCCTTAAGAATATTGGTTGCCTTAAACTCTTTTAACTTGGAATTAAACTCTTGCTCTTTTTGAGTTAAACCAAGTTGTAAAGTTTGGTTAGCCTCTTTGTATTCGGCAATAGTACGGTTTGACTTTTCAAGTTTTTCATTCAACTCTTTTAAAACACCATCATTTGTTTTGATTGATAGCTCTTCTAATTCTTTAATCTTAGAAGTTGTTTTTTGATGAGCAAGCTCAACAATATCCTCCCACTTCTTATCCTTAACCTCTTCAGGCTCTAAGCCAAATAATGACTTCATTTTAGTAGTCAATGCGCCGGTGATAGCTCCGGTAGTAGATGACTTTATTTTGTCAGGGTCGGCAGCTTCTTTTTTTAAGATGAAACTATCCTGAAACTTTGCTTTGAAGTCGTCTATATTGTCGGCTTCAATGTTAATAAATGATAATAAATCTTTAATCTCCATGTTGTTTTGTTGTTATTCTTGTGTTTTAATTTCGGTTTGTTGTTTTTCTAGCTTTTCAGGATTAAGTGCTTTTTCAGGTTTTATCACCTTTTCAGGCTTTTCTTCTTTATCCGGCAATGACTGTTTGATAAAACCATAGTCACTTAATAGTTTATCATCTGCGTAAATCTTATCGGATACGCTCATTGCTTTGCCGGTATTAATGTTAACTACTCGATTCTTCATACTCAAATTTAATTTATTATTTGTAATATCCCAAATTTTTAGCTCTTTCAATCCATTGCTTAGGAACCCTACTTGTTATAACCGGTACTAAACTGTGCTTGCAATTATAACCACCGACAAAAGAAAATATAGTATCGCTATTGGTTGCTGCGTTCATTCCTTGCCAAGGGAAACCGCATTTACCTACTCCTTTTCCTGCCCCCCAGTCTTGTATTTCTTTTTTATGGTAGAAATTACCATGTCTTTCATCACAGAAACAACGGGTATCCTCTACCTCTCCACCTTGATATTTATAGAACTCTAATCCTAAATTTTCGGCTACTGTCTTAGTGTATTGTCTGTCGGACACCGCAAAGGCATCATAAGCCACACGCTTAACATAACGTGTTAATAGCCCATCGGATGCCTCTGTATTGGTTGTTATCTCTTCAATATTAGCCATAACGTCGGTAAATGATGCCTCATTTGTAACAGATGCTAAAAGAGTGTCTTTTATTGGAGATATTATTTGATTGGTTATAGCATCATTACTTAGCAATGTTATGGCATTTCTTTGAGACTGACCAAGTACCGCTTGATAGACACTTTCAGGTTCAAATCCATCAACTACTTTAAAAAAGTATTGATTGTTAATTCTTGCTTGAGTTTTAAACTCCGATGCGTATTTTGTCAAAGCATCAACATAACCGCTATCTATTATAACTCCTTGTAACTCTACTCCTAATTGTTCGATTAACTGTATATTTCTTTCGCTAAATACTATTTTGCCATCTACAATATCCATTTGCGAGACTATTGTATTTGCCTTTTTAAGCATATTTAATTGAGCAATATCGGCAGCCGATACCATGCTTTTAGGCACAGAATCTAATCTGTCAATCTTCTCTTTTAATATTTCATCAAGCGTTGGCATTGCTTAGTATAGTATCAACATTTACAGCCTTAGGCGCAATTTCATCAGCTTTAGCCTTTGCCATTAAGACAAGCACATTAGATTGCTCTTCCAATGATTTACTTAAGAAGTTAGCATCCGATTCCATTGCTTTTTTAATAAAGTAATCCATCGAATCATGTAATATAATTTCCCATGAAGCTACAGCATTGACAGCCTTAGCCTTTAGTATATCTTCAGGAGACATTCCCCAAAGTCTGTCAGTATAGTAAATAATTTCGATAATCTTTGAGTTGTCGGCATTATCCGAGAACCTAACATTGCCCCATTCTTCTACTAATCTTTTAATAACAATATTTGGAAGACCTGCAGTTTTAGCCTCTGAAATCTCATCTGTAATATCAGAATCGGAACGAATAGAAAATGTACGTGGGTACATTACGGTAGGCAATTGTGCATTATCTCCATATCTAACTAAAATAATGGTATTGACTGAAAACTCAAACAATTCAAATAATTGGTCAGATATACGTTTAATAAATGCAAATAACTCTTCACGGTCAATCTGTTTCCCTAATGCGGTTTCTGAACCTTTCACATCCGAATTGCTTAAGTCGATATTAAGAATAGATGCGGCGTTTGAAATAGCATTCTGAATTTCTTTTCTTAAAAACTCTAATGTGGTTATACCCGGTTCAACAAATCCAAATGGTGCGCCTGCCGGTATAGGTAATTGAGTGCCATTTTCGGGAATCTTAATTTGATGAACACCTAATATACTAGGTCGTTTTATTCCGGTGCCATGACATGAAGGACAAACTTTGTCTCCATCAATGGTTCGAATAATGCCATTAACACAGGAATTACCTTCTTCATTTTTAAAATCACATTCAGAAGTGTATTCCCATCCTCTAGGAAAAGCGCATTTAGCTTTAGATGCAGTAAGATAGGAGTCGTCTAGTAGTGCTTGGTCAAGGCTTGGAACGGCTGAAATAAAAGCGGACTTATAAAATACATCTGAGTCAACTTGTACCGCTTTACCGTTTAGTTTTTTAACCGGCAAATACCCCAAATTATGCGTATAATATGTAACTACCTCAAAGTCGTAATCTACTTTTTTGCCTATTTGATACGCTCTATAAATAGTATTCTCATCATAAATATCAATTACTAAGCCTTCTTCTACTATCTTATTATTGAATGATACTTTACTATTAATATCCGTAACAACAGCACAATATTGACCTTCTTTAAAGGCTGCGATTCGGTCGTACTTAAAATACTTAACAATGGGATTTAATAATTCACGCTCGCTTACTTGCAAAGTTGTTATGTCTTCCGCTTTTTCTGACTCGTAAAAACGTAAAGCAATAACACCGTTATTATCCAACTCTTTCATAGTTGTAATAACGTCTTTAAAGTAAGACTCTAAAGAGCCGTAAACAGGATATTCTTCTTCTAAATATACCTTATGGTCGTTATCTTGATATGAAATTGACCAGTTTTGGTCAGACCAAATACGGGATAAAACAGAAAGGAATCTCTCCCAAACAGGCAGAGTAATAGTTTTATAGTTCTTACGTAAATACTTTTTTTCTACGTCCGTTTGATTAGGTGCACGTTCCTCGAATAATTCTTCAGGATAACGCCCGTCTTCGGCATGAACAACTATACGCTCATACTGCTTTTTAGACAAGCAATAAACTTCATCCTTTGGCTCTGTTTTTCCACGTTTACTATAAGCCTCTTTTTGCTCTAGTATAAATTGCCTTAACCAATCCTCACTAAGCATAATTATCTACCGCAAGAACTACAGGTCTTCGGTTTTGGTTTTGAGATTTTAACTACTTTTGCCATATACATATAATGTCAAATTGTAAAGATAACGAGTCAATTGGCTCGCCGTAAATATCATGATAAAGATAGCCATTTTTATTTAAAAAGTCGAATAGTTCTTCTTTACTTGTATTTTTTTGTAAAAAAGCACCTTCATTGACTTCTAATAATAGCTTTGGCTTGTGTTTTGTTATCGTTTGTTGACCTCCTTGTAAAATAGCCAATTCAAATCCTTCTGAATCAATCTTGATAAACTTCGGCACTATGCCATAGTCAAAACAGTATTCATCAATTGTTGAAGTTATTCTATTGCCACCAATAGTAATATTTGCCATGCCTACATTATCACAAGAAGATTCAACGGTATATCCGTGTATCCGGTTTGATAATGCAATATTTCGACAATGAACATCTAGCCCATCCATATTATATTTAAGGCATTCAAAGGCTTCTGGATTAGGTTCAAATGCGTGTACTTGCCCTTTGCGTGCGTATGCTATTGTATGGTCGCCAATGTACGCCCCAATATCAAATATTACGTCTCCTTGGTTGATATATGGGAGTATTTTAGGTAGTGCATTTTGGTCATGGTCTAGCCTTCCCGATTCTTCCACCCACTTACTTATATGGGTATCACGCTCAATTATTGCAATATTTTCTTTAGTTAGCTTCATTCATTTTATTTATAAATTCCTTCAATGTGCATAATAAAACATAAGACTCGCCTGAGTACATTATAACAGATACTACTTCTTGTTCAGGTCTGTCTATTAGCCAAGTTTGTCTATACGACTCAACCCTATCTTTTTGTATAAAAACTGGAACTATCTCACATATAGATTCGGCATCAATTCCTAATGCCTCATTAAACTCTTCTTGTTTAGAGTCTACAATTTCTATTTGGAACTCTACGTAATTATCTAAAAACATATTTTTTCTAACTCCTTTCTTTCTTCTTCGGTCATTCCGCTCCATGACCAATATTGTTTTGATTTATTTACCGGCACAGGATTATTCCATAATGAAATAAAGCTATAAGCTTCTTCTTGATGCTTATGAGCAAAGAATCCAAGTATATTAAACTCGGTGAATTTTCTATATGGTTGACCTATTGCGTATTTTTCTATTTCAGGGAATAATTCAGCAAATAATTCTAATGTGCTTTTAAGGAATAATTGAGGGGCTCGGCGCATATATTCATACTGCACTTCTTCTTGAAATAGCATTTCAACAACAGGTTTCCAAACTATTGCCTCTCCTACGTTTTCATATTTATCATACAAAATAACTGGCTTATTGTCATGGAAATAACCTCTAACATCTGCCCCTTCATAAAATACTACATCGCTATCAACAAATAGAATATATTGTCCTTTGCAATGCTTGTATGCCTCTAATTTGCTTACCTGTTGGCCTATATAGTCGTCCTTATATTGCTTACAAACAATTAACTTTTCAGCGGTTAAGTGGCTTAATAAATGTTGTTGTCCCGTTGGAATACAAATAACTATTTCATCCCATCCTTTAAGGTTCTTATGAATAGATGCAAGGCAATAGTTCAACCATTTAATATCATTCTTGTAAGTCCTAATAAATATAGAAATCATATATTTTCAAATTTAGTACAACCAAAAAATTCATTAGTTACAATAGCTTCACAGTCCCTAGAGTCTAATATCATAAGACGATTATCAATTATTTCCGTTGACTCTAATTCTTTTGTCAAGAAATTACATAAACCGTAATTTTTGTTAGAGTTTGGTATTTTTTTATATTTTTTTTCATCCCATCCTTTTGTCATAGATGTATTAATAACAACAATGCCTTGTACTTGTTTACCATTTGTTGGGCTGCCATATTTTTGGTCTACAATAAGACCTTTAGCATCGTACGCCCTAGACCAATGCTTACAATTCAAACAGTTCATATATTAATAATTTTAGAATAAATAATTGAATACGCTTTTCTTGAAACGCCTTCCGGTGTACCTCTCATTCCTGTTTCTTTAGAGAATATCTCAGCGGTACGCTTCCAACTTTCATGGGTGTACTGCAATTGATGCTTCTTATGAAATAGATATTTAGCAACTGGTCTATATAACCTAGTCTTGCGATTAATTAACATAATAGGCAACCAATAGTCCCAATGGCATTGACCAAGGCAAAGATTAGTTTCCGGCAAGTCGCAATCTTTAGGCGTTAAATAAAATCCATCAAATCCGCTTTTAAATGGATAGGATTGATTTATATCTTTCTCAAAGTCATGTCTATTAAATATTAAAGTCTTATCGGTTATGCTTGGAAGTCCTTTAAGTATAATATCTGAGTTAATAATATAACCCCCACCTACTTCTAAAATTGGGGTAAAGAACTCCGATACCGGTATGTAGTGCTTACCATAAATATCAACCCCGGTTCTTTTAGGCTCGATAAACTCCACACCTTTAATGTTTATTTTTTCCTGCTCTGATTTATGGTTAATAGATACAACTTTATGACCTAGATTAATCCATGAGTCAACGGCATTTTGTTGTAATTCTTGGTTGATATGATTAGGGGATAGGCTTGTAAAAATCATTTTATTAAATATTTTCCTGCTATTGAAATTCTAGTCATTCCACTAATATTTATCCCTATGCCAATGATGGCACATGTTAATCCTGTAACTACAAACAAGTCGCCTCTATTATCAATTGACAATAAGGCGCAACTTGCCAATAATATAGAACTTCCAATTATCATTTGATTGGATGCTGAGACAAATTCTTTCCCTGCATAATTCAATCTTAGGTCTATATTTGTATTATTAATGGAGTCTTTTGGTTGCTGTCCATAAGAGCATAAAGAAAAAATAATAAATACAATTGATAAAATTAGCTTCATACACCTACAAATTTATGTTTATAAAGTTGGTTTAATTTATAATACTCTTTCTTAACTTCTCTCATCGTTTGGTCGTAAATCATTTTTGATTTTATAGTCGATATTCCATAACCGTACATAGATAAAAAAAATACATTTGTCGAAATAATTTTATTATCGCAGTAATGAACACATTCCAAAGGCTCTAATTTATCCTTTAATAAAATAGAATGCAATACTTCATCAGGGATAAACTTCTTTTTACCCCAAAGATTTTTTAAATCCTTCTTATCAATCTTGGTATAAAGTTCTCTTAGCTTGCCAAAGTATGGCTCATCCTGCTTACTGAAATACATGATTGAGCTATTCACATCATTAAAAATAGAATCACAACCGTATTTTTTCAAGTTGCATGACCTAGCCCACCAGTTCTCATCTGTTTGCCGGATGCAATCAATCCAAAAATTACCTTTAGATATTTTTTCAAATAAAGGCTCAGGGTTATTTAGACACAACATATCTGCATCTAAGTATATTGTTCTTTCAAAAGGCGTTAATTTGTCTAATGAAATCTTAAAAATGCACGGGTCATTAGGGGTTGATATCTCTATAATCTTATCGAACATAGACATATCAACCCCATGATGACAGCCATCGCTAAGTAATGCTATTGGTATGTTAGACCATTTCCTAATGGAGTAGGACAGGTTAGATGCAAATTTAGCGTAGGCAGAATGACCGTAACATGCAATCAGAATCATTATGCAAAGATTCCTTCAGGTGCATCGTACAATACCGGTAATGGGTCAGTTACATCCTGATACCATTTAGCAGTAATCATATACTTTTGCTTTTCCTTATTAGACAAAGGAATCATTAATCTAGCGTTAAAGCTGATTTTTTGTTCAACGACTCTTACTTTGTCTTGTTCGCACAAATACAATACGATGCCGGCAAATGAACTTTTATTTAATGCAGCATAAAAGGCATCATTAGCCTCATTTACATTAAAGTCTGAAGTTTCAACTGTGTAATCATAACCGTCTGTGATAGTTTCAGTACCGCAAGCAACAGGGTTTTCGCCTTCTACTACGGCAGGTTCAGGTAATTCAGCCTTAAGACCTCCGGTAATTACAAAGTTCCCTGCATCGATAGCAGCCTGTACTTGTGTTGAGTTTGAAAAGTCAGTAATACCGTGCCCCGTTTTTAGCACGGCAATTTTTGAGATACCGCCCTTTGGAAAGTAACATTCGTTAGCTTCGTATTCCGGCAGTTCTTCAGGCGTACAATCTACGTATGACATAATTAATAATAATTTAATTTTTAACACATCGAACAATGCCCGATATGCTTAGGCAACTTATAACTGTAACCACGATTTTATTTTAACTAAACACAATTAGTATTGATTAGGTTTTGTGTTTTATTTTTTACACTTAATTCTACAGGCGCATACGCAGAGCTTTTTCTCCATGAAGGCTCATATTCATCATTTACAACTATATGCTCCACTCCGTCGATATAGAAATGGTCATGGTCAATTGCAATGGCTAACGCTTCATGAACATAAACAGGCTGTTGGCTTATGGTTAATAAGAACTCAATGTTTCTTTTAGCATAAACTATTTTACTAGAGCCATTCGAGAACTCGAATATGTCTCTTTTTGTAGCAGTTCCTTTTGGATGCCATAACTTAGCATCAACACGTAAACGATTAACCTGCTGTAATGTTTCATAGTCAATTGAATAAGCATTATCATCGTTATTCCATGTAAGAAGTACTGAGCAAGGATATTCGCCTACTTTAAACGGCTGTGAATTATAAACTAATCCAAGTTGTTCAACTGAAATGTAATACTCGTTATCCGGCAAATCCCAAGATACATTTATCTTTACATTTGATTTATAAACGGACATTTCATCAACGCTAACCGTTTGGACTGTTTCTCCATTGCATGATTTTACAATTGTTACATTAGGCTTTTCGACAATGTATATAAAATCAATACATCCATCAAAGGCAAATCCTCCTAAATCTAATGCGGTAATAGAAACATCCTCAATAACTGCCGTACCTGAAATTTGATAAACTCCATCTAATATAATTTCATCTTCAGTCCCAAAAGAGTTGAATCTTATTTTTCCATTCGTTCTACCACTAACGGAAATAGATACAAGATAGTCTTTACCTGTCTCTAATATACCCTGTTGACCTAACGTATTGGTTGAGTCATCGGTATAACATGCTAGTCCGTTTTCGTAATCCCAACTCATTACTTATTGCCGTCAATGATAAATGTACACTTATTTACTGTTACTTGGTTAGCCGGCGAATAAATCACAAATGTAAATATATCACCCGGTGAAACATTGGTTTCAAACCAATTAAACGTATGTGTTTGTGTTTGCCCGTTCGTAGGAATTGCCACCGATTTATAACTTACTAAAGTAGTACCATTCTTTTTAAATCTCCATTCAGTTTCAGGCGAAGTAGTTACACGTGCAAATTCAACTGTTGCCGTCAGGATATAATCACGAGTATAACCTGTAGCTGCTGTTAATGTTGCTACTGTTGATTCGCCCGGTGTTGAAGCTGGAAGTAATGTTGCCGGTGTTACGTAGCTTTTTTGTCTGTCTAGTTTATTGGGAATTTCAGCCCATGAGGCAGATGTACCATTAGTAGTAAGAAACCTTCCATTGTTTCCGCCTTGGTCTGGCAATGTATCTTCCCATGTAGGGTCAAGACCTACACCATTAGACTTTAATGATTGACCTGCTGTCCCACCTGCTAAAACGCCAGTAACACCATTAAATTTACCTTGAATTTCTTCCCAATCGTCGCTATTTTCCCAATCTTGTATAGCCATAGTAGTAATTAGTTAATGTTTATGTCCAATCTTCGATAGGTACACAATTGAGTGTATTACCGAATAAATTTCCTGAATCAATTAAATCTTGTAATGTTGAGCCTGCAAATTGTGAGCAATCTATATCACTATAGACATATCCGTAAACAGCCATTTGATTGCCTAAACTATCCTTTGCCTTTATCAAATAAGCACCCGGGCATAAACCTGTAAATGTATTTGTTCCGCTAAATGCGCCCCCGTCAATAGAATATTCATAACCGGTACCGCTTCCCTCTGATGCTGTCGCCTCTATACTTCCATCGCAATTGCCAGTAGTAGCGTTTAATACAGCTAAACTAATCTCAACGCCTGTCCATTGAGCCCAACCGCTTATGCTATCGTTGAATGACGGATTTATATTAGCAATCTCGCCAAGTAATTGAAACTCGGTAGTGTCTGAAATCTGAGCCAATTGAGAATAAGGGCGACCTTTACAACCGCAATCTTGTTCACCTTCTAAGTGAAATTTAACTGTCTGATTGTCTATAAATCTAATCATATTTACGAATTAGTTTAAATGTGGTCATTCCGTTAATCTGCTTGTACTTCATTTCAATTATATACCCTTTGAAAGTTTCTTCTTCATTTGATATGGCAATATAACCGTTGTGAGCTTCATTGTCTTTATCAAACAAACAGTCTTTTATTTGTGAGAACTGTGAACCAGATAAAGGGTATTCAAATTCAATATATTCAGGAATAAATACCGGTAATTCTCCACTTGTGTTCCAAACAATATTTTGATTTGCGGTTAATAATTCGCCGTTATAATACGATGGACATTCGATAGTATCCTGAGTCTGAGCAAACTTATTGCCCTCTCCGTATGTAAATATAATATTTCTATTTGAATATTTTGTAATGACCGGCGATACAATTGGTAAAATCCTTAAGAAATTCTTACAATTCATGTACCTTAAGTTATACGACGTCTCAGGGCTTAACACATTGTTAATCTCGGTGAAGTTCTCATCTTTTTCAGCCGTATTTAAAAGGTCAGGTGCGCCATCATACCCCAAAGAACGATTCAATGCAATAATAAATATATCATTATCATAGTCTGTATCTGTCGTTGAGCTATCTGTATATGGCATACGTCTAACCTCTTCAATAATATATGCCGAGGCTAAGAATGGAGAAATAAGCTCAAGTGATTCCGGTATACTTCTTAATCCTAAGGAGTACTCGGACTTAGAGCAATACTCATCTAATCCGTTCGCATTGGTTGTCTGCCATTTGCTATAACCTATGGATATTTTATTATATGCTTTATCTGTAGCAAAATACCTTTTAATATCAGGCACATGCTCTAATGCTATAATCTCAGCATCATTATAAAAAAATGCCATAGGCTCAATTGACAATCTCCAATCATTATCCTTTTTGATGAATCCTACGCCAATTCCATCAATAGCATTTAAACTATTAAGAATCTCATTCATTGAGGTGCTTATGCCATAAGATTGTGGATATTGACGTATCATATACCCAGATGTTATGGAAGCGAACGAACCACAGCCGTTTTCATCGTATGACACAGGCGTAGAATCGACACGACCGTAATACCTAGAATCTAATGGTGTTTCCGAATCTAATATTACCTGAGCCACCTTAGAGATAGTTTCATGTATTTTTTGCCCTAACGCTTGCGATGCGTCTGTTGTTGATATTGTTTCTCCATTAAGTTCAAAAAAAGAGAATGCACCACTTACATACATCCATGAAGCAATTGGGCCACCTGAGTCAACTAATCCTATCGTCAAATAAACCCTTTGACCGGCAGGAACCGTGAAGTCTAAAGTATCTTCACA
>Ga0075157_10002378_pt1 | contig 11038 bp, 9 predicted proteins | sample JI81BgreenDNA_FD_70967 | JGI IMG/M metagenome (GOLD analysis project Ga0075157, IMG submission 70967) | Wastewater effluent complex algal communities from Wisconsin, to seasonally profile nutrient transformation and Carbon sequestration -... | ecosystem: Engineered > WWTP > Effluent > Algae...
GCCGATGCCCGCGAACTGGGCGGCCTGTTCCGCGATCTGGATGCTGCCCGCGCCGCTGGCGACGAGGTGAAGGCCAAGCAGGTGCAGAACCAGATCGATGGCTTCCAGACGCACGTGGTGCCGATCATCGCCGATATCGATGCCGGCTTCGGCAATGCGGAGGCCACCTATCTGCTCGCCAAGAAAATGATCGAAGCCGGCGCGTGTGCGCTGCAGATCGAAAACCAGGTGAGCGATGAAAAACAGTGCGGCCACCAGGACGGCAAGGTGACGGTGCCGCACGAGGACTTCCTCGCGAAGATCCGTGCCATCCGCTACGCCTTCCTCGAACTGGGCGTGGACGATGGCATCATCGTCGCCCGCACCGACAGCCTGGGCGCCGGCCTCACCAAGCAGATCGCCTACAGCCGCGAGCCGGGCGACATCGGCGATCAGTACAACAGCTTCCTCGATTGCGACGAGATCGACGTGACCCAGGTGGGCAATGGCGACGTGGTGATCAGCCGTGGCGGCAAGCTGCTGCGGCCCAAGCGCCTGCCTTCCAATCTGTTCCAGTTCCGCCCCGGCACCGGGGAAGACCGCTGCGTGCTGGATTGCATCACGAGCCTGCAGAACGGCGCCGACCTGCTGTGGATCGAGACGGAAAAGCCCCACATCGGCCAGATCGCCGGCATGGTAGACCGCATCCGCGAAGTGATCCCCAATGCCAAGCTGGTCTACAACAACAGCCCCAGCTTCAACTGGACGCTGAATTTCCGCCAACAGGTGTATGACGCCTGGGCCGCCGAAGGCCGCGATGTGAGCGCCTATGACCGGGCCAGGCTGATGAGCGTGGATTTTGACGGCAGCGAACTGGCCGACGAGGCGGATGCGCGTATCCAGAGCTTCCAGCGCGATGCCGCGGCCCGCGCCGGCATCTTCCACCACCTGATCACCCTGCCGACCTATCACACGGCGGCGCTCTCCACCGATAATCTGGCCCGCGAATATTTCGGCGAGGCGGCGATGCTGGGCTATGTGAAGAATGTGCAGCGCGCCGAAATCCGCCAGGGCATCGCCTGCGTGAAGCACCAGAACATGTCTGGTTCGGACATTGGGGATGACCACAAGGAATATTTTGCTGGCGAAGCGGCGCTGAAGGCGGGTGGGGCGCACAACACGATGAATCAGTTTGCGGCGTAGCGCGGCCAGAAAATAGCGGAGCTATTTTCGGACTCGCGCAAGCCCGGACGGCGAGCGAAAAAGGCGGGGCTTTCACCCCGCCTTTTTTGACTCGTCCGACGGCGCGGCTCTGCCGCGCACTTCCTTCTCTTTTTTCTTGAGCGCCCAAGCGGACTCGGCGGCTCAGCCGCCGGCCGCGCCCACACGCTCACATCCCCCCAAGCACCCCAGCCACTTCCGCCCCCTTGGCTTCCTTCAGTGCCACACACTGGCGGATGCGATCCTTGGTCTGGGCCAGTTCCAGCTCGCCGCCGCCCAGGATGGCGAGGTTGGGCCGGATCAGGCTTTCCACCCGGTCGATGGCCGCTTCGCTGCAATAGCCGCTGAAGAAGCTGATCACGCCGGCCCGGCCAAAGCCGGGGAAGCTTTCGACCACTTGGCGGAAATTGTTCGCCACATAGGCGGTGGTGGCATCGCGGCTGGCGCGGTTGTAGGCCAGCGATGCCAGGATGGTGGTGCGTTCGCGGCTGATCAGGCCCTCGGCCATCGCCAGTTTCTGCACATGCGCCACGGCGGCATCGCCCTCCACTGCGCCCAGCGCGCTGGCCAGTTGCGCGCGGGACAGCGGATCATTGCTGGCCTTCAGCGTGGCATAAAGGCGGTCGGCCACCGCGATCCCGCCGTCCTGCGCCAGCACGGCCAGCGCGCTGCGGCGATAGACGGGGGCCAGCGCCTTTTCATCGCCGCCCAGCCAGCGCTCCGCCGCACCCTTCAGCGTGGTGCGCAGGGCCGGATCACGGGCGAGCAGCGCCAGCACCGGCACCAGCGATTCGCGCCAGCTCTGCACGCCGGCATCGGCCACCGGCGCCGCCGGATCAAAGCCCTGCATTTCCGGCCGGCCGCCGTAGAGCCTGGCCATCAGCTGGCGCACGGCGGGCATCTGCGCATCGGACAACTGGGTATCGGCCAGCTCGGCCAGATTGCCGGCCAGTTGCAGCGCCGGCAGCCGATCCTTGTGGCGGGCCAGCTGTTCGGCCGCCTTCACCACGCGGGCAAAATCGGTGCGGCCGGCGGCAAATTCCGCCCACAGCGAATCCGCCATCGCCATGGCATCACGCTCGGGCAGCGTGGGTGCGGCGGCAATCAGCGCATCCCAGCCGGCCGGTTCCAGACTGAACCGGTAATAGCCGGCGCCGCCGGCATTGGGCATCAGCGCGGCTGCGGTGCCCACCAGCGGCGGCAGTGTGGCGGTGCCATCCTTCAGCAGGGTGCAGGCGCGGCCTTCCCCGCGGGACAGGCAGGCCGGGATGTGCCAGCGCCGCAGCATGCGATCGGTGGCCACGCCCAGTGGCACATAGCGCGATTGCGACAGGCTGATGCCGGTGGCGGCGTCCTTCACGCTGAGCAGCGGCACGCCGGTCTGATCGGTGAAGGTGCGCAGCGCCGGCACCAGATCGGCGTTGCCGGCAGCTTCGCCCACGGACGCGAAAAAGTCCTCAGCCGTGGCATTCTTGAAGGCATATCGGTTCAAGTGCAGCTGCACGCCCTTGCGGAATTTTTCTTCGCCCACAAAGCTTTCGAACATCGAAACCGTCTGGGCGCCCTTCAGATAGGTGATCGAATCAAAGGCGCTGATCACCTGATCGTTGCGGGTGATTGGCTGGCGAATGGGGCGCCCGCGGCCCAGCGAATCCGTGTCCATGGCATTGAAGGCATCGGCCACTTCGCCAGCAGCAATGCCCAGATCCGGGCGCCAGCGGTGGGCGGCCTTGTTGCCCATCCACTCGGCAAAGCTTTCATTGAGCCAGATGTCCGTCCACCAGGTGGGAGTGACGAGATCGCCAAACCACTGGTGGGCCAGTTCGTGCGCAGCCACCACGCCATAGCGGCGCAGCTGGCTGGGCGGCGGGGCATCGCCCAGCAGCACCAGCGTATCCTGGAACAGGATCAGCCCGGCATTTTCCATGGCGCCGCCCATCACTGGCGAGGCGATAAAGTCCAGCTTTTCATAGGGATAGGGGATGCCGAAATAATCTTCGAGGATGCCGACGATCTTGGGCGTTTCGGCCAGCGTGGTGGCCATGCGCGGCGCCTGGCCCTTGGTGGCGATCACGCGGAAAGCCAGCGGCTGCTTGCGCACCGCGTTGGCGGGGATCACGCTTTCGCGCACATCGAAATCGCCCACGCCCACCGCCACCAGATAGGTGGGCAGCGGCTTCGATGGCGCGAAACTGTGGGTGGTCCAGCCGGCGGCGGTTTTGGTGGCTACTTCCGGCGTGTTGGCAAAGGCCTTCAGCGCGGTGGGCACGGTGAGGCTGACGGTGAACGGCACCTTGAAGCCCGGCTCGTCAAAGCCAGGGAACATCCGGCGCGCGTCCAGCGGCTCCATCTGCGTCCAGGCATACCAGGCATCGCCCACCTTGGCCCGGAACAGGCCTTCCGCGCCCTCGCGGAAGCCAGTGCTGTAATCAAAGCGCAGCGTCACCTTGCCGGCGGGCAGCGGCGCCGGCACATCCAGTCGCGCCACACCCGAAGGGTCCACCTCGGCATAGCTGGCCGCCACCGGCTTGCCGTTCACCAGCACATCGGCCTTCTGCATCTTCAGGCCGAGGCCATGCAGGAAGATGGTGCGCGTCGGCGCCCTCACCTGCGCATCGATCTCCACATGGCCGGTATAGTCCGCCTGGGCCGGATCCACCTTCAGATCGATGCGATAGGCGGTGGGCGCCACCGTATCGGGCAAACGGCCCAGCGGCACATCCTGGGCCAACGCCGGCGCGGCAATGGCAGTGGCAACCAGCAGACTGAAACGATGCATATCTGAACTCCCCGAAGATGCACCGCCCTTAACGGCTGGGCAGGGCGGCGGGAAGGGGAGCGGTTTTTTGCCTCCGGCGGGCAGGGGCTCAGCCCCTACGCGCCGGAGGCATATTGTTTAGAGGATGAACTTCGACAAATCCGTATCCCGCGCGATCTCGCCCAGTTCGCGGTTCACCATGGCGGCGTCCACCACCACGGTTTCGCCGGCGCGGTCGCTGGCTTCGAAGCTGATGGTTTCCAGCAGCTTTTCCATCACCGTTTGCAGGCGGCGGGCGCCGATATTCTCCACGCTTTCGTTCACCTGCGCGGCGGTGCGGGCGATGGCGTCGATGCCGTCGGGCGTCAGTTCCAGGGTCACGCCTTCGGTGCCGAGCAGGGCGGTATATTGGCGGATCAGGCTGGCTTCGGTATCGGTCAGGATGCGGCGGAAATCATCCTCGGTCAGGCCCTTCAGCTCCACGCGGATGGGCAGGCGGCCCTGCAATTCGGGCAGCAGATCGGATGGCTTCGATACGTGGAAGGCGCCCGATGCGATGAAGAGGATATGGTCGCTCTTCACCGGGCCATATTTGGTGGCCACGGTGGTGCCTTCGATCAGCGGCAGCAGATCGCGCTGCACGCCTTCGCGGCTCACGCTGCCGCCGCGCACGTCAGAAACGGCAATCTTGTCGATCTCGTCGAGGAACACGATGCCGTTGGCTTCGGCATTGCGGATGGCCTCGCGCTGGATCTCCTCGTCATCAAGGCGCTTGTCCGATTCCTCGGCGATCAGCGCGTCCCAGGCGGCCTCCACCTTCATCTTGCGCCGCTTGGTGCGGCCGCCCATCGCCTTGGCCATCATGTCCGAAAGGTTGATCATGCCCACCTGGCCGGGCTGCATGCCGGGCATTTCAAAGCTGGGCGCACTTTCGGCCACCTCGATCTCCACCTCGCGGCCCTTCAGATCGCCCGATTCATAGCGCTGGCGGAAGGCGAGGCGCGTGGCCTCGCTGGCATCCTTGCCCACCAGCGCATCGAGCAGCCGGGCCATGGCGGCATCGGCAGCCTTGTCCTTCACCGCCTCGCGGCGGGCCTCGCGCACCAGCCGGATCGATTCCTCCACCAGGTCGCGGATGATCGAATCGACGTCGCGGCCGACATAGCCCACCTCGGTGAACTTGGTGGCCTCGATCTTGATGAACGGCGCGCCGGCCAGCTTGGCGAGGCGGCGGCTGATCTCGGTTTTCCCGCAGCCAGTGGGGCCGATCATCAGGATGTTCTTGGGGCTCACTTCATCGCGCAGGTCATCGGGCAATTGCTGCCGCCGCCAGCGGTTGCGCAGCGCCACGGCGACGGCGCGCTTGGCATCGGCCTGGCCCACGATGTGGCGATCCAGCGCCGCCACGATGGCGCGCGGGGTAAGGCCCATGTCGGCCGGCACGGTTTCGGTCATGATGTTCACTTGGTCTCCGCAGTGCTCAGGTTTTCCACCGTGAGCTGATCATTGGTGTAGACGCACAGTTCCGCAGCAATCTGCATGGCGCGCCGCGCGATGGCTTCGGCGCCATGTTCGCTGTCGGCCAGGGCCCGCGCCGCGGCGAGCGCGAAATTGCCGCCCGAACCGATCGCGGCGATGCCGCCCACCGGCTCCAGCACATCGCCATTGCCCGTGATCACTAGCGTCACCTGGGCATCGGCGACGATCATCATCGCCTCCAGCCGGCGCAGATAGCGATCGCTGCGCCAATCCTTGGCCAGCTCCACCGCGGCGCGCATCAGCTGGCCGGGATGGCGCTCCAGCTTCGCCTCCAGCCGTTCAAACAGGGTGAAGGCATCGGCGGTGGCGCCGGCAAAGCCGCCGATCACATCCCCCTTCGGCCCCAGCCGGCGCACCTTCCTCGCATTGGGCTTCATCACCGTCTGCCCCATCGTCACCTGGCCATCACCGGCCACGGTAACGGTGCCGCCCTTGCGAACGGAGACGATGGTGGTGCCGTGAAACTGCGGGAGTTCGCTCATCGAGTGGGGCCTTTCATTAGGCCCATGTAGGGTGCTGAGCGGAGAGTTGAAGGGGTGGCGCGTCCTTCGGGGCTGCAAACTGCCAATGAGGTCCCAGTGACCGCTACATCGCCTGGGGGCGGACGATCGGCGGAAAGCGCGGCTCCGTCCAACCCTCCGGCTTCAATCGGACCCAAACCGATTTGCCGCTACGATCCAGCGTGAAATACTTGGTGTGAACCGAAAACAGCGCGCTCAGCTGCTTGTGACCATGATCTCGCGGATCGAAATCGGGCTTGATAAGAAGTAGCTGCGATCCAACGGCGCTTAGTGAAGCCGATCCACCATCGTCGCCGGCAGCACGCTCAATCGCAGCCCTCAGTAACCAGACAACATCGGGATATGTCGATGTCCAAGCAGGCGTACGCGGGGCCTCCTCGGGAACGGAGATGTTTTCAAGGTAAATGAACCGTTTACAAACCTGGACCAAGCCCTTCGGAGCCTTGCGCTCTCCAAAGCCGAACACATCCTTTCCTTGTTCGCGGATGCGGGCAGCAAGGCGCGTGAAATCGCCATCGGCTGTGACGAGGCAAAAGCCTTCGAAGCGCCCGCTGTGCAGCAGGTCCATCGCATCAATCACTATTGCAATGTCAGAGGAGTTCTTGCCGCTTACGGTCGGAAAGTGTTGAGGGATAATACCAAAGTCGGCTTGCACGGCAGCCCAGCCATTCATCTTGCCGCCACTGAAATCCCCATATATGCGGCGCACCGAAGCTTCGCCAAGTCCGGCGATTTCCTCGAACAACTGCTTGGCCAGTTTTGCGGGAACATTCTCGCCATCGATCAAAACAGCAAGGCGGGGGCTATCGGGCGCTTTACTCATATGCGCAGCCTGCACCGGTCGCGCAGTCCCCGGCAAGAGGGCGTGATGCTGATCACGTGGCGCGCGCCTGCGAATTGGTATAGGCATTGCGCATACACGCTGGTGTCAGGGGGATGGCCAGATGCTGCACTATCTTGATGTGATGATCGGCTTTGCCTTCACCATGCTGGTGCTCAGCCTCACCATCACCGCCATCGTGCAGGCGATCCCGGTCTATCTGCGCAATTTGAAGGGTGCCGATCTGCAGCAGGGGCTGGCCGATCTGCTCACCCGCATCACGCCCGATCTGAAGGATCATGCGCTCATCGTGGCGGATTCGATCCTGCGCGATCCGCTGCTGTCGCCGCCGCGTTATTTCGGCGCCGGCCGCAAGCGCACGCGGGCCAATGTGATCCAGCGGGAGGAGTTCGTGCGGCTGCTGCTGGATTTTTCCACCGGCAAGGGCGCGGCGGACAATGATACGGTCAAGGCGGCGCGCGCCGCCGTCCTCAAGATGCTGCAGGATGCCAAGATCCCCGATCCCAGCGCCATGCTCACCCAGGTGCGCGATCGCATTGCCGAGCTGGAGCGGGATGAACCGCATCTGTCCGCCGGGCAGCGCGGCAGCAAGGCGATGCTGGAACTGTTCCTGGCCGGGCCGGGCAAGGATTTCATGGCCAAGCTGACCGGCTGGTACGACCAGACCATCGATCGCGTGGAGGCCGCCTACACCGCCCACCTGCGCGGCTGGACGGTGGCGTTCAGCGCGCTGCTGGTATTGGTGCTGCACCTCGACAGTTTTGATCTGCTTTCCCGGCTGAACACCGATCCGGCGCTGCGCCAGCAGGCGGTGGCGGCCGCGATCGCCTACGAAGGAACCAACGATGCGACGGCCCCGGTGGATTCGGCGCGGGCTATCGCCTGCCAGAAACAACATCTGGCTGCCGAGCCCACACCGCAGGCCATGGCCGCCTATGTTGGCTGCATGGGGCTGGATGACGCTGTGAAGCTGGATCTGGTGCGCTGGCCGGAAAGCGTGGAGGCCTGGGTTGCGGGCTTTGGCGCCAATCCCGGGCAGCGCGTCTTCCACCTGATCGGCATGCTGCTGTCGGTGGGCCTGCTCACGCTGGGTGCGCCCTTCTGGTATGCCCTGCTGAAGGACATGATCAAGATGCGCTCCACCATCTCCAAGAAGGACGAGGAGGCGCGGACCGAGCGACAATCCGCGCAGCCGGCCCCATAGCCGCCAAACCTTGCCGGGGCGGGCATCATGGACTAGGCGCTCCGCCCAAGGAGCATCCAGCCATGACCGCCCGCACCGCCTCCATCAGCCGCACCACCAAGGAAACCCAGGTGGAGGTGCATGTGAACCTGGACGGCACCGGGGCCTACAGCGTGTCCACCGGGATCGGCTTCCTCGATCACATGATCGAGCAACTCTCGCGCCACAGCCTGATTGACATCACGGTGAAGACCGTGGGCGATCTCCACATTGATGGCCACCACACCACCGAAGATACCGGCATCGCGCTGGGCGAGGCGCTGGCCAAGGCGCTGGGCAATCGCGCCGGCATCACCCGCTATGGCGATGCGCTGGTGCCGATGGATGAAACGCTCACCCGAGTGGCGCTCGATATTTCGGGCCGCCCCTATCTGGTGTGGCGCACCAGCTTCACCCAGCCCAAGCTGGGCGAGCTGGATACCGAAATGGTGAAGGAATTCATGGCGGCGCTGGCCGGCAGCTCCGGCATCACGCTGCACGTGGAAACGCTGTATGGCGTCAACAATCACCATATCGCCGAAAGCTGTTTCAAGGGGCTGGCGCGCGCGCTGAAGGTGGCGGTGGCGCTCGATCCGCGCCAGGCGGGCGTGATCCCGTCCACGAAAGGCACGCTGGGTGGCTGAACCCCGCCCGCAGGTGGCCCTGATCGATTATGGTGCCGGCAATCTGCGATCCGCGGCGCGTGCGCTGATCGCCGCCGGCGCCGATGTGATCACCACGGCCGATCCCGCCGCCATTGCGGCCGCCGAGCGCATCGTGCTGCCCGGCGTGGGCGCCTTTGCCCAGTGCATCACTGCGCTGCGCGCCAGCGGGGTGGAGCCAGCGCTCGCCGACGCCGTGCACGGGCGCGGCGTGCCCTTTCTGGGCATTTGCGTCGGCATGCAACTGCTGGCCAGCGAAGGCCATGAACATGGCGTCCATCAGGGCCTCGGCTGGCTGCCCGGCGTGGTGACGCGGCTGGAGCCCAGCGATCCCGCGCTCAAGGTCCCCCACATGGGCTGGAACCGGGTGGAGCCGCGTGAAGGCGCGGGCATCACGGCGGGCGATGCCTATTTCGTGCACAGCTATCATTTCACGCCCGATGATCCGGCCGATGTGCTGGCCACCACTGATCATGGCGGCACCATCGCGGCGGTGGTGCGCCGCGGCTGCATCACCGGCGTGCAGTTCCACCCGGAAAAGAGCCAGGCCTGGGGCCTGAACTTCCTCAAGAATTGGCTGAATTCATGATCATTTTTCCCGCCATCGATCTGAAGGGCGGCCAGTGCGTGCGGCTGGCCGAAGGGGACATGGCGCGCGCCACCGTCTATGCCGATGATCCCGCCGTGCAGGCCGCCGCTTTCCGTGCCGCCGGTGCCACCCATCTGCACGTTGTCGATCTGGATGGCGCTTTCGCTGGGGACAGCCGCAATGCCGCCGGCGTGAAGGCCGCGCTTTCCGGTTTCGGTGGCGGGCGCGTGCAGGTCGGCGGTGGCATCCGCACCGCCGCGCATGTGGAAGGTTGGCTGGCCGCCGGCGTGTGGCGCGTGGTGATGGGCACCGCCGCGCTCGAGAATCCCGATCTGGTGCGCGGCCTCGCCGCCGATCACCCCGGCGCCATTGTGGTGGCGGTGGATGCGCGCGACGGCATGGTGGCGACGCGCGGCTGGGCCGATGTCTCCACGCTGCCGGTCGTTGATCTGGCGCGGCGCTTTGAAGATGCCGGCGTTGCTGCCGTGCTGTTCACCGATGTCGGCCGCGACGGCATGCTGAAGGGCGTGAATCTGCCGGCCACATTGGGCCTGGCGGCCCAGACCAGCCTGCCGGTGATCGCTTCGGGCGGGGTGAAGGATATCGAGGATATCCATGCGCTGGTGGGGCAGCCGGGTATCGGAGGCGTGATCACCGGCCGCGCGCTTTATGACGGCCGGCTGGATCTGGCCGCCGCACTCGCCGCAGCCGCCTGATGCTGGCCACGCGGATCATCCCCTGCCTGGATGTGGCCGGCGGCCGCGTGGTGAAGGGCGTGAATTTCGTGGCGCTGCGCGATGCCGGCGATCCGGTGGAGGCAGCGCGCGCCTATGATGCGGCCGGCGCCGATGAGCTGTGTTTCCTGGATATCACCGCCAGCCATGAAGATCGCGGCACGCTGCTGCGCGTGGTGGAGGCCACGGCCGATCAATGCTTCATGCCGCTCACCGTGGGCGGTGGTGTGCGCAGTGTTGAGGACGCCCGCGCGCTGCTGCTGGCCGGTGCCGACAAGGTGGCGGTGAACAGCGCCGCCGTCGCACGCCCGGCCCTGATCGGCGAACTGGCGGCGCGCTTTGGCGAACAATGCGTGGTGGTGGCGGTGGACGCCAAGGCGGTGGCACCCGGCAAATGGGAAATCTTCACGCACGGCGGCCGGCGCGCCACCGGCATCGATGCGCTGGCCTATGCGCAGGAGGCGGCGCGGCTGGGCGCTGGCGAAATCCTGCTCACATCGATGGACCGCGATGGCACCCGCGCCGGCTATGATCTGGCGCTCACCCGCGCCATCGCCGATGCGGTGCCGGTGCCGGTGATCGCCTCGGGCGGGGTGGGCAGCGTCGCCGATCTTGTCAGCGGGGTGGTGGAAGGCCATGCTGCCGCCGTGCTCGCAGCCTCCATCTTCCATTTCGGTGAGGCCACCATTGCCGATGCCCGCGCGGCGCTGGCCGCCGCCGGCATCAGGGTGCGCCAATGAGCGACCGCTTCGATCAACTGCTGGCCACCGTGCAGGCCCGGCGCGGCGCCGATCCGTCCACCAGCTATGTCGCCAAGCTTTCCGCGCGCGGGCGGGCCAAGATCGTGCAAAAGCTGGGCGAGGAAGCGGTGGAAACCGTGATTGCTGCCATGGCCGATGATCGCGCCGCCGTGGTTGCGGAAAGCGCCGACCTGATCTTCCACCTGGCCGTGCTGCTGGCCGACATGGGCCT
>Ga0075157_10002381_pt1 | contig 11033 bp, 7 predicted proteins | sample JI81BgreenDNA_FD_70967 | JGI IMG/M metagenome (GOLD analysis project Ga0075157, IMG submission 70967) | Wastewater effluent complex algal communities from Wisconsin, to seasonally profile nutrient transformation and Carbon sequestration -... | ecosystem: Engineered > WWTP > Effluent > Algae...
CAGGTGAACATCACCTATCTCACCGACGGTCCCGATACGCTCGCCGAGGCGACGCGTGTGCTGACGCGCCCGTCGCAGTCGATGATCGTGGCGGTATCGCCCAACATCGACCAGACGCTCATCACGCCGGCGGCCCCCGGTGCAGCGGCGCGCTGGCCGCAGTTCCCCGCGCCCAACACGGCGGCGGCATTTCCCGCCACGCCGGTGCGACTCTCCGCCGCGAATGTCACGGCTGCCTTTACCGGCGCGAACGATGTTGTCGTCACCCTCGCCGGTGGCGCCGCTCCCGATGGCGCGACGGTGCGAATCTACCCGCAGGTGTTCGTGGAGATTGCGTCGATCAACGGCGCCGAGCCGTCGTTCCTGCGCGGCGACGGCGGCGCGAACATCGTGAATGGCGCGAATCCCGTGAGCGTGCTGCTGCGGAACCCGTTCCGCCTCGGCACCGCGCAGCCGCTGCCGAATCCGGCGACGCTCACGATGGACATCGTGGTGGCGCCGCGCGCCGGCCGGCGACGCCTCACGGGAGCGGTGTCTGTGCCTGTCGCCGCCGGCCCCGCGACTGTGCCGACGGACCCGTTCTTCGGCGCGGCTGCCGCCAACGTGATGGGCATGATGCCGATCTCCATGCAGGGCGTCAGCGAGTCGCCACTGTTCGGCATCCCGCGCACGGTAACGCCGCCATCCACACCGCCCACCAACCTGCTGGAGCTTGCGCTCAGTCTCGCCGCGGAGCCGTCGCCGCGGCAGGCGCCGCGCTTGCCGACGATGGCGCGCTTCGAGACCATCGCCGCCACCGGAACCACAGCGGGGGCGCCGGGCGACGGCACGCTGCTCTGGCAGGCGGTGCTGACGGGCGCGCGATGGGCGGCGGAGGGACGGTCCGCGCTGCACGAGAGCGGGAACCCCGGCAATCCGGCGGGGCCCGACGTGCATGCGCCCGGAATCTCGGTATCGGGCGCGCTGGCATACGACCTCGCGGTGCACGCGCTCAAACGCGCGCAGCCCATCATCCCGCTGCCCGCGTCGAACGCCGGCACCGTGCTTGGCTGGGTGGCAACGTCGGGTGGCAACAACTTCAACGTCCCCGACGACACGGCGAATGTCGCGAACACCGGTGCGGGCGTGCTGCTGCAGACCACAGCCGTGGGAACCGAGACGCCATGGCTCTCGAGCTTCACGCCACCACCCGTGGGCAACACCGTCAACCAAATGATCCAGAACGCCGCGACGGCGATGGGTGTGACGCCGCCGTCGCTTACGGTGTCGGTGACGAACGAACCGCGTCTGCAGCGCGAAGTGCGCCGCGAGTTCTTCGCGGCGAAGCACGGCTTTCGTGATGCGCAGTGGGCATTGCGGCGCGCATTCGCGGAGGCGCGCGAGCTCGTGTACATCGAGTCACCGCAGTTCGCGATGACGGCGCGACCCGCGAACCCATCGGCGCCGGAAGGCTACGAGGTCGACCTCGTAGCGGAGCTCGCAGCGCGGCTCGAGGCGCATCGCACGCTGCGCGTGATCATCTGTACGCCGCGGCTATCGGACTTCGCCGATGCCTTTCGCACCTTTCACCGGCAGCACTACGCGGCGCGTCTCGAGGCGTACACCGCGCTGCGCACGGCGGCGAAGGATCGCGTGCTGCTCTTTCACCCTGTTGGCTTTCCTGGTCGCCCCGCGTACATCCGCACGACGACGGTAATCGTGGACGACGTGTGGAGCCTCGTAGGCGCCACGCATTTCCGGCGACGCGGCATGACCTTCGACGGCAGCGCGGCTATCGCGAGCTACGATCGTCAGATCACGAATGGTTACAGCACGCGCGTGCGCAACTTCCGGCGTGCGCTCATGGCGGCGAAACTGCGCGTGCCGGCGCCGGTGGCGGCCCAGCCGCTCGATGGCGAGTGGGTGCGACTCGGCCGTCCGGTGTCGGCGTTCGATGTGGTGCACGACCTGCTGGAGCAGGGCGGCTACGGGCGAATTCAGAGCATCTGGCCGGGGCCCGCCGACACATCGGTGCTGGCCGCGCAGGCGAACGTAGCCGACCCGGATGGCTCGATGGGCGACAGCATCTTCACAACGCTGGCGGGGATGCTGAACGAGGCCGGGACGTGAGGGCGGCGACCAGCGGCTGCGGATCCGCCGCAGCGGAGCCGCCGCAGCGGCGGCCTGAGCCTTGAACTCGTCCACCCTGGTACGCACCTCAAGGCCATACAGTGCGGCGCTTGGGCCGTGACGACTGGAACAGTTCCGGGCCAATACGGTACAGCCTGCCATGACTGCTCCCAAGGACGTCTCACTATTGGCGGAATGCCGACGGCTTGCTCAGACCGATGGGGCGCGATTTGCTGCGTTCGGCGCGCTGATGCTCGCCCTCGTGGCGTCATTCGCGGTGGCCTCTGGTTATTTCCGTTTCGGCCTCACACCGGCGAGCGTCGTCGACCGTCAGCAGGGCGCGCGGGCATTCGAGGGATTCCGGCGTGCCCACGCCAAGGGCATCTGTGTCGCGGGCGTGTTTCGTTCCAACGGGGCCCTGGCCTCGCGATCGGTGGCGTCCGTGTTCGAGGCGCGCGAGACCCCGTTCGTGGGGCGTTTCTCAATAGGCGGCACCAACCCCACCGCGCCTGATCTCAAGGCCGGTGTGCGCAGTCTCGCGCTGGATTTCCGCCTGTCCAACGGCGAACGGTGGCGCACGGCCATGAACATCAACCCGGTACTTGGGGTGCGTACGCCGGAGGCCTTCTACGAACAGTTGGGTGCGCTCGCGGCCGACCCCAGCACCGGCCGCCCATCACCGGAGCGTCTGCAGGCGTTCTTCGCCGCACACCCCGAGAGCGAGGCCTTTCGCCGCTGGCAGAGCGCATACACCGCCTCGTCGAGCTTCGCGTCCGAAGCGTATCACGGAATCAACGCCTTTCTGCTGGTCGATGCGCGCGGCGCACGGCAGCCCGTGCGCTGGTCGGCGGAACCGGTCGAACGTCCCGCAATCAACGCTCACACCGACAACGACGCCTTGCAGGCGGAACTCGCCGATCGGCTCCGCTCTGCGCCCGTGCGCTTTCGATTCGTCTTCACGTTGGCCGGTGACGGCGATGCCGTAAACGACGCGAGCGCCCCCTGGCCGTCGTCGCGCGAGCGCGTGGATGCGGGTCTGATCGAGGTACGCACCGCTTTTTCGCAGCAGGGGGGCAGCTGCGACGCGATCAACTTCGATCCGCTGGTGTTGCCGGCGGGGATTCTGCCGTCCGATGATCCCATACTGCACGCGCGATCGGCGGCGTATGCCGAATCGCAGCGTCGTCGTGCCCGCGAACGAGCAACCGAAGCGGCCCTGGAGGTGCTGCGATGACGCAGGAACGCCATCCGCTAGTGCTGCGCCTCGTCCACTGGACGACGGCTGCGCTCGTGCTTTCGCTGCTCGCCCTCGGACTCAGTATGGTGGACAGTCTCGCGCAGTGGCGTACGACGGGGCTGCGGCTGCACAAACTCGGCGGGGTGCTCGTTCTGTGCCTCACTTCGGTGCGCATGTTTCTGCGAGTGGTGCAGCGTTCGACGCTCGCGCCTTTGCCGACGGTCAGCCGCGAGCAAGCGCTCGGCATGAGGTTGGTGCATGTGACGTTGTACACACTGCTGATCGCCGTGCCGATCAGTGGCTGGCTCATGCAGAACGCTGCCGGCAATCCTGTGTATCTCGTCGGTGCCACCACGCTGCCGCAACTCGTCGGGGACGATCTCGTACTCTACGGCGCGCTGCGCGAGGCGCATTCGCTTCTTACCACGTTACTGGTGCTCGCCTTGCTCGCACATATAGGCGGGGCGCTCCATGATGGTCTCGTAAGTCGCCGGGGCCTCATGCAGCGGATGTGGCGATGAGCGCTCACTGCCCCCCGCGTTTCACCAACGTTTCCACAAAGTTCTCCACCAGCATCAGGTCGCGCTTCACGCCGCCCACGGAGTGCAACAGCACCACGTGTTGCTCGTCGGGCATGATCTGGTAGTGCCGCCCGTCGGCGTTGTCGTCGGCCATGAGACGAAACAACGCCTGCGGCGCGGAGAATCGCGGCGCGCCCGATGCATCGGCAGTCATCTGCACGGTTACCAGATCGCCTGACGACGCGCGGTAGTACAGCGACCCGCCGCGCGGCGCCCACACCGGCTCGATGCCACCACTCGGCGATACCTGCCACTTGCCTTCGTCGCTCGCCGGAAACGGTCGCACGTACACCTCGTCACGACCGGTTTCATTGCTCGAATACGCCAGCCAGCGGCCATCCGGTGACAGCACGGCGTACTGCGTGAGGAAGGGGCCCGAAACCATCACACGTGCCATACTGTCTACTCCAGGGCGCAGCGCAACGATCTCACTGCGCGCACCGGGGCTCGCACGCGTCACGACCACAGCACTGCCATTCGCCGACCACTCGGCGCTGAAGAGGCTGCCGGTTACCGGCAGTCTCACGGCGCGACCGGCGCCATCGGCGGGCACGCGCCATAGCGCACCAGTTCCATCGCGGTCCGACAGCACACCAATCGATTGCCCATCGTTCGTCCACGTGAGCCCCACGTTGCGGGTGCCCTCAAGTGCGAGCGGCGACAGCGGGCCGCGCTCCAATGGCTTGATGCCCACGCGCAGGCCACCCACGTCGGCCGTCGTCACGAGCAGGCGCGTGCCATCGGGCGAGAGGGCAAAGGCGCGAATATCGGCTACCCATCCCGAGTCGGCCGGTCGTGACACGCCGCGGCGATCAACGAGCAGCATCTCCCGCAACCCGCCATATCCCACCCATACCAACCCACCCGATCGCGACAGCGCGAACTGCGACGCCGATCCCATGTACACATCGACACCGCGAAAAAGCGCCGTGGGTTTGTCCGTCACCTTGAGCGACTTCGCGTCGAACGGTACCGCCATCAGCGCGCCGTCGGCCGTGGCATACACCAAGTGCCCCGAGGTGGCGTACCGCCCCATGGTACCGCGCACGAGTGGCTGCACGGTACCGTCGGTGGTGGAGACCGCAACGATCTCACTCGCTTCGGGCACACCAACGCGACCAATCGTAGCGAGCAGGTGACGCGTACCCGGCAGCGCGTCGATCCACATGAAGCCCACCTCGCGCGCGGGCTCGGCCACGGTGGCAGGAGTGCCTCCCGCTGGCGACACACGCTGTATGACGCCACGCTCGTTCACGAAGTACAGCTGGTCGTCGTCGCCCCACGCAATGCCGCCGCCGGCCGATGGCACACCGCTGGGTAACACCGTGAACGCGGGGCCACCCTGCAACGATACCGTTTTGAGCGCGCCGCCAGCGGTGAAGGCCAACGTGGCGCCATCGGGAGAAAACGTGGGCACGCGGCCGGCATCGGTGCCGGGAATGGAGCGCGGTGCGAGTTCATCGAGCACGCGCACGAACAGGCGGTCCTGTCCCGATGCTGTGCGCCCCACGTACACCACGCGCGAGCCATCGGGGGAGCGCGCCACGTTCACCCCGTTGCCGGCGAAGTACGCGGCCGAATCGGGAAGCGCGATGGCAAAGCGCGCCACGGCCGCACTTGGTGCCGGCGCGAGTGATTTGCCGAAATACGCACCTGCGGCCAGCGCAGCCACGACTGCCAGCGAGAGGGCAACGCCCGTGCGCACACCGAGGCGCGCACGGGGTGGCGCGGCGGCCGCCGCCAGATGCGGGTCGGAATACGAGGGATTGATGAGCGCATCAGCGAAGTCGCGCGCCCGCGCAAACCGATCGGCCGGAACCTTCTGCAATGCCACGGCCACCGTATCGGCCACGTGCGCTGGTACCGACTTGCGCAGCGACGTCACACGCGGCGCCTCCTCGGTGGCAATGCGCATGATCACCTGCTGCGCCGATGCGCCCTGATGCGGCGGCACACCGGTGAGCATTTCGAACAACAGCACGCCGAGTGAATAGATATCGGTACGCGCAGTGGCTTCACGATCGGCCGCAGCTTGCTCAGGGCTCATGTAGTGCGGTGTGCCTACCGCGATGCCTGTCTCCGTCATGCGCCCACCGGCCGCCGCAGATACGGCGAGCGCGATGCCGAAGTCGGCTACGGTGGCGCGCCCGTCGTGCAGGAGAATGTTCTCCGGCTTGATGTCGCGGTGGATGACCCCCTGTCGGTGCGCGTAGTCGAGCGCATCGGCCACTTCGCGCGCAATGCGTACCGCGTCGTCGATGCTCAGCTGCGTTTCGCGATCGAGACGTGCGCGCAGCGTTTCGCCGTCGATGAACGGCATCACGTAATAGATGATGCCGTTCGTGCTCCCCGAATCGAAGAGCGGCAGGATATGGGGGTGCTGCAACCGGGCCGTGGTGGTGATCTCGCGCAGGAAGCGCCCAGGACCCAGGACTGCGGCAATCTCCGGTCGTAGCACCTTGATCGCCACTTGGCGATTGTGTCGGCGGTCGGTGGCGACGTACACCGTGGCCATGCCACCCTCACCGATAGCGCGGTCGATGAGATAGTGGTCGGAGAGAGCGTCTTGCAGTTCCGCCAACGGCTCGGTCACGTCAAAGGCTCCTGAGACCGGAAATGAAATGGGGTAGCGCGAATGTCTACTTCTTGTCCCTGCGATGAGAGGGGGCCGTTGGCGGAACACGAGCATCGTACCCAGCGCACCGGCCAGCCTAGTATATCCCGCGGACACCCCGATGACACTTCGCTGACACCCGAGCCGATACCCACCTAGGGGCTCGTCAGAACGGCCCGGGCCGACCGGTACTCCGTCATGAGGTGCAGGGAGATGTTCACAGTGCCAACCAGGCTTCCCCACCGATACCTGCGCATCGGGCGCGCGCTACGGGCGTGCTTCTCTGTGCCGGAGGAGCTTCGTCGCCCCTCGTGGCGGTATCTCGTGCTCGCGGGCGCACTGGTGTCGCTGGAACTCATCCGTATCACCCAGTTCGGTGGCCCCGATCTCCTCTATGAGCGCACAGCGAACGGGGAAATGGTGTTTCTCCGGCTCTACTCGGGGCCGGTCGTGCTCATCCCGCTGGGCGTCATCGCCGCCACCGCTGGTCGCCGAGTTGGTATGTGGGTGGCGCTGCTCGTGGCGCTATTCTACCTCGAACTGCCGACCTCGCGGGCCGGCGACTTTGGCGGACTGGAGTTTGGCCCACCGCGCTGGTGGGAGGCGTTTGTGGGCTTCAAGAACGCCGTGCGTGCCAAGTGGGCTTGGCGGTGGTTCTTCCAGATCACCGTTCCCACCTTCGCGTGGCCCATGCTTACGGCGTGGCTCGTTGGCACACTTGGCGAGTCACAGCGACGCGCCAAGCGTCAGGCCCTGCACGACCCGCTCACCAACCTGTTGAACCGGCGCGGCTTTATTGAACGGCTCGAGTACGACCTGCGCCGACGCACGCCGCTGCTGGCGGTCGTCTACCTCGATCTCGATGGGTTCAAGCGCATCAATGACAGCCAAGGGCATGGCGCCGGTGATGATGCCCTCAGGATGGTGGCCGGCGTGCTGCGCACCGCTGTCGGCGACGAGGGGCGTATTGCACGCTTCGGCGGCGACGAGTTCGCCTTACTGCTGTACGGGTACGACGACTACGTACGAGCGACGATGCAAGGCGCCCTGCAGTCGATTGGAGCGGGCGCGCGGGAGCGCGGGTGGGAGCTCGACGCCAGTGTCGGCATCGTCAACGCGCGTTCCACTCCCGGCGCCGATGCCGTGACCCATAACATCCCCGCCAGAGCGACCGAGCTGTTGCAGGCGGCCGACGCGCTCATGTATCTGGTGAAACGCGATGGGAAGGGTGGGGTCAGGTTTGCGGCCGCCGCCTGAGAAAGTGAACTGACCTGCCGTTCACCGGATCACACATGCCGCACCAGTTACGTATCTCATCTAGGCAATAATAAGGATCCGTATACGGTATAGTAAGATTAAATGGGTTGTGAGTGGATCATATATGCACTATTCTGTAATTCATGCGCATCCTCGCCACCGCCACCACCCCCGAAGTCCTGCGTGAAATCGGCGATCGCCTTCGCGATTACCGGCTCCAGCAGAACCGCACCATCGAGTCGCTGGCACAGGACGCCGGGGTGGGCTCCAGCACGGTGAAACGTGCCGAGGCCGGGGATAACCCCACGTTGGAAACGGTGGTGCGGTTGCTGCGGGCGCTGGGGCGTTTGGAGGCGCTAGAGGCCTTCCTGCCGCCGCCACCCGTGTCACCGCTACAGCTGGTCGCGCAGGCCGGACGCGAACGCCAGCGTGCTCGGCCCAAAAAGCCTGACGCCACACCATGAGCGAGCCGACCAACGCCGGCGCCGACTCACAGGCTCGCGCACGTCGTTCCCGCCAATCCCGCCGGCAAACCGAACGCTACATCACTGCCTCGGTGCGTCTATGGGAGCACGAGGTCGGCGCCATCGCCGAAGACTCAAGGGGACAAATCACCGTCGAGTACACGGAGGCGTTCCGCGGGTCGGGGCTGGAGATCTCGCCGGTTCATCTTGGCTTGTCGCGGCTGGGGCCCATCCAGTTCCCCGAACTGCAGCGGCTGCCAGCGTTCGCGGGCCTGCCGGGCGTGTTTGCCGATTGTCTGCCTGATGCCTTCGGCAACGCGGTCATCACGCGCTATTTCCAGCAACGTGGTGATCCGGCGGCCGCGCTGAGCCCGGTGCAAAAGCTCCTCTACATTGGAGCGCGTGCCATGGGGGCGCTGGAGTTCCGTCCGGCCACCAACGTGGTGCTCAACGCCGAAACTGAAACGGCACTCGAAGTGGCGCGCCTGGTGGAAGAAGCGCGGCGCGTCATTGAAGGTGACGCCGGGGTTGCCGTGCCGGAGATGATGCAGGTGGGCGCGTCGGCAGGCGGCGCGCGCGCGAAGGCGCTCATTCTCTGGGATAGGCAACACAACCGCGTGAAGTCGGCCTTCGCGCCCAGAGCCGCCGCCGACGAACACTGGCTCATCAAGTTCGACGGCGTGAGTGGTGGCGCCGGTGGACACGGCCTGCACAAGGCGTTCGCGCCGGGGCCATACGGGCGCACCGAGTATGCCTATTCGCGTATGGCGACCGCGGCGGGAATTACAATGGCCGAGACGCATCTGCTGTACGACCGCGACTTCGCACACTTCATGACGAAGCGCTTCGATCGTGAAGGCGATCTGCGCATTCATCAGCACAGTGTGGGCGGGATGCTGCACATCGACTACAACATCCCGCAGGCGCTCTCGTACGAGGAGTACTTTCGCACCATTCGCCGGCTCGGCATGCAGCAGGGGGCCATCGAACAGGCATTTCGTCGCCTGGTGTTCAACGTGATCGCTCGCAACCAGGACGATCACGTGAAGAACTTCGGCTTCCTCATGGACCGGAATGGGCAGTGGCGTTTGGCGCCGGCGTTCGACATGACGTGGGCGTATGGCAGTGCCTGGACGGCACGCCACCAGATGACCGTGAACGGCAAGAGCGATGACTTTGCTCTCGCCGATCTCACGGCTGTTGGCCACGCTTTCGATCTCCCCAAGGGCGGTGCCGAAATCATCGAGCAGGTGGAGCAGGCCGTGCACACGTGGGAGTTGGAAGCGCGCGCCGTGGGGCTCGAGGCGGCGTGGATTGCCGAACTGCAGGGGAAGTTTCGGGCGCTCGTGTAACGAAGTGCCGCCGAGTGGCATTGACTCAGTGTCCCCTTCTCAGAGTCGACCATTCGCCCACGTCTTCGCCCCGCTCATGCGCCTCCTCCGAGTGTCGTGCCCACCGCGTTGTTCGATTCGTCGCTCGACACGCTGAACAGGCAGGCGGCGGCGCTGGTCCCGTTGGTGCGCGCCGGTGATGCCGACAGCTTGGGCTCGCTCTACGACCTCACGGCGCCACGGCTACGTCGCGTGGCGCTACGGGTACTCGGCAACGATGCCGACGCTGAAGACGTCGTGCACGATCTGTTCGTGGGATTGCCGGAGGCGATGCGTCATTACGTCGAGTCCGGTCGTCTCTTCCCGTGGCTCGTCGGCTGCACCATGCGACTGGCGCTCATGCGTCGTCGTGCCGGCGCTCGACGCCGCGAAGCCGACTGGGATCTTGCCCGCGATTCGTCGGCGGCCGATCGCCCCGATCTCGCCCCCGAGGTTCAGGAAGCATTCGCCCGCATTTCCGATCTCCCGGATTCGCTGCGCGAAGTCGTGCTGCTGCGCGTGGAAGGGTTGCAGCACGCCGAAATTGCCAGCGCGCTCGGCATTACCGAAGGGAACTCACGCATTCGCCTTGCTCGCGCGCTCGAACGGCTGTTGCCGCTGCGCGATACCGACCACGTGCCCCGCGCGCTGCCGACGCAGCCGACAAAGGAGTCGCATCATGACTGACCGTCTCAACGCGCCAAGTGCCCCCACTGCCGACCACCCTTCGCTGGCCACGTGGGAAGACGAACTGTTCACGCATGGGGCCGTGGAAACACCCTCGCTGCGTACGCACCTCGACAGGTGCGACACGTGCGCACGGGCTGTGGCGCAACTCACGGCCTGGATGCGAACCGTGCAGCCGCACGATGATGCGCAATCGGAGAGGCACAACACGCGGCGCGATACGCAACGCGACCCGCTACGTGAGCGCATTATGGCGTCGCGACGGTCGGGAACACGTACGCTGGTTCCCATGACCATGCCAGATGCCGCCGGTGAGATCGATACCGATGCGGCACTGCCCACGATCCATCGGCAAACGCCCCCGTGGTACCGCACAGTCATTACCAAGCCAGCCACACGCGCCGCCGCGATTGCCGCCGTGACACTGGGTGCCGTAAGCCTGTGGCGCCAGCCAACGGTGGCAGAGGCCGGCATGGTTGCCGGCCGTCTCGACCTCATGCCTGCGCGCCCCAAGCTCGGCGACACCATTCAGGTGACCTACACCAGCGCCGGATTGCTGGGTAAACCATCGGCGTTGCGGCTTCGCGCGCGCATTCGGACCAGCACGGGCGACAGTTACAACAACGGCGTTCCCGTGATCACCGTGGCCACGCTCGAACGTCGCGGCGCCGATCAGTATGTGGGCCGCTTCGTGCTGCCCGACTCGGTGGTATT
>Ga0075157_10002382_pt1 | contig 11033 bp, 5 predicted proteins | sample JI81BgreenDNA_FD_70967 | JGI IMG/M metagenome (GOLD analysis project Ga0075157, IMG submission 70967) | Wastewater effluent complex algal communities from Wisconsin, to seasonally profile nutrient transformation and Carbon sequestration -... | ecosystem: Engineered > WWTP > Effluent > Algae...
GGGTGCTCTTGTGGGCAATTACCCGGTTGTAGTCTTCAATGGCTCCGCGATCGTCGCCAATATCACCGCGCACGTTGCCCCGGTTCAGGTAGGCCTGCACCAGGTTGCCGTCGTAGGTCAAGGCGCGGTCGTAGTCTTCGATCGCCCCCCGGGCATCACTGAGCCGATAGCGGGCATTGCCGCGCTGAAAGTAGCTGGGCGCATGGCGGGGCCGCAACCGAATCGCCCGATCCAGATCGGCGATCGCTTTTTGATAGTCGCCCGCTTCGCCGTAGGCGGCACCCCGCTGAAACAGGGCCTCGGCATTGTTGGGATCAGCCTGGAGGGCTTGGCTGTAGTTGGCGATCGCCGCTTGCAAATTGTCGGACTTGAGTTGCTCACTGCCGCGATCGATCCAATAGCGCGATCGCAGGGGATCCACCAGTAGCAAAGCCCCCAGGCCCAGCGCTGCAACCACCACGCCCACCCCCAGCCACAGTCGGCGATCTTGCCAGTGGTTCACCAATGGTTCTTTGGCCGCCGTTTGGGCCGCCGATGTGCCCGCACCGGAGGCACTCAGGCGATTGCGCAAGCCACTGATCCCCGCGCCGCTGGCACTGCTGTTGGCGCTACCCGACAGCCCATAAATCTCCTGCAAATCGCGCAGGGCCTCAGCAGCGGATTGGTAGCGGCGATCGAAATAGGGCACCACCAACCGCTCAATCAGGGACACTAAACCCGGATGGAGGTGTTCGTGGTTGGGCCAATCGAGATGACCTGGGCGATCGCCATTGTTGTCTTTGGCCTTGGGCAATTGGTCAACCGGCAACCCCGTTAGGGCCTGAATGCAAATCGTGCCGATCGCGTACAAATCGCTGTTGTAGAGCGGATTGCCCTGCAGTTGCTCGGGTGGCATGTAAATCGCCGCTTCTGGCGACGGGGGCGGCACGATCGCATCGGCCCGGGCCGAGGGGTTGGCAATTTCTTGAATCAGCCCAAACTCGATCGGCACAATGTGGCCATCCGCCGATCGCCGAATTAAGGTTTGGGGCCGCAAATTGCGGTGAATCACGCCATTTTTATGGACGAAATCCAACACCTCCAAGGTGTCTTGCAGCAGGCGCACCACGTAATCTTCCGATTGGGGTTGCCCGACTTTCAGTTCCGACTCGATCGGCACCCCTTGAATCAGCTCTTCAATAAAAAACAGTTGCCCCTCTTGCTCAAAGCAAGCCAAGAGCTGCGGAATCCGATCGTGGGTTCCCAGCTTTTCAAGGGTTTCGGCTTTTTTCTTGAACAGCAACTGCACCACTTGCAGCGCTTTGGAGTTACGGCTCGGGAACTGAAACTGGCGGACAATGCATTGTGGCAAGCCCGGCCGACGCAAATCGGCAGCCAAATAGATTTGCCCGAACGCTCCGGACGACAGGATTTCTACGATCCGATAGCGCCGGTCGAGCAGTTGACCGACTGAGAGCGTCACCATAAGGCCGGGCTGCGATTACTGGGTTGGTTTTGAAACCAGTGGGCTGAGGGTGGCGAGCGGGCGATCGCGCGGATCCATAACCTGCCGCTGTTGGTTTCTGCGTTGGGCAGGGCCGGCGACGGCAAGGCGCTCGTTCTCAGTTTAAACCACCCATCCCCAGCCAACGACCTTCAACGGGGGGCGATCGCTGCCTGAGGATTATTCGCAGATGTTGGTATGGTTTGGCACTGACGGGGCCAAGCGGCCGGCAGCTATCCCGAGAAACGACCCGCCGACCGATCCTACTTGCGGGCTCACCGACCCACCCTAAAACCAGTCGATCGCCCGGCGCACAAAGGCCAAGCCCAGCAGGGAGTTGCCCTGATCATCCAGGGGTGGGCTGTAGCAGGCGATCGCTCCGACACCGGACTGAATGGCCCAAACCAGACCGCTGACGCTGGACTTGGCGGGCCAACCAACATGCGCCATCCAATCGGTTGACCGCTGATACAGTCCCCCGGCGGCCATGGCGGCCAAGACCTCGGCGATCGCCTCGGCCCAGTCATCCAAGGGTTCCGCCAACCAACAGCCCAAGCGGGCCAATTCTGGCAAGGTCAGGGTTGCACAACAAATGCGGTTGTAAGTATCGAGGGCCAAGTCCGCATCATCCAGGGTGCCAAACTGCACCAGGGTTTGGGCGATCGCCTGGTTACGTTGGTTGGGCAGCGATTGCACCGACGCACAAAGGGTTTCATTCACCGGCAGCAGCAGGCCCCATGTGTCGTAACACCACCGCTGGAACAGCCGCACCCGATCGCGCGCATTGCGACCCGGAATCAGCCCGGACAAGGCGATCGCCCCGCTGTTGAGCATGGCGTTGCGCGGACGGCCCCCATCTTCGAGAAGTTGATTCAGATCGTTGTAGGGCAGAGCCGACGGTTGGCAGTCCACAATCGATCGCACTAGATCGAGGCCCAACACCCGTATGGCGTAGAGCAAGAGCAGGGGTTTCACCACGCTCATCAGCACCAGCGGTTGGCGGGGACGCGATCGCGACCACGTGCGGCCATCGGTCGCCCGCAACGCTGCGCCAAAGGCAGCAGGATTCGCCTGGGCGAGCGCGGGCACGTAGTCCGGCAAGTAGCCTGACGGGATCGTTTGTGCCAGTTGTTGCACTAAGTCATCCAAACGATCGGCGAGGCGATCGGCTTGGTTGAGCTGCGGCATGGTCAGGAGTCCAGTCATTGCAATCGACCTACCTCGGGCTGGCTTGAGAAGAAAACCCTAGCCCCACTTATTACTGTAGGGATCTCTCGCCAGTCGATTACGCGATCGCAAGTTGGGCGGCTGTTTCTTAATGACTTCTGCATGAAGCACCGATCGCAATCACCACCAATCTTTGAACTTTTCTGTGAAATTGTTGAAGTTAGTAGCGGCACCGTCACCATTCCCGAGGGGATCGGCCACACTGGAAACGAATTCAGCCGTCAACTGAATTCCACTGAATTCAACGGTCTAGCCATCCGGCTTAGGGCCTGTCGTCATTTCCGAGACCGAGGCTGAAACAGTTAATTTTCCCTGCCCCAATGGTCGTAACAAGGGGCTCAATTCCCTTGTTACCAACGATCTCGCAACGGTGGAATGAGGGTTTCAGGCGAGATGACGACACGGTCTAGCCCCCTGGCCTAGCCACGACGAGAATCCAGCAGCCCTCTCGACGAGGAACGATCCATGGCCCGAACTTTGCTCGAACAGCTCCGTGAAATGACGATCGTCGTTGCCGACACGGGCGATATCCAGGCGATCGAGCGGCTCAAGCCCCGCGATGCCACCACGAACCCATCGCTGATTACCGCTGCTGCCCAAATGCCGCAATATCAAGACATTGTGGATCAAACCCTTTTGGAAGCACGGGCCGAAAAAGGCAAGCAAGCCACGGCCGCCGAAGTGGCGTCCCTGGCCTTTGAGCGATTGGCGGTGGCCTTTGGCAAAAAAATTCTGGAACTGATTCCTGGCCGCGTGTCCACGGAAGTGGATGCCCGCTTGTCCTACGACACGGAGGCCACCATCGCCAAAGGTCGCTACCTGATTTCGGAATACGAGAAGGCCGGTGTGCCACGCGATCGGATTTTGATCAAAATTGCCTCCACCTGGGAAGGCATTCGCGCCGCCGAAGTGCTCGAGAAAGAAGGCATTCACTGCAACCTCACCCTGCTGTTTGGTCTGCACCAGGCGATCGCCTGTGCCGAAGCGGGGGTGACGCTGATTTCGCCCTTTGTCGGTCGCATCTTGGATTGGTACAAGAAAAAACTCGGTCGCGACTCCATTCCTGCCCCCGAAGATCCCGGTGTGTTGTCCGTGACGCGGATTTACAACTACTACAAAACCTTCGGCCACAAAACCGAGGTGATGGGGGCCAGCTTCCGCAACATGGGCGAAATTGTGGAGTTGGCCGGATGCGATTTGCTAACCATTTCGCCAGCCCTGCTCGATGAGTTGGAAACCACAACGGGGGAACTGGTGCGCAAACTCAGCCCTGAGGCAATCGGGGACGAGGCGATCGAAAAGATCGACATGAACCAAGACTGTTTCGATCGCATGCATGCTGAAGACGCAATGGCCAATGAGAAGCTCAAAGAAGGTATTGAAGGATTCTCGAAAGCCCTTGAATCCCTCGAGTTGCTGCTGAAAAATCGGCTCGCCAAACTAGAAGGTAGCGAAACCCTCACCCACGCTGCCGACGATATTTTTCACGTCTACGATCTCGATGGCGATGGGTTCATTACCCGGGAAGAATGGGCAGGCAGTGATGCCGTATTTGATGCCCTTGATGTGAACCGCGATGGCAAAATCACCCCCGCCGAAATGGCGGCGGGCTTGGGCGCAGCTTACGGTCATCACCTCGTCGGTGTGGGCTAGGAGTGGCGATCGCTCGTTGGCATCAGTCAAATTACCTGGCTTTGCCAACGAGCGTTGACTCAGGCTAGGGCGATCGGCTAGAAGAGGTTGGAAGCGGGGCCATGCTCCTGGAATTGTGATCATTCAGCTCGCAAAGCCCTGAAGCGGGGTCGAGCCTGTGTAGTGGTGATCGTTAGCGATCGCGGCTTGACGATTTTTCCCCCGCCAAGACCAACCCAATACCAACATTAATGCCCCATGAGACCTTGGAAAATTCCATGCTCCAATGTCTCGTGGTTACTAAAACAAAACGTTCGATCGCCTTAGTCACCAATAATCCGCCAATATGTTTAAAAACCTCAGCTTAGAACAACGACTGATCGTAGCCTTTGGATTTACGGGCGGAATCACACTGGTTGTAGCCCTAGTCGGCTGGAGCGGTACATTTCGTCTGAGTAAACACATTGACACGTTTGCTAACACAGTGGCTCCCAGCCTAGACGGCATTTGGGCAGTCAATGAGGGGCAAACCCAGATTGAATCTGCAGAACGGGCACTGGTTAATCCCAATACAACCTTGCAAGAACGCCAAGCAGAACTGACACGAATTAATAATGCTTGGCAGCAAATTAATGCCGGTTTTGAGAAATATGATCAAACGGTGCTCACTCCCGAAGAAGAAAAAAAATATCAAGCCTTAAAAATTTCCTGGGCGAACTGGAAACAAAACCACACTCTGTTGCTGACCTTACATCAACAATATCAGCAGTTACTGGCAGCGAATGGAGTTGCTGCACCAGCCAACCGTAATAACGAAGCAGATCTCCTACTCAAGCAGCTGCAGGATCGCGCAAGGGCAAATCGCCAGTCTTTTAACGAATCGACTAACTTACTCTTGGAAATTTTAAAAATTAATCAGGACGTAGGCAACCAAGCTGAAGCTGAAAGCTTAGTAGAAATGCGGCGAACTAGCCTGTTTGCCATCATTGGCATGATTGCGGGCCCGGTGCTGGCCGTTTCATTTGGCATTTATTTTGCGAGGACGATCGCCAAGCCCCTGGGGGCAAAAATTGCCGGTGTGGTCAAGGTTGCCCAACAAATTTCCGATGGTGATTTAACCGCAACCGTTGCAGCTTCTGATGCCGTTGACGAAGTGGGGCAGTTGCAATCAGCATTTTCCAAAATGAATCGCAATTTGAATAATCTGATTCGCCAGGTACAGCAATCGGGCATTCAAATTACAACCTCGATTACACAAATTGCTGCGTCGGGTAAACAACTCGAAGCCACCGTTAACGAACAAGCCGCTTCGACCAATGAAGTCACAGCAACGGCTCGCAACATTGCCGTCACCTCGCAAAAATTAGTGACCACCATGGAGCGGGTGACAGAGCTCGCCCAGGAAACGGTGGCATCGGCTAGCAGCAGCCAAGCCGATTTAATGCATATGGAATCGGTGATGCGCGAACTCACGGAGGCAACGCGATCGATTTCCTCCAAGCTGGGCATCATGAGCGAAAAAGCCAGCAACATTAATAGCGTGGTCACCACAATTACCAAAGTGGCTGACCAGACCAATTTGCTGTCATTGAATGCGGCGATCGAAGCCGAAAAAGCCGGTGAATATGGGGCGGGCTTTGCGGTCGTGGCTCGAGAAATTCGCCGACTCGCCGATCAAACGGCCGTGGCAACGCTGGAAATTGAGCAAATGGTGAAAGACATGCAGGCTTCGGTGTCGGTGGGGGTGATGGAAATGGATAAATTCAACCGCACCGTGCATGACAGCGTGGAAGATGTGGAACGCATTAGTGGTCAGATGGCAGATGCGATTAGCCGGGTGCAAAGCCTAACGCCCCGCTTTGAAGAAGTGAGCTACAGCATGGAGGAACAATCACAGGGGGCGCAACAAATTGGGGAAGCCATGGAACAGTTGAGCCAGGCCTCTCAACAGACGGCTGATGCCCTGCGCGAAACGAATGGCGCGTTGTCGCAACTCACGGATGCGGCGCGCAGTTTGCAACGGGAAGTAGCGGCTTTTAAAGTGCAGCGCTAGCAGCCAGCCGAGCACCACCGAGAGAATGTTGAGAGGATGTTTAAAACGTCAATGAAACCACTCATGATTGCTCCTTAGATCCTGAACCAACCTATCTGGCTGGCTGATTAAAATAAGAGGCTACAGCTCTTTTTCTCGATCAATCTTGATGCTTAATCAGGCAGAGTTTAGGCATGCTTTGGACTCAATTCCCTCAGCCAAATCTGCTAAGCCAAGTCAGCCCCAATCATCCAAATTCCGCCTTGCAACCTGTTGCTTAACCCTCAGTTATGGACGATCGCTCTTGGCTGGATCCCCACAGCCCAATGGACAACCCCACCGAAGCCGATCGCCCTGGACTCGCACCTGTTCGTGACTGTTGGAATGCGATCGGGGTGTGGGGCAATCGCCATTGCCCAGAACTCAAACAACATATCCATTGCCGAAACTGTCCGGTCTATTCATCGGCGGGTCGCGGGTTACTGGAGCGTGCCGCCCCCCAGGATTACCTGGAAGCTTGGACCCGAATCCTGGCGGAAATGGCCGCCGATGGGCTACCCGAAAGCGATGTGCTCGTGCGATCGGCGGAAGTGGTTTCGGCGATCGTTTTTCGCTTGGGTCAAGAACTCTTGGCGCTGCCGGTGCGGGTGTTTCAAGAAGTCACGCTGCCCTGTCCTATTCACACCCTGCCCCACCGCACAACCGAGCTATTTTTGGGCTTGACGAATGTGCGGGGCGAAATTTTGCCCTATGTGTCCCTAGCGGCGCTGCTGGGAATTGCCAGTCCATCGATGGGTGAAAAATCAAGCGATCGCGGCAGCATTTGCCGCACCGTGGTGGTGTCTCAAGGTGGCAGTGCCTGGGCATTTTCTGCGGATGAAGTGTATGGGGTTCAGCGCTTTTTAGCAGACGATCTCCATGACTCACCCGTATCGATCGTGAAAGCATCTGAGTCTTATACCCGAGGTATTTTTGATTGGAATAATCAAAAAGTTAGTTACCTAGATTGGGATTTGCTGTCCCATGCGCTTTCGCAAAAAATCCTGTGATGCTAATACAAGAATTATTGACTGAACAACTTTTTATTGAAATTCCAATGCTGTTACTAATGAAGTTCAGGATTATTGAAAAATTCCACGATTGTCGTGGCTCTGCACTCATCAATCCCTAAAAATTTAATCCGTAATATCCAAGCTTCACCGCTTTAAAACTCAACGCTTTAAAACATTGATGACATCGCTTTTGAACCCATGATCGATCGCGCGCCCGACCCCGAATCCATGCCCCCCTCCGAGCCGGATGCCCCCATCACCCCCGTCGAGCAATCAACGGCTCAATCGGTGGCTCAACTGTTTTGCGATGAGATGGCGCGGCAAGCGGCTCGATTGCAAGATGGGTTGCAACTTCTGCGCCAGGATTGGCAGTCCAAATCGGGGCGATCGACCACCAGCAAAGCCGCCCAAGCGATCGCGTCGGTTGCGGCCTTGGTGGAGCTGCAGGATGTGACCCAACTGGCCAGTGCGGTGGCCGAGTTGTGCCAGCCGGTCAAATCCAGCGCCGCCGCCAGCGCCGCCGCACCACCCGCCCCGCAGGACTTGTGGCGGGGCACGGCGTTGCTGATTGAGTTGGGCACGATCGCCCCAGAGCGCCTGAATCATTGGTTACGCGATCGCGCCGCTGAGCTGCAAGCCACCGCCTTTGAAATTGCCCAATGGAGCCAAGCCCAAGGCAGCGCGATCGCCACGGATCCTACACCGATCGCCTCTCTGAGTGCGGCCACCTCAGCTCCAGACTGGATCCCGAGCAGCGATCAACCTCCATCAACGGATTCGATAGAGTCGATCGCCTCTTCCTCGCCCGATCTGTCTTCTGTTGAGCATTCCGTTGCCTCGGAGCGGCCCAGCGACCCGGAGCCGATCGCTGTCATGCCGCCCGTCCCAACGGCGATCAATCCCAACAATCTCGATCCCAGTGACTTGGCCGATGCCTCGATTTTTGACCTGTTTCGTCTGGAAATCGAAGCCCAGGTCAGCATCCTCACAGAAGGGCTGTTGAGTTTGGAGGAGCAGCCCAACGCCCTCGACCCGCTGGAAGTGTTGATGCGTGCCGCCCATTCAATCAAAGGGGCCTCGCGCTTGGTGGGCATTGAGTTGGCCGTTGGCTTGGCCCACGTGATGGAAGATTGCTTCGTGGCAGCTCAAAATCGAGCGATTACCCTCGATTCCGACGCCGTGGACTGGCTGTTGCGTGGCACGGATCTCTTGGCGGGGTTTCGAGCCTTGGGCGAAGTCAGCGTGCAACCGTGGCTCGACCAACAGCAAGGGGAATTTGAAGCCACGCGCCAACAGTTGCTGGCGCTGTTGCGAACTGGTGCGACCCAGTCTCCGGCCCCCGCCCTGCCAGATGCGATCGCCCCGCCGCCCCCGATCGATCACCCGGTGGAGTCCGCGCCCCCTCAGCCATCCGCCCCTGCCTCGAGCGATCAGCCGGATTCCCCCGCTGTCGACTCCAGCACCGCCCACCTGGTGCAGTCGCCCCCCGGCCGGCTACAAACCACCGAACCCGCCACCACCCCCATTTCGCCGGAAATTCCCAGCGATCGCGTTGTGCGGGTCAGCGCCGAAAACCTGAACCGGATTATGGGACTGGCGGGTGAATCCCTGGTCGAAAGCAACTGGCTGCAACTGTTTGCCGACTCCTTGCTGATTTTGAAGCGCCGCCAACAGGAACTCAACCGCGCCCTTGACCAGTTGCAGGATGCCACCCACACCAACAACCCCCTGCTGCCCGAGCAACTACGCGCCACCCGCGCCAAGGCCAATGAATGCAACGGCTTGCTGAGCGATCGGCTCAATGAGCTAGAAGTCTTTGCGCGGCGATCGGCGAACCTCTCCGATCGGCTCTACCGCGAAGTGATTGCCTCCCACATGCGCCCCTTTGGTGATGGGGTGCAGGGCTTTCCCCGCATGGTGCGTGATTTGGCCCGCAAGCTGGGCAAACGGGTGCGGTTTGAAATTGTCGGCAAGGCCACGCCGGTCGATCGCGACATTCTCAAAAAGCTGGAAGCCCCCCTCACCCACATCCTGCGCAACAGCGTGGATCACGGTCTCGAGCTGCCCGCCGATCGCCAAGCGGCCCACAAACCCGAAGAAGGCACCATTCGCCTAGAAGCCTTCCATCGTGGCGGCATGCTGTCGATTACGGTCACCGACGACGGCCGCGGCATGGACTACGAGGCCCTGCGCGCCAAAATCATTCGCAAAAATATGGCCACCGCCGAGTTGGTCGAGCAAATGCGGCCGGAGGAGTTGCTGGAATTTATCTTTTTGCCGGGATTTTCCACCGCTGCCCAAGTCACGGAAATTTCCGGGCGCGGCGTGGGTCTCGACATTGCCCGCAGCATGGCGCGCGAAGTGGGGGGCAGTGTGCGAGCCATGTCCCAACCGGGCCAGGGCATGAGCTTTCATTTTCAGTTGCCCCTCACCCTGTCCGTGTTGCGGACTTTGTTGGTGGAAATTGCGGGCGAGGCCTATGCATTCCCTTTGGCGCGGATTGACCAAATTGCGATCGTGCCGCCCGAGGACATTGCCGTGGTCGAAAACCGCCAATATTTCGTGATGGACGATCGCAACGTGGGCTTGGTGACGGCGCATCAGGTGTTGGAACTGGCGGGTGAGGCAGCCACCCCCGATGCCTATTCAGTGGTGGTGATTAGTGACGATCTGAATCAATACGGGGTGGTGGTCGATCGCTTTTTGGGTGAGCGGGACTTGGTGGTGCGTCCCCTCGATGCGCGCCTGGGCAAAGTCCAAGACATCAACGCTGCCGCTCTGCGCGAGGACGGCTCCTTAGTATTGATTGTGGATACGGCTGACCTGGTGCGATCGATTAACCGCCTGCTCAACAGCACCACACCCAAACAGGTAACCCCCACCCATGCAGCGTTGTTGCAGCGATCGCGCAAGCGGGTGTTGATTGCCGACGATTCGATTACGGTGCGCGAAATGGAGCGCAAAATTCTCGAAAACCAGGGCTATCACGTCGATGTGGCTGTTGATGGCATGGATGCTTGGAACTCCGTGCGCAACCATCCCTACGACCTGTTGATCACCGATGTGGATATGCCGCGCATGACCGGCATCGAACTCGTGACCAATATTCGCCAGCATCCGGCCCTCTACGGCCTACCGATCGCGATCGTTTCTTACAAAGACCAAGAGGGCGATCGACTCCAGGGCCTAGAAGCCGGAGCCGATGCCTATTTGACCAAAACCAGTTTCCAAGACGACACCCTCGTGCAAACCGTCGTGGATTTGATTGGCCCCGTTTAGCGCCCGGTGACTGCTGGTTAACTCTGGTAAATGGCGGTTAATGCTTGATGCGTTTCATGGGTTATGGGTTAGTTAGCCCCCGCTCACTGGTGGAATCAACACCAACTCATCCCCATCGCGCAACAGGGTCGTTTCGGGCACAAACTGCAAATTGATCCCAAAGCGGGTGAGCGATCGCCACCGTTCTAGTTCTGGGCGCTCTTGAATCAGCATGTCGCACACTTGCGACACCGCAATCCCGCGAGGCAGCTCCCAAATCAGCTCCGATTGCCCAAAGGCCTCTTGATACGCCGCAAACAACTTGATCGTGACCGAAATGCGGCTGGGG
>Ga0075157_10002386_pt1 | contig 11012 bp, 9 predicted proteins | sample JI81BgreenDNA_FD_70967 | JGI IMG/M metagenome (GOLD analysis project Ga0075157, IMG submission 70967) | Wastewater effluent complex algal communities from Wisconsin, to seasonally profile nutrient transformation and Carbon sequestration -... | ecosystem: Engineered > WWTP > Effluent > Algae...
AGATTGTTTTTTGGTGTACACACATGGATAGAGCTTTTTCAAGTAATGTCTATTTCATTTTTATTTTGTTTGCCTACAATTGTGGGTATCTTAACGGTTTATTTCTCCAGTGAAGAAAAAGCTCGAAGTTGGGATTATAAAGTAACAGCTCCTTGGATTCCAATAGGAATATTTTTTGGAATAACGCTTCTTTTTTCAATAGAAGGCTGGGCTTGTTGGATAATGGTTTTACCTTTATTTCTCCTTGCAGCCTCTATTGGGGGCTTTATTGGTGCGTATTTAAAATTCAGGAAGAAAAATAATAAGATGTATGTATCTTTTTTTGCTCTTCTTCCAATTTTTATGTCTCCTATAGAGTCTATGATTGGTTCAATACCAGGGGTTTACAAAGCATACACTTATATTGATATTAATGCCTCTGCTGATAAAATTTGGCAGAATGTAACCAAAGTAAAAGAAATTCCAAAAGAACAAGATAAAGGCTGGCTTACAAGAAATCTAGGATTCCCTAGACCTGTAAAAGCTGAATTAAATTATGAAGGTGTAGGAGCATACAGAAAAGCTATTTTTACAAATGGACTTGTATTTCACGAAACCGTTTCAGAATACATTCATCAAAAAAAGATGGTATTTTCCATCAAAGCGTATCCCCACGAAATACCTTCTACAACAATGGATGAGCATGTTGTCATTGGTGGTCAGTATTTTGATGTTCTTAATGGTACTTATGAACTTGAAAAACTCAATGAAAAAACATACAGACTACATTTGTATAGTCATTTTAAACTCTCTACAACCTTTAATTTCTATGCAAGTTGGTGGGCAAAATGGATTATGCAAGATATTCAAAACAATATTTTACAAATAGAAAAACAACGAGCTGAAACCCTATAAACTTATTTATGCGTAAAATTCTTTTTATAGACCGAGATGGAACGATTATCGTAGAGCCTCAAGATAATTTCCAAATAGACTCCTTGGCAAAACTTTCGTTCTTGCCCAAAGTATTACGTAACTTGTATTATCTGCAACATACTTTAGGCTACGAACTTGTGATGGTGACCAATCAAGATGGTTTGGGTACAGATTCTTTCCCTGAACCTGATTTTTGGGAACCCCACAACAAGATGATGGAAACACTTGAAAACGAAGGCATTCATTTCAAAGAAATTTTGATTGATAAATCTTTTGAACACGAAAATGCCCCTACCCGTAAACCCAGAACAGGTCTGGTTACACACTACATCAATCAGAATGATATTGATTACAGCAAATGTTTTGTAATTGGTGATAGACTTACAGATATAGAACTTGCTTACAACATGGGCATTACAGGTGTTTTATTAAATAATAACACTTTTGATTTAAAAGAAAAGCATTCCAAAGCTCTTGCCTTACAAAATGCAGATTGGGATGTTGTAACAAAATTTGTTGAAAAAGCTCAAGGGCGAGTGGGTACCATTCACAGAACTACCAAAGAGACAGATATTTATATACGTGTAGATTTGGATCATAATTTTTCACCAATTTTGGATACAGGTATTGGCTTTTTTGACCACATGCTGGAGCAAATTGCTAAACATGCTCGTATAGGATTGGAAATCAGGGTAAAAGGAGATTTACATATTGACGAACACCATAGTATCGAAGATACAGGACTTGCTTTAGGTGAAGCCTTTAGAAAAGCTCTTGGTGAAAAAAGAGGTATTGCTCGTTACGGGCATTTTACACTGCCCATGGACGAAACACTTGCACAAACAGCTCTCGATTTTTCGGGAAGACCTTGTTTTGTGTGGGATGCCCCTTTCAAAAGAGAAAAAGTAGGTGGTATGCCTACAGAAATGTTTGAACATTTCTTTAAGTCTTTTTCTGATACTTCGTTGTCTAATTTACATATCAAGGCAACAGGAACAAACGACCACCATATTATTGAGGGTATTTTTAAGTCTTTTGCCAAAGCCATAAAGATGGCTATAACCATTGAACATAACGATTTACCTTCTACAAAAGGAGTTTTATAAAATTTAGATAATACAAAGATTTGCAAATAGATTGTAAAAATTTGTATTTTTGCAGTCTATTTGTTTTTTTAGATATAAAATTGTGCAATATTTCAGAAAATAATGAACTGGCTTAGTCCCATAACGCCCCTTATCAAGTATTTTTTGCATAAACCTTATCAGCGTATTCAGTATTTTATGAATCATGCTGACAAGATGCAAGAAAAGCAGTTTGTATCACTGATGCAAGCTGGTAAAAATACTGAATGGGGTAAAAATTATGAATATGCTAGTATCAAAAACTTTGAACAATACAGCAAAAAAGTTCCTATTTCCTCTTATGAAGATTTTGTACCTTACATCAGCAGAATGATGAAAGGTGAGCAGAATATTTTGTGGAATACTCCTATTCATTGGTTTTCAAAATCTTCTGGAACAACAGATGCTCGTAGTAAATTTATTCCTGTTTCGAGGGAATCGTTGCATACTTGCCATTTTAGAGGAGGTAAAGACCTGATTGCCTTATACATAGAAAACCGTCCAAATACTAAATTTGTACTTGGTAAGGGTTTAGGCATTGGAGGAACTTTTCAAGAAAGTTCTGAAACAAAAGGCATTTTTTATGGTGATGTTTCGGCTGTTGTTACTCAACAATTGCCTACTTGGGCTCAAAGACTGAGAACTCCCAGTTTAGAGGTAGCTATGCTTACTAAATGGGAAGATAAGATTGAAAGAATGGCAAGAGAAACCATTCCTCAAAATATTACCAGCCTGCTTGGTGTTCCTACATGGATGATTGTGGTTTTACAAAGAGTTCTTGAAATTACAGGCAAGAAACATATTTTAGAGGTTTGGGAGAATTTAGAAACCTTTTTTCATGGTGCTGTTTCATTCCAACCATACAGACATCTGTTCAATCAGCTTGCCCCAGGAATAGACTATATGGAAGTTTATAATGCCTCTGAAGGATTTTTTGGTTTACAAGATGATTTGTCAAGAGATGATATGCTTCTGATGCTCGATTATGGAGTATTTTATGAGTTTGTAGAAATGGATGAATGGGATAATCCTTATCCTAAAACAAAAACCATTTCGGAAGTAGAGTTAGACACCAATTATGCCATGATTATCTCTACAAATGGAGGATTATGGCGTTATAAAATTGGAGATACAGTGAAGTTTACTTCCAAAAATCCTTATCGTATTAAGATTAGTGGAAGAACTAAGCATTTTATCAATGCTTTTGGTGAAGAATTGATGGTCGAAAATGCTGATGTAGCCATAGCCAAAGCATGTAACGAAACAGGAGCTACCATCGTAGATTTTACGGCATGTCCCGTTTATATAGATGGCTCAAACAAAGGTGGGCATGAGTGGGTAATTGAGTTTGAAAAAGAACCTTCTGATTTAGAAATATTTACGCATATTTTAGATAATACACTCAGAGAAGTTAATTCTGATTATGATGCCAAACGCTACCATAATATAGCTTTACAAATGCCTATTATTCATAGTGTTGCAAGAGACACTTTCCATAACTGGCTCAAAAAGAAAGGCAAATTAGGCGGACAACACAAAGTTCCTCGTTTGGCAAATTCCAGAGAGTATGTAGATGATATTTTAGGATTTAAAACAGCATAAAAAAAGCCCTGAACTCAGGGCTTTTAATTTATTTTTTCTCTTCTTTCTTTACTTCTTCTTTTTTCTCTCCTTCTTTCTTACCATCCTCTTTTTTAGTGTGTTCAGCTAACATTTTTTCATGTTCAGTTTTCAATTGAGCATGTTCTTCTTCCATTTTTTTATGTTCTGCAAGCATTTGGTCATGCTCCGTTTTCATAGCCTCATGCTCTTTTTTCAAATCTTCATCTTTAATTTCTCCTTTTGCATGTTTATCTTCTAATTCTTTATGTTTAGTAATCAATTCTTCATGCTTTTTCATTACTTCAGCATGTTGCTTCAAAATTTCATCATGTTTTGCTTCCATAGCAGTATGAAGGCTATCAGCTTTTCCTTCAGTTGCTTTTTGGTGTGCATCTACCATAGTTTTGTGTTCTTCTTCCATTTTAGAATGAGCATCCTCCATAGTTTTATGCTCTGTTTCCATTTTGGTATGGTCATCTGTTAATTGCTTATGCAACTCTTCATTAGGCTTATTACAAGCATATAATACAGCAGCAGAAATGATAATAGCAGCTATTTTTTTCATGATTAGATAAAGGTTTAATTTTCAGGGTGCAAAATTATGCATTTTTGTATAAAAAGAAAATTTTGCTACAAAATAATTTCTACCTCCATTTGTCCTTCTGAATGAGTAAAATGATGATTGTTAGGAGCTACTTTCTTGATTAATTCAATAATCCCAGTATTAGAATAAAGCATTGTACCATAGAGTCTTATGAGTCCATAACGTTTTGCTTCTTCAAAAAGAAGTTGCAACAAATATCTGCCTATTCCTTTTCCCTGAAAACTGTCCTGTAAAACAATTGCAAATTCGGCTTGTGTATCTGTTTCATGGGCTTGCATGTATCGGGCTACCCCTACAAACGATTCTATGTTATTTTCGTATGTATAGGCAACAATAGCCAGACCTTTATTTTCTATTTTACAAAGCTTTTCTGCATATTCATAAACTTTATTTTCTGGGATTCCGTCTGTTACCATCTGAAAACGCAAATATCTTGTTTCCTGTGAAAGATGATAATAAAACTCTACCATAGGAATAATATCGGATTCATTAAGTTTTCTAAAATATATTTTTTCCTCTTGCTTGGTTTTAAAAGAAGGGAAATATTGTCCTAAGATTTTCATAGATGTAAAGTAAAATAGTAACTCTATCAAATTTACATATAAAACACCTAAAAAGTTTAGAATAAGGCTATTAATTTATTTATTTATATTCTTTTTTTTCCACTTTTGGATTTAAGAAAGGTTATGTTTGTTTTATTCCATGTTTTTTCGTTATATTAGGTTGTTATTTAAAATAGAACTTCTATGAAAAAACTACTTTTAACATGCATGATAAGTTTCATTTTTGCAAATGTGTATGGTCAAGAAACAGCCACAAAAAATTCTAATGCTGTAGAAGGCAAAATCACAGCATTAAGTATGCAATCTTTGACTGCTAAATTAGATGTCCCTTATACAAGTGGCTCCTTGAAAGGCAAAACAATAAAGATCATTAAAAAATTTAATTTATCAGATACCTTTGGACCTAAAGTTTCTGGACAAGGCACCATGGGACTTGGAGAAGGCATCATTAGTAGCCATCAAGGCAATGTTGTAGTTGTAAAAGTAACCAAATATAGCTCTACAAAAGTAGAAAATGGTGTTACCAAACCTCTAGCCAATATTGGAAATATAGTAGTTTTACAATGGGAATAAAAGTTTCATAAAGTGATTGTTTAAAGTTTTAAAGAAAGGATTACGGAAAAAGAATTATAAACTTTTTCTTTTATCCTTTTTCTTTTCAATCAAACTAATCAAATAATTTTAAATTAAAAACACAAGTCTAATGCTTTTTCCTCCTCCTCTATCCGAAGGTAGTAAAATTGGTATTGTTTCACCTGCATCTGTGGTCGATTCTATTAAAATTGAACAAGGCATTGCTTTGCTCAAAGAATGGGGCTTTGAAGTAGTTTTGGGTGAACACACCTTTTCTGAACATTATCAGTTTGCTGGAACACCTGAACAGCGTTTATCAGATTTACAACGTTTTATTGATGATGATTCAATTGATGCTATTATCTGTGCAAGAGGGGGTTATGGCGTTGTTCAATTCATTGATGATGTTGATTTTACTCGGCTTATCCAACGTCCCAAATGGATTGTGGGTTATAGTGATGTAACTGTTTTGCATTGTGCTTTACAAAAAATGCAAATAGCCAGTTTACATGCCCCTATGCTCAAAGGTATTGAAGATATTTCCCATGAAAGCAGAAAATATTTTTTAAATATTTTAACAGGTGAGTCTGCACATTATGCTGTTATTCCAAACATTATCAATAGATTAGGAAAAGCCAAAGGAAAACTGATAGGTGGAAATATTGCTCTTCTACACAATCAGATTGGTACATCAACAGACTTTGATACAGAAGGTAAAATTCTATTTTTAGAAGATGTGTATGAGCCTCTCTACAACATAGACCGAATGATGAGACATTTAGATAGAGCAGGAAAACTCAAAAATTTAGCAGGTTTGATGATTGGAGATATTTCAAGAATTAAATCTGAAACCCCTCCTTTTGATAAAAATGCAGAACAGATTATTTTAGATTTGGTTAAAAAATATAATTATCCTGTATGTTTTGGCTTTCCGTGTGGGCATGAGGATCAAAACTACCCACTTATCTGTGGTGCTGAAGCTCATTTAGAAGTCTCTGAACACCATGTTTCATTAAAGTTTGGTTATACATAAAAAAAGAGGTTTTCACCTCTTTTTTATCCCTGATTATTTCGTAATTCTTCAACTGTTTTTCGTAATGTAATAATTTCTTTATCTTTTTCTTGGATAGCAAATGACATAGAAGCTTCTTTATTTTTAAGTTTTTCCAAAGCTACTCTTACTTCTTCATATTGGCGTTCTAATTTGCTTTGTGTTTCATAGGCAATGTCCAATGCAGACTGTAACTGGCTTTTTTGTTCATTGAGCATTCTTTCTTGCCTTGACATCTCTCCTACTTTTTTCTCATACTCTATCGAAAGTTTTTGATAAGCCTCACTTGCTTCTTTTTCTCTTTTTTCAAGTACTTCTTGTGTAGAAGCCAGCTCTTCAACATTTTGCCTCATTTCCTCTTCTTGAGCCTGCATTTTTTGAGCATATTCTTGGGCATTAGAAAGCAAACTTTTTGTTTGTTCATTGATACGAATGGTCGCAATAGTAGCTGCCACACTTTCTGCAATACGTTTAATAAAGTCTATTTCATATTCTTGAAGAACTCTGAAAGAAGCCAATTCAATTACTCCATATATTTTTTGTTCACTGATAAGAGGCACTATGAGCAAGTTTCTGGGTACAGCTTCTCCTAAACCCGATGTGATTTGGATATAATCTTCAGGTACTTCTGTCAGATAAATACTTGCTTTTTCCAAAACAGCCTGAGCCAATAGTCCATCATCTAAATCTAAAATATGTTCTTCAAATCTTTGTCTGTCATAAGCATAAGCAGCATCTCGTTTTAAATATGGTTTTCCTGAGTTTTCTTTTTCGTATAAAGAATAAAAACCTAATTGATTCAGATCTAAGTATTTAATGAGATTATACGTAATTTGATAAGCAAATTCTTCAAAATTATCAAATTGTGTACGCAAAATATCATTGAATAATGCTACACCATTATTTGTCCAGCTTCTTCTTTCACTATCGTCATCCACTCGTTTCAAATTATCTCTCATGCTTAACAATGCAAAAGCCAGTTTATCTTGCTCACTTTTGGGTTTTAATTTAACATCCAACTGATAATCGCCAATAGCTGTTGCAAACTCTGTGGATTGTTTCAAACTATCTGCCAAATCGTTGATATCTGTTGCTAAAACTCCCAATTCATCTTTTCGTTTAAAATGCAGTTTCACGTAAAAATCTCCTTGGGTAATTCTTCGGATAGCCTTCGCTATTTGTCTGATAGGTCGAACAACTGTTCCCGAAAATTGCCAATATACAAACAAGAAAATAGCTAAATAACCGATAAAAATAAGGGTTACCTGTGTTGAGTTTCTTTTTTTGATGATATAAAAATCTTCCCAAATCAAATCTGTAAGTTCTGTATTTTGCGTAAAAAGACTAATGGTATTATCTTGTACATAATTCATGGCAAGTCTTCTATTTTGGTTTGCCACACGTCTTACACTATAAGTTGTTTGTCCTGCTGCCACAGTACTATCAATTTGACTTACCTCCTGAGCTTGTATAAGTATTGTCAAAAGATTTTCTCTATAAGTTTTCCAAAGTTGCTTAATCTCATTCAATTTCGATTGAGGTTTTTTTGAAATGGCATCTACCTCTATTTTTTTATTCAAAATATCAACCGTTCCTCCTCTTTCAAGCAAATCAATGTTTGACTGATACTCATTAATGGCTATTTCAAGCTCTTTTTTATTGCTTTCATTTCCTTGAAATACCATAAAAGCCAAGAAGCCAAATTTTTGGGCAATAATTTCGTTCCGTTGTGCTACTTCTACCCCTGAAGCACTATCAGCTAAATTATTTTCTTCAATATTAACCATTATATAGTTGAGAACTGTAAGCAAAAGTACAATTCCCAAGAAAATCAGTAGTTTAATTTGTAAATTTAGTGATTGAACACGAGTAATAATATTTCTTTTCTCCATCAGAATATGATTTTCAAACAAAACGTTTTCAATTTAAGACAAAATTCGTAATTTTAGCAACAAAAAAAAGCATCTTTCATAAGCTAAGTATTCTTTTTTTATTGGAAATAAGCTTTTTTGCTTTGTTTTTCAAATATTTATATCATTAACTATGTTTTTTTATGAAAAAACTAAACTTTTTATTTTTTAGTATTATTTTATTTTTTCTGAGTTTTTCAGCTTCCGCTCAACAAGCTAAAAATCAGTGGGTAGTAGGTACTTGGAAGGTCGTAAAACTAGAAATTCCTCATTATGAACAGCTTATTGCGAAGGCTACTCCCGAAAAGAAAAAACAATATGAAGATGAGTTAAAACTTATAGCTCAATCAGGTTCCTTTCAGTTCAAAGCAGATGGGACGTATTACATACAATTTTCGGGTAGTCAGGAAAGCGGAAAATGGAAATTAAACCAATATGCCTCAAAACTCATTAAAGAAGAAAAAATGCCTAATGGACAATTCATGAAGCCTGAAGAGATTGGTATTGAATCACTTACTCAAAAAACAATGATTCTTCTCAACGATTATGAAGGGGGCGAAATTATTCGATTGACACTTAGAAAATAACTATTCTTTCACTTTATCAAACATTATTTTACTTTGAAATCACCAGAAACTATTTTAATTACAGGCTCAAACGGTCTATTGGGACAAAAACTAGTTCATTTATTATCAGAACAAGATACTTATAATTGGGTGGCTACAGCCAGAGGCTCAAATAGAATTGATAGTGCAAAACCTTTTCAGTTTGCTTCCATGGATACCACCAATCCCAACCAAATCAATGAAGTTTTTGAGAAATACAAACCAAGTATTGTGATTCATACAGCAGCCATGACACAAGTAGATGATTGTGAAAAGGATCATGATGCCTGTACGCTTCAGAATGTAACAGCCGTTCAGTATTTAGCAGAAGCATCAGCTCATCACAAAGCCTTTTTTATTCATCTTTCTACTGATTTTATATTTGATGGCGAAGCTGGACCCTATGATGAAGAAGCCCAAGCCAAACCTCTGAGCTTTTATGGTGAAAGCAAACTAAAAGCTGAGGAAATTATCAAAAATATGCAAAACTTAGATTGGGCTATTGCAAGAACTGTTTTGGTGTATGGAATTGCTCAAGACATGAGCCGAAGCAATATTATTTTGTGGGTGAAAAAGTCTCTAGAAGAGGGTAAAAATATTAAAGTAGTAGATGACCAGTGGCGTAGCCCTACCCTTGCCGAAGATCTTGCCATGGGTTGTTTCTTAATTGCTTGCCACAAAGCCAAAGGGATTTTTAATATTTCGGGTAAAGATATACTGACGCCCTATCAAATGGCTCTTAAAACAGCCGATTTCTTTGGTTTGGATAAAAATTTGATAGAAAAAGCCGATTCTACTACCTTCACTCAGCCTGCTAAAAGACCTCCCAAAACAGGTTTTATCATTGATAAAGCTAAAAATGTATTGGGCTATAATCCTCATAGTTTTGAAGAAGGGATAGCCATTTTGGCAAATCAGTTATCATTGATTACTCAATAACTCATAACTTTTTTCTGATGTGTAGTCTATTTAATTATCTTCGAATTACTTTTTTTATCCTTTTATGGCTTCCCTATCCAGCTTTTTCGCAGGTACAAGATTACCTCAAAAGTGGAAAAGCTCAATTTCACGAAAAAAAATACATTGAAGCTATCGTAGATTTTTCAGAAGTAATTCGATTAGACCCTCAGAACGATGATGCCTATTATTTTAGAGCTTTGGCATATACCAAAATGCAAAATTATCAAAAAGCTCTTTTAGATATTCAGCAGGCTATTCATCTCCAGAAAAACAAGGCTATTTATTACACAGAAAGAGGTACACTTTATTTTGAACTCAAAAATTATGAAAAAGCTGTTCAAGATTTAAGTCAAGCTATTTTTTTAGAACCTGAAAAAGCCCATTTTTATAGTTTTCGGGCTTTGGTTCGTTTGGCTCTCCAAGATTATGAAGGAGCCCTACAAGACAGCGAAAAATCCTTAAAAATTGATAGTACACTCACCCAAAGCTATGCAGAACAAGGAATTGCCCTTGCCATGCTCAATTATAAACAAGAATCGCAAGTATGTTTTGACAAGTTTTTACAAGGCAATCAAGCTGAGAAGTATTATACTTTGGCTCATAATAGCCTACATTATGGTCATAGAAACAAAGTCTTGTTAGGGAAATCTGAATATTGGGCATTGAAGGCTGTACAACTCCAAGATAATTACAAACATAATTATCTGTATGCTTGTATTTTAGATGCTCAAAACAAGAAATTAAATGCTTTAGATGTATGCCAAAAGGCTATCAGTTTGGCAAAAAAAGAAAATATAGATTATTCGGATGCTGAAAAACTACTCGAAAAAATAAATTTGGGCAATGTAGATGATATTCCTCCTGTTATTACGCTTGTTTCGCCTGTGGTAGTTCGTGGGGGTATTGTGGTAAGCAGACAAGATGAAGTGAGCATTATTGGGCGTGTAACAGACGAAAGTGGTGTAAAAGATGTATTTATCAACGGAAATCCTGCCAGAGTACTCCCAAACGGCGATTTTAATGGAATTGCTATTCTCAAAAAAGATACAAAATTTTTAACCATTGAAGCTACCGACCAAAAAGGAAATACAGAAAAAATTAATTA
>Ga0075157_10002387_pt1 | contig 11010 bp, 10 predicted proteins | sample JI81BgreenDNA_FD_70967 | JGI IMG/M metagenome (GOLD analysis project Ga0075157, IMG submission 70967) | Wastewater effluent complex algal communities from Wisconsin, to seasonally profile nutrient transformation and Carbon sequestration -... | ecosystem: Engineered > WWTP > Effluent > Algae...
CCATCATAGATGCACGACTGAACGGCTACTGCTTCGGTCAAGATCAAGGTCGTCAGAAACGGTGATTGGCGTCGCTGGAACCGATCGCGCCCAAAACCGCCCTTCAGCTTACCACCCAGTTGCAGTCATCAGAGGGGTCGAGGCTGGGTCCCGAAAGCCGCCTGGCGGCTTTCGGCGGAAGCAGACGTTCATTGCTCAGACCGGAAACGACCGGGTTTGGGTCGGCAACCGACACTTCGCAACTCAGGCCGCGAATGGCTGTCTTGCAAGGTAGGTTTCCCTAAACCGGAAATGTTGGAAGCGGCACCGTTGCGGTCATTCGTGCTGGCAATGGATTACAGCCCGCTCCTTATTCGTTTGATCTCCGACCGGCCAGTCCGCCGCTTAGGTCTGGAACACCTGAAGATACCAGATCTGCCGCTGACAAATCGCAGCAATAATGCGACCAGCTTTGTCGCGGGTGGCTGCTATCTAGAATTTGATTTAGTTACGTCTGAGCGGGGAAGGGGAGCAGCATGGGTCTATTCAATCGCATTTTCGATGGGCACCGGATCGATGCATGGGCTTCGGAGTACACGCTTATTGCGGCAAGAACGCTCAATCAGGTCGCGGCTGATCTGATAAGAGACTCTGAAAAAGAGGTTGCCAGTGTTGGCTTGAAGGACGGTCTCTTTGCACAGTCGGCATTTGTGCAAAACGGCATCGCTCCCAGGGTTCGGGCCGTTGCCGAGCCTGTCGCGATTGAAATTCTCAACGAAGCAAATGCCGCCCTAGCGGAGATAGTGGCGGCGAAAGCCGTCTGGGTGCGGGGCTTGGAGTATAAGGAACAAACGGAAGGCGCATTCGATGGCGCCAAGGATGTCGCTGCAGCGGCGATGCCGCTTGCCGCAGGTGTTGCGACCGCCGCGTCGCTTCCAATTGCGGCGGTGACAACCACAACCGCGTGGTTCGGCCTGGTCACGACGACAGCAATCAGTTGGCCCGTCGTAATCGGCGGCAGTGCGCTCGCCGGCTTGGGCATTGCAACAGGACTTCTCAATACTGCCAAGATCCGCGACCGGACCCAAGCCAGGCTGCGCGACCGCGTCCGCACCTTCGTCGTTGCGTCACTCATCACTGGAATTGAAAACTCACCATCGATTTTGCAACAATTGACTGCGGAGTTCGACCGCGCAGCAGAGCGAGCCAAAGCGATATGATTGGCTCACTTACTCATGTGGTTCTGCGAGAAGTGCCTGCCGAACTGCTGGCTGGCGTCGCGTCAGGCGAGTACCGGGTGGCAGGATCCATAATCCAGTCGGTCTCTTCAGGGCGAATTATCGGACACCTGCAAGAGACGTCAGCAATATCCTCGCTGCTAAACTTGACCCCGCTCGGCTTGCCGCAAATGGCATTGGACGCAGTTACCGTCGTCCAGAATGAGCAGATCAAGGCTGCGTTGGCTGTGGTTCAGTCACTTCAGATTGCGAACCTTGCGCTCAGCGGAATTGCTATTGGTGTTTCTGTCGCGGGCACTGCAATCTTGGCGAAGCGCATCGCCCGGGTTGAGGAGAAGGTCGATGCGATCCTCCCTCATCTCGCAGCAATCGTCAGGGTGTTGGAAGTTATGCGGGCCGAAAGGATCGCAGAGGACTTCGCACGACTTCGTACCTTGGCTGATCAGGTTGAGGAGGCGTGGTTGCCATCGGCATCCCAGCGAGAATGGATCGCGATAGCAAGGGACGCACATTTTCTAGCGGATGGCTTCGAACGCCGCGCACGAGAACTAGGCGCTGCGGGCGATGTTCTAAGTACCGAGCCTTTCGTCGAGGCTTTCGCCGTTGCCTCTGGGCTGAGGGTCACAGCAAGGATGGCTTCCTCTCAAGACGATATGGCGAGGGATGCTGCGAACGCTCGGTCTCTGACGCTAGTCCAGTTGGGGGCAGGGTATACAGCTTGGTCGTCTCGCTCTTGCTTCCGCGCCGATCGAACTTGCGGGGACACCTATGTGGCAAGATGCTTTGGAGCACCGGGTGGCCGATCTGCGCTCTGTGATTGGTGCAGCTCGCGACCGCGAGATCGCCGCTGCCGGTACCGCCGAGACCATCGCTGAGCTAGCTCGCCAAGGCGTCTCTGGACGCGCATGGCTTGAAACCTGCCGATCGGAAAGTGATTATCCGGTTGTGTATCTCCCCTCGCTCGGCCCGCACTAAAGGGACGCCAAACTACGACCACTAATGTCATAGTTGTGGGCTAAGTTTGAGACATGCCACCAGATTTCCAGCAGCGGTTTTGTCGCGCATAGCCTCGAGGCAGCTCTCTGGTGCGTTGCAACCACGGACAATTTTGACGATGCCGTGCCTCTGGCAGCAAACCTGCGGGACGACGCCGACACAACTGCGGCCATCACAGGTCAGCTAGCCGGAGCTCTGTACGGAGGCTCGTCCATCCGGAAGTCATGGCTCGAGAAGCTGGCTTGGCGCCATAGGATTGAGGATCTGGCTCGTGACCTGGCCTTCTCGACAAAGACGCTGCCGATCTAGTGTTTAACAGGTCGGATGATGACGCCAACACATCAGTGCTTTGATGATACAGCGTATTCGGCGTTCACAGATAGACGGCAGACTTGGCCCAATTACCTACAGCGGGGTCGCGCCCCAGAAATCAAACCGGGGTCCAAGCCTGCCTACTCCCGAGGGAGATATCATGAAGATGATCCATATGGACGAAAAGCCAATCCTGACTTCCACATATTCAGCATGATCACCGCGAGTTTGCGGGCGACCGCGACCCGTGCCTTCAGAAGCCCGATCCTGCGTGCCAGTCGAAGCCCCCAGGCACGTAAATGGCTTTCCGTCTCAATCCTGCATAGGATTACGGTCGCGGCCGTGATCAAGTGCATTCTCGTCAGTTTGTTGCCATGCCGACTGATACGTCCGCGGCGTGATGTAATTCCGGATTGGTGCAGCGTTGGGGTGAGACCAAGGTAGGCGCCGACATCTCGGTTATGTTTGAAGCGATAGGGGTCTCCAATTGCGCTGTAGAACGAGAGTGCGACGATGGTTCCGACCCCGGGGACAGTCATGAAATTCGCGCAAGCCGGGATGCTTGAAGCGAGATCCCGCAACTGTCGATCGAGTACCGAGATCTGTACGCGAAGTGCTTCCGCGATTTCGACTATTGGATATAAGTCGATCCCGATCTCCAAGCCCTTGCGCTTCATGAGCCTGGTCTGATTTTTGACTTCGGCTAACAGTGCTCCCTGACCGGTTAGAAGCTTTATGTCCCCCCCGTGAAGGCGGATGATCGATTGGATCACTGCATCTGTTCGGGTCCGATTCTTCAAAAGGGTTCGTCGCACATTCATGAGTGACCGGATGTTCTGATGCTCCAGTGGCTTAAGGTAGACTGAGGAACCCATCGTTCGCGCGATACGGCCCAGTTCAGCCAATCCTCGTGCATCATGGACGTCGGTTTTTTGCCGCCGGATTGCTAGGAATTTGCTAGACTTGCGGACATCGACCACCTGAACTGGGAACCCGAAGCACATGAGTTCGCGCACCATTTGGGTGCCATTCCCGGCTTCGATTGTAACGCGTTGGACGGCTTCGACCCCGTGCCTCCGCAGGATGTCCCTGATGGGCCCGGATTTTGTCTCGCAAATTCCCTCGAAGATGATTTGTCCGTCAGCGTCCACCAAGCAAACCGCAGTTTCGAGATGACCGGCATCGAGGCCAACCCAGTAGTTTTGATAGACCATCCAGCGGCTCCCGAGAGGCTCATGCCGAACGCCATGATTATCCACGTAGCAAGCCGATGCCGAATAGGAATGATCCTCGTGCGCGTGATAAGCGCGAAGGAAACGGTAGGAGCAGCGAGGATGGACCCACGAAAGGCTTTGGACGATCTCATACAAGAGCGAGAAGAGTCCTATTCAGCCATTTCCCGTCTCCTCGGACGAAATTCTGCTTACATCCAACAGTACATAAAGCGCGGGTCACCGGCTCGGCTCGATCAGAGTGACATCGCTCAGCTCGCGCTCCATTTCGACGTCCCGGCAAAATCGCTCGGGGGAAGGGGTCTTGCCACCACTGCCCGGCGGTCCGTAATTACGGTGCCGGTGCTTTGGCCAGAAAGTCTTGGCGAGCCCCTCGAGCGATCGCGTCTAGTTGATGAGGCTTGGCTAAAGCGCCTTTGTAGCAGGCACGGTGGCGTCGCAATCCTGCCAATCATCGGGGACGCTATGGAGCCGACGCTACGTCAAGGTGATGAGGTGATGATCCAAAGACTACGTGCCGGCGAGACCTTACATGATGGACTTTATGCGGTCAGGGGATCGTCAGAGACGTTCGTTCGACGGATTGCGCTCGACCCAACAGGGAACCGCATCTCTGTTCTGACGGACCATCCATCTTTTCCAAGCTGGAACGGCGTGCTTCGAAAATCCGTCAACGTCATTGGAAGGGTGCTCTGGATCGGCGCTCAGGTTTCATAGCGTGAAAGGCGAATGCACCTTCATGGACCGTTCTAATCTATGTAAGCCAGTCCGATGACGCTAATATCTGGCTTTCTGCGCAAGGCGCTATGGCTATTTCTTCTTTTTGTATTTCTTGTCGTTGGTGCGGCTCTAATGGCCAACCTTCCCGCACAGTTCCGGGACATGCGACACGATGCGGACCTTCTTCGGCAATCGTCTCGAGCTCTCAATGAAAATGAGGTCAAATTTAGAGAGGCAACCAATAACCTTTTATCTGCAGCAAGAGCAGAGGAAGTGCTTATCAGAAGGTCCAGCGCTGCTGAGTTGGATGAAATTGAAGCCAATCTGAAGGATCGACATCACGATGCGACTCTACGGATAAGGCATGACCGCTTCGGTTGGGTGACTGATCCGCATGCGATGTTCCAAAGTGAACTATCTCAGAAAGTTGAGCTGCCCCTGATCGACCGAGCGATACAGCTTGTTCAGTTTCGAAAAAGCAGCCTTGGGGCTATCGCTTCGGAGCAGCAGCAAAGGTTTAAGCTGCGCAACAAGATAAGTGCCTACAACAGCAAGGTTGCCCAATATAACGCTGACGAGATCGCATGGAAGCGACTTCGCGCAAGCGCAGAAGCCCAGTGGCGCAACCCGATTTGCCAAAGGGTCAGTGTCCCTGGACTATGCACATTGGCAAACAGCGCGCGTGCTGAGCGCATCGAACTGGACCGAAGGCGAGCAGCGCTCGGTCGAGAGCTAGATGAGATCGAGGCTGCCAAAAAAGCTCGAGCATCATTCCGATTGGTTAACGAAAAGGTGTCGGATGTCGCGGGAATTGGCCGAAATGCTGTAGGCGCTTACATGCGCAATGCTTCGGACGAAACTCGAGCCGCTCGCGAATTGTGGTGGAATTGGTGGCTCGACGCGCTTGGTAAATACGGTTGGCGGGCAGGTTGGATCTTGCTCACGATCGTGATGTTGCCGATCGTCTATAAATCTGTGGCATTTTGGGTAATTGCTCCACTTGCTCCGCGTGTAAGCTCCGTCCGGCTGGCGAATGACGGTGAGCCGATGCGGGGCGGCAAGTCGCGGCGCGTCCTTACACTCAATTTGGACGCGGAAAATGAACTATACGTGCGCGGAGGGTTGCAGACTTCAGGAGCAAGCCTGGAAGAAACCGATCGGGCTGTGCTGTTTTGGCGAAAGTGGTTACTTTGCGTGACTGCAGGTCTTGTCCGATTTGAGCGATATCGCGCAACATGTACCGACATCGTGACGATCACTGCGTATGATGACCATCATCATGTTATGGCAATTGAGATTCCTGCGGGTGGTGCTGTCACGCTGCACTCACGAGCGATGGTCGGGCTTCTGAAGCGCCGAACGGAGACCGTGCTTCCCTACAGAATATGGTGCGCCAACCGGCTGCTCTCGTGGATGACATTCAGGTTTCGCTATATCCTGTTCCCAGGGCCGTGCACCCTGATCGTGCAGGGCAAAGGGGGGGTATATGTTCAAAGTGCCGACGATGGCAGGTCAATTGACGGTCGCTTGACCCTGGGGTTCGACAAGGCAGTCGGGCATGGAATTGCTCCGTCATTGGGTTTTGGTGCGTATTGGCGCGGTGAGCGTGGTTTGTTCAAGGACCGCTTCTCGGGTGGAGGGTCGTACATTTACCAGGCCCAGCAGTCGTTTCCTCCGCAAGGGCAGTTTTGGGCCCGCGGTCTGAAAGGTCTTTGGGACGTTTTCTTGAGTGTTTTTGGTATCTGAAGCTAGGTTAGGCAGTGTTCTTGCTTCGCATGAATCGGCAGTTTGCGCCTTTTCCCCTAAAGGTGTCCGTTCGTGACCTCAGCCCTGCAGCGGCATTGCACGAGCAAAACGCCCCGCCTTCTGAGAAGAAATCCGTCAATCTGCCCACTCCTTCCTTACGAAGGCTTCGATCCGCGCCGCTCGCTCTAGCACCGCTTCGCGATTCCATCGCAGACCTCCCTCGATATCGCGCCCAACCTTCATGGTCGCGCGGAGACCGCTTTCGACGTACCGGGCTGCCTTGTCTTTCGGCGGCTTGTCTTTGAGCGACGAGTTCACTCGCGGCGGCAGCATGGCGAGGTTGCCGAGATTGTGCACGTAGCTCTTCCCGCTACTCTGGGGCATGATGTGTTCGACCGAACGAGCAGGGTCGACTGCCCAAACCTTCGCCCATTCCGACTGATTGATCTTTACGCCCTCCTCGCGAGCGACGTACTCCTCGTAGCGATATAGCACGTAGCGGACCTCCTCGAGCCAACCCTCATACCAGTTGTCCCAGCTGTCTTCAAAGATCACTTCGTCGATCGCGTATCCGTCGCCCAGCTCCGCGAGAGAGCTCTCTATTGAATCTGCAGAAGGCTCATTTGCGAGGATTTCGTATCCTAACCTGACATAGTCTCCGACCTTGGTACGCGTGTCCTTCCCCGCCAAAGTGAAGATACGGAACGTGACGCGCTCCCAGGCTCCAAGAAGCCGCTGCTCGGTAGCCTCGTCAAATTCGCGAAGCATGATGGCAATGGCCAGGAAACGGGCGTGCGCGATCCGGGTCACTGCCGCCCTCCGTTGATCGCGGTTCAGTTCGATCACCTTTCCGACGACCGTTTTCAGCCAGATCGCGGCTGCCACAATTGTTTTCAGCTTAGATCCTGCGTGCCGGATCATCTCGACTGAGGCATCCTCGTCGCTCAGGATGCGGTTCGCCTGCGTCTCGCGAACCCAAGTCCCTGCGAACCGAAGCGCCTCATCGCCCAAGCGCTCGTCCAAGCCGAGCGATCGGTAAATGTCCTTCCAGACACTCTGCATCTCGCGAAGCCCCTCGGCACGCGATCCGTCATCTTCCACATGCTCGTAGATCGATGCCATGAGCTGGCTCTTCGTCTTGTCGATCCAGCGGACGTCCAATCCGCGGCTGTTGAGCACTTCAAACACCCGGTACACTGTCGATTCGTCGCCCAGCTCGTGGTAGATCATGGACAGCCTGTTACGGACAGTGAACACCAGATCCGCCGCCGACGCGGATACCTGCCACTCCTCAACAAACCTCTCGCAGTCCGCAATCGCGTCCACGAGGTTCCGATCTGACGCCGTCTTGACGGCACTGCTCTTCACTTTCCCATTTCGGACGTATTCGGCGAAGATGTCGCTGCTGTCGTGGTTGGTCTGGAGAAGCACCAGGTTGTGTTCGTCACCCTTTACCAGGAGCGTCCCCAGCTCCGTCTTGATCCGTCCATCCGATTTTTCATCTGACAGTGCCTTCTCGAGCGCCTTCAGAAGAATCACGAGCGTCGTAACGCGCTGCTGCCCATCCACCAATTCGACGACGCCAAACTCGTCCGCGTCTATTACCCGTCGCTCGCGAGCGAGGGCGACCAGCGTCGCCATGAAGTGCTCGCGGCCTGAGCGATGGGCCTCCCATATGTCGGCGAACAGGTCTGCGCGCTGCCGTTGCTGCCAAGAATAGGATCGTTGATAGTCCGGGATACGAAACAGGCGGCCTTGAAGAAGCTTGGCGACGGTCAGGTGGAGGGGATTGAGCAGCATCATCATTCTCTTGGTTTAAACAGACAACGGAACAGACGGCGATTGTTAGGAAGCGCCGCTGAGCTTGGCAACGACGATAGGTGCACCATGTCGAAGGTCGTTTCGCAAAGCGCGATTGACCAATTCCATTGAAACCGGACGTTCTCTGGAGCGGATGTGAATGACCGAGTTTGGATCGAGAGCTGTCGATGTTGATTACCTGACTGGAGGGTTGCTTTACGTCGCTCAGCGCAGTGAGCCCGCCCTTCATCAAACGGCCTCAAATCTGCCGATCAAAGATAACGGGGCTAACGGCTGGTTTCAGCTGAGGTCAGCGCTAAGGGGTCACCCTTTGGTGCGTCGCTCTTCTCAGCCTTGCCCGGCGAGGGCTCTGAGACGGGATAGGCTAATGCGACGCTGGCCATTCTTCGCCATTGCGCCCGCAGAAAGCCAAGCGATTTCGCCAGGACCATCGTAGACCACTTCAGCTTCGTGCGGCGAAACGATCCGCAGCACCACGAGCCGATCGCAGGTGTCGTACATCGAGATCGCCCTCCCCGCAGTGAGCTTTATCTGCACATCGCCATTTTCATCATAGGCGTCGTGGCGCGGCTGGGACGGGGGATAGAGGCTGAGTCCGAGTGCTTCGGCAGCAATCACCTCACCAATCGAACCGACGAGATGTCCGTCAGGGGTGAATGGCCTGCCGGGATACAGGGCAGAAAGCTCCTGCACCGCTTCATAGATCTTAGCGACTGGCTCAGGCAGTAGAATTCGGCGAAACGGTTCAGTCGACACAGCAGTAACTCCAAGGCATGAGCATACGATAGACACGGTTTGCACCCTGACCAGCAGAGTTCACTCCGCATCTAGGTCAAGGGCACGAGAGGCTCTGTTGATGGTAAAGGACAATGTCGTAGCCGTGATGCCGCCTCGTAGCCTCGGTGTTCTTTAACCTGATGCGGTTATCGAATGGGAAGGAGGCAAACATTTGCTCGTAGCGAAAGGCTTTCGGAACGGGAGGCGCCAGGTTTGGAAATGACAACGCTCACACGAGATAGACACTCGATCAGAGTGCCGATCCCAGAGATTTTTCAGGCATGGGAGCTGCTCTCGCAAGCAGCGGATGCTCATCTCCAAGATCACTTTGCCGAAGCCGAGACTTTGTTGATCCATGCAAATATGCCGGCGGTGTACGAGTGGGCGTGGGTTGATTGGCAGAAGCCAAGTCTAAATATCCGCATTCCCAGACCGGAAAACGACACAAAGAAGCTACCCAAAGACCAGCTCGACCCGATTAGGGCTCCAAAAGCAGCCACTAAGCGCAACGTGTTGGCCCGTGACGGGCACCGCTGCCGCTACTGCGGAATTCCCGTGATCGATGCAGACATCAGGAAACTCTTGCACAGCCTTTATCCTGCTGCAGTGCCGTGGGTGAGCAGCGTGCCCGAGAAGCAACATGCCGCGTTCTCATGTTTCTGGCTCCAGTACGATCATGTTGTGCCCCATAGCCATGGCGGGCGATCTGATGAGGACAATATCGTCATTTGCTGCGCGCTCTGTAACTTTGGCAAGCTCGATTATACCGTCAGGCAGCTCGACATTGCTGATCCGCGCACCAGGCCACCCCAGCCTGTCGAATGGGATGGCTTGGAGCGGTTACGTCGCGCGCCGAGCGCCGGCTTGCGTTCTTAATTCGCCAGGGTCGCGACCATGAGCAGAGTATCACAGCCTGCAGGTGAGCGTGGGAGCCTTAAATGGATCCAGCGAGCCGTGAACGAAGCATGGCCATCGCTTAATGAGCCAATCCTCAATGCGGTGGGCAAAGACCAGACGATCGATTGGCGATCGCCGCTCCACTCCGATGACTATGCGGAGTATCGCGATGGCGCCTTCCTTGAACGGCTCGGCCATGGCCATCTACGGCCACAACTCGCTGCCTACTGGCCGACTGGCGGTCCCCAATGGGACGCCCTTGGCGTGACATCAAGCGGGACGGTGCTCCTCGTCGAAGCCAAGGCGCATGTCGCGGAAATGTGCTCGCCTGGCTCAGGTGCGAGTGAAGCCTCGCTGAAGCTCATCAAACTCCGCCTCCACGAGACTGCCGAGGCCCTGCGCGCCAAGCGCGAGCGGGCAGACTGGCATGTTGTCTTCTATCAGCTCGCGAACCGCTTGGCACACCTGCACTGGTTTCGTGATCTAGGGGTCGACGCACGGCTGGTCTTGGTCAACTTTCTCAACGACAAAGAAATGGCGGGGCCTACCTCGGCGGCAGAGTGGATGGCGGCCTACCATGTCGCGCTTCACGCACTTGGCCTCAGTCCGCGGCATCGCTTGGCACATTATGTGATCGAGGTGTTCCCTGACGTACGCAGTCACCTCGGCACATCAACAAGCGCGCTCCCAGACCCTGCGATTTACACCGGCAAGCCCGACGATTTGATCGAGAAGTGACAAAACGCTAGCCACGCACATCTACAGGTACCCCAAATGCTCGACGAAAATGAACGCGATTGTCTCAGCCAGTTAACCGAAAACGTAATGTGGGCATCAAGCGCATGGTGGCATGACGGCTTAACTGATGTGCTACGTGACTTGCAGACGAGAGGGTTTGTAGGCTGTCGGAACCGCGATGGTGAGGCTGCCGATCCGTTAGACATCGACGATGGTGCATATTGGTTTATTACTGACCTAGGGCGGGCAGCACTCAGCGCCCAGAGCTGAGCCAAGGACTTCGGAGCTCTGCAGGCACGCTATTCGTTAAGCTTGTCGACCAAAACGCTGAACCGAACTGCCGTTAGATTAACAAAAATGTGGGGGAGAGTGTGGGGGAGGCTTTGATCTGATCTCAACAACAGCTTTGATATCAAAGCGTTATTGGACTGGTTCGATTCAAGCCCTGCCACCACTTTCCTTTTGAGGCCTTATCCCTCAATAACTTACTGACTTTCCGTTGATCTTCTTTCCCCACTTGGTACGGAAGGTTGGTACGGAATGGCGTTTGCGAT
>Ga0075157_10002390_pt1 | contig 11004 bp, 7 predicted proteins | sample JI81BgreenDNA_FD_70967 | JGI IMG/M metagenome (GOLD analysis project Ga0075157, IMG submission 70967) | Wastewater effluent complex algal communities from Wisconsin, to seasonally profile nutrient transformation and Carbon sequestration -... | ecosystem: Engineered > WWTP > Effluent > Algae...
CACCTTCGTAAACAAAAATTGCTTGCAATTTTTGTTTTCGAGAGAAAGGACAAAGTCCTTTCTCTTTTTCACCTTCGTAAACAAAAATTGCTTGCAATTTTTGTTTTCGAGAGAAAGGACGAAGTCGTAAAGAAAAATTGCAAAGCAATTTTTCTTTTCGACGAAGTCTTCTCTCTTTTTACCCATGTAATAAGAGAGCTGAAAAATTTGGGTTTCTGGGTTAAAAAGTATTTTTTAACCCAGCCAAAAAGACTCGTCTTTTTTTGTTTCAAGCAATTTTTGTTTTCGAGAGAAAGGGCGCAGTCGTTATCTCTTTCCTATGGTTCGGGTAGGTCGAAGCGACAAAATCGCTTCTTTACTCGGAGCATAGTTGTTTGAATTTTAGCTTTAGTTTGTTATATGATTCTGAAGCTTAATAGTAAATCTTATGATTTTTAGAAGAAGCGATTTTGAGAAATCTGAATCTTTTCTACGGCTGGTTTAGTTGTCAAATTCATCGCGGTAAGCTAGATTCCGGGAGGTCGAAAATCTTTAGCAAAGCTAAAGCTCTTCCAACTTTGTCCATGAAGTTCATTTGAACTTCCATTTTACAGACTTTCATATAAAAAACTAATAAATAAGAGTCAGAAAATTAAAGATCCAGTTTATACTGGTAAACTTGCAAAGAAATGAGGATCTCGGCGTGCTGCCGAGATAAGGATGAGGAAAGCAAAGCGGAGCTTTGCTTTTCAAAAGAGAGAAAGATAGAGAAAAGACTTGAACAGAGACAATACGTGTCTCTGTTCAAGTCTTTTCTCTTTACCATTTACGGGTCTGTTTAAAACTACGTTTCTCTTTTCATATTCTTTCTTATTCTCAAGACGTTTTCAAGTTGGAAATTTAGAAATTCACTTAATAAAGTTTGTGAAAAAACATACCTATTTTTAAAGAAGAGACGTAAGAAAAAGCTTCGCTTTTCAGCTCCCTTTCGTTCTCCCTATTGTTAAGGGAGAACGAAAGGGAGAAGGGATGTGTGAGAAAAAGGACAAAGTCGTAAAGAAAAATTGCAAAGCAATTTTTCTTTACGACTTTGTCCTTTTTCTCCTCTTCTCTTTCCACTTTATTTAAGTGTTTTAAACTTGTTGGTTTATTATTAAATAAGAAAAAAAAAATATATATATCTAAGAAAAAACTTTATGAATATTTATACTGAAACAAAAAATAAAAACATTGGTCGCATTATTCAAATTATTGGTCCTGTTGTAGATATTGCTTTCTCACAAGGAAACGTACCTAATATTTATAATGCTGTTGTAATTAGCGGAAAAAATACAGCAGGTGAAGATATGCGTGTTACATGTGAAGTTCAACAGTTATTAGGTGATCGTTGTGTACGTGCCGTAGCTATGAACCCAACAGAAGGTTTAATGCGTGGTATGGAAGCATTAGACACAGGGAGTCCGTTAATGGTACCAGTAGGTAAAACAACGTTAGGTCGTATTTTTAACGTTTTAGGGGAGCCAGTTGATAATTTAGGTCCTGTAGAAACAGAACAAAAATTACCAATTCACCGTGCTGCTCCTGCATTTACAGATTTAGATACACGTCTTTCAATTTTTGAAACAGGTATTAAAGTTGTAGATTTATTAGCTCCGTATCGTCGTGGTGGTAAAATTGGTTTATTTGGTGGTGCTGGTGTAGGGAAAACAGTTTTAATTATGGAATTAATTAACAACATTGCTAAAGCTCATGGTGGTGTATCTGTTTTTGCTGGTGTAGGTGAACGTACACGTGAAGGTAATGATTTATATATGGAAATGAAAGAATCAGGTGTAATTAATGAATCAAATTTATCTGAGTCAAAAGTAGCTTTAGTGTATGGTCAAATGGTGCGACAAGTTTCCTTTAACCAACTTTGTTGGAAAGAAGGAAAGGTGTAAGCATGGACTAGTTCCATGACTGCGCCTTAACTATAGTCGATTAAGGTTAAATTCCTTCGAGCCTCCAGTGGCTTGCCTCCAAACCTTGATAAACATGGGTTGGACCTTGTTGAAGTTAAGCAAAGGTTTGGAGTAGTTCTATACATAATGGAATAGTTCTTAAGCTTCTCGTATCGTACGTATAACTTAATCTTGTATTAAGGAGATAACATTCCAGATTCATTTATCTGGCTTTCTCTTACGTGGGAACTTCGTTTGGTTCACACGACTGGGTAGTCTTCGGACAGGAGGGAGGAGTATTGGCTAGACCTAAGTAGGACGCGATAATCGATTATGGAACTTTGGAAAGTTGTTGAAGTTCCTCACCGTTCGTAATCATACATTACGAACGGTTTGGTAGGTACCTAACCGTATACTTCACCAATGTAGGAATTCCCCAAAAAGCCAACGCCTCTTTGAGGATATGCTGATATGGGGAGCGCAGAAACATGGATTCTCTCTATGTAAAAATTATGAGTAAAACTATTAATTATTTTGATGGTTTAACGTGGGACAAAATTATATGGAAGGTTTCATACAATAAAGTCCGCCGCATACAGAAGAGAATTTTCAAGGCAAGTAAACTAGGTGACACAAAACGAGTGTGGTTCTTACAGAAATTGCTACTAAAGAACCCTCACGCCAAAATAATTGCCGTCCAAACCGTTACCACCCTGAATAAAGGGAAACGAACTGCAGGTATAGATAAACAAAAAACAACTTCCTCGGAAGAAAAGTTATTGTTAGCTAAGAACCTGCGACTAAACGGTAAAGCAAATATGATTAAAAGGATTTGGATTCCCAAACCTGGAAAAACAGAAAAGAGACCTCTAGGCATTCCAATCATACAGGACAGAGCCAAACAAGCTTTATGTAAGTTAGCTCTGGAACCAGAATGGGAGGCAAAATTTGAACCAAACTCATATGGATTCAGACCAGGTCGTAGCTCCCACGATGCGATCGAAGCTATTTTCCTAAATCTGCGTCACAACGTAGACAAATATGTCTACGATGCAGATATACGAAAATGTTTCGACCGCATCGATCATGACGCCCTACTATCTAAACTGAATACATTCCCATTGATGAAGGAACAAATTTCAGCATGGTTAAAAGCTGAGGTTCTGGATCAATATGCTAATACTCCAAAAGTTGACACACCTCAAATGGGTACTCCACAAGGAGGTATAATTTCTCCCCTACTAGCGAATATCGCACTACACGGTTTAGAAGAACATCTTCTAAACTTTGTATCGGGAAGGAAAATGCCAAAACCACATGAAAAGGCAGCTAGAGGAACTAAGGCAAAAAGGGCGGCACTAGGGATCGTAAGATACGCTGATGACTTCGTTATCATACATCGGAATCTTGATATCATGAGATTAGTAATACAAGAAACAGAAAGATGGCTATCTAAAGTAGGACTTGCAATCTCGGAAGAGAAATCAGCTCTTAGATTAGCTAGCAAATCCTTCAAATTTCTCGGATTCCAAATTGGAATGATTCAAAGCCAAGGGAAATACCGCGTCAAAATCACGCCTAGTAAGAGTAACGTACTTCGTATTACAGACAAAACAAGAAAGATTATCCAAAATAAGAAAGCAGTGAGCGCCTATCAATTGATAGGTTTCCTCAGACCTGCTTTATTAGGTTGGGCAAATTATTTCAAATTTTGTGAATGTAAGCAGTCGTTTAGAAAAGTTGATAATACTTTGTATCAACAACTTCGAGCGTGGGTTTTTCGAAGATCAGTAAGGAAAGGCCGAATAAGTACAAGGGAGAAGTACTTTCCCACTGATACGGTTTCTAAATTCCACGGCCGCGAATATAATGCAAATTGGATTCTCAGTGGTTCCAAGAAACTAAAAGGAGATAACAAATCTACCATCTTCTTACCGAAACTCTCATGGGTAAAAAGCAGTAAGTTTGTGAAAGTCAAAGGGGACGCATCAGTATACGACGGAAACGAAATCTACTGGACATTGCGCAACTCGAGATTTTGCACTCTCTCGACACGAGTTCAAAATCTGCTGAAACGCCAAGATGGCTTATGTGCTCTCTGCAATGAGAGGTTCGTTGTAGGTGAACAAATGGAAGTGGATCATATAATCCCTAAATTTAAAGGCGGAAAGGATCAGTACAACAATCTGCAACTATTACACCGTCAGTGTCACGTAGAGAAAACTAAGAAGGATAGATCTTCTTAGTTTTACCTTTGCTAGGATCGTTTCTGCAAGAGCCGGATGAGGGGAAACTCTCACGTCCGGATCGGAAGACGGGGTGGGTTATAAAAGACCCACTCTAGTTTAACAACGAACCACCTGGAGCGCGTATGCGTGTTGGTTTAACTGCTCTTACAATGGCTGAATATTTCCGTGATATTAATAAACAAGATGTATTATTATTTATTGATAATATCTTCCGTTTTGTTCAAGCAGGTTCTGAAGTATCTGCTTTATTAGGTCGTATGCCTAGTGCTGTAGGTTACCAACCGACACTTGCTACAGAAATGGGAGGTTTACAAGAACGTATTACATCTACAAAAGATGGTTCAATTACATCAATTCAAGCTGTTTATGTTCCAGCTGATGATTTAACTGACCCAGCTCCAGCAACAACGTTTGCTCACTTAGATGCAACTACTGTATTATCACGTGGTTTAGCAGCAAAAGGTATTTACCCAGCTGTTGACCCTTTAGACTCTACTTCTACTATGCTACAGCCGTGGTTAATTGGAGAAGAGCATTATGGTATTGCACAAAAAGTAAAAGAAACATTACAACGTTACAAAGAATTACAAGATATTATTGCAATTCTAGGGTTAGATGAATTATCAGAAGAAGATCGTCTTTTAGTAGCTCGTGCACGTAAAATTGAAAGATTTTTAAGTCAGCCGTTCTTCGTTGCTGAAGTATTTACAGGGTTAATGACAAGTGGCCCGTTAAATCAGTAAAAAGAAAAATTTCTTTTTACTGATTTATTGCAGGAAATTTAATGCTGGAAACTATAATAAACAAATAAAAGTTTTATTTTAGTAATCAGCAGGAGGATAATGTTTTTTAGTTTCTAAAATTATTAGTTCATTAGCATCCCCAGAGACTCTATATTTCCTAACTAAACAATGAGAAAAGCTTGAAAAGATACTGGGAGAAAGAAGAGGAGAGAAAGGACAGATTCTTCTTTATGACTCTGTCCTTTCTCTCCTAGGTTTTCTCGTTTATCGACTTTGGCGCTTTCTCGTAATTTGGAACAATTCCGAGATCGTGACAAAAACCAATTTTTATAGTTGTGTAGTTAAAGATAAAGTCCGAAACAGCTTTAGGCTTTTAAAAGCCTTAAGTTCAACGCGCCAGGTAAATACGTAAGCCTTTCAGAAAGTTTAAACGCTTTTTCAATGATTTTCTCTGGCCAATTAGATAGTCTTCCAGAACAGGCGTTCTATTTAGTAGGCCCTATTGAAGATGTTTTGCAGAAAGCAGAGTCAATTGCTGAAAAAAGCAATTAATTTATAATTTTTTTTTTTTTTAACAGTGTAAGAAATACTAAAACCTTTCTTACACTGTTAAAAAATTTCTTAAATCCGAGTTTTAACCCCCTGGGGTTAAAACATACGGGCGATCTAAAAGTAACGCGGGGAAGGAACAAGATTTTAATCTTAACAAAGTATCGAACAATTTTTCAAAATTAGTTGAATGTCTTGATAAGTCTGTCGATAATAAGTTTTATGTGACCGAAACCGACACCACTAGTTATACAAGACAAAAGGCAGTATATGTGACGGGTCTTGCACCCATGATTAATGCAATGCTCGAATTGCTTTTGAATCAGCTCGAGGTAATTGCCTTTAGTGAATTAGAGAAAAACGTTAGTCTTCTAACTCAACGATTAGAAAACATTTTTACCCAGTTTAACGTGTTGTCTGACATTTTATCAAAACTTCCTGTTGAAGGAGTTTTTCTCGGCAGCGAGAAAGATATTAGTCCCGTAGTAGCTCTTTTTGAGGCTGAGATTCGTAAGCTACAGGAAAATTGGGAAACTGTTTTTTCTCAAAATAGCCAAGTGTTATCAGTGTCTTCGTTTGTTCCCTCTACTGGAGCGCAGGAAACTTTCAAAACCTCTCTCGCAACGGAAGGTACTTCATCCGCATCGCAATCGGTACAACCTACAGGTTTTGCGAGTCCAGAACGTAACCTTGAAAATACAGCTTTACAAGGCTCGCCTGTACCTTCGAGAGCTCTCTCGCCTCAGCCTGGTGAAGAGCAAATTGATCCAACAAACCTAGATTCGCGTTTACAACGCGATGTTTGTTTACCTGTACCAGCAGCTGAGTTTAGAGGTATTTTAACGAAGTTAAGCTACGGTGCCCCTCTTTTAGAGGAAGATCGTAGTAAGTTAAAATCTTTAAACTTAGCAGACTTAGCAAAACTTGTAGGCACGGGGGGATTACAGTTAGATTTGTTTCGCGTAAAAGTGGGCGATGTGAGTCGTATTATTTTCTCTTTTAAAAAGGGAGGGGTTTATGTTTTAGGGAAAGAATATGTTTCTTCCGCTACAAACAACACAACCATAAGCAGTAAAAATAATTTCGATGGGTTGAAGCTTTTGGAATCGAAACTAGAGTTGGTCTACATTGTTACTGAAAATAAGGAAACAATTTCTTCAACAAGTTTGTTGGAGCAAATTCATAAGCAATTTTTTCTGAGTAACATACGAAATTGCCTGCCTTCAGATGTTATTCTTGATACTATCCAGTATCAAGTTGTGTACCCGGCTAAAACAAAGGGCAGTTTTACTCAACTAAATGTTTCCTCGATGGGGGGGTTCCGGGTGAAGGCGAAGCCATGTGCAAACCTTTCGTACTTGGTGCGACGCCGGTATTTCTTAGGAGGGGGTAGGAATTCGTTTAAAATTCTTTTCCCATTTTTCTCCTCTTCCTTTAAAGACCCTTATACGTTACAAAAGTATAGTGCTGAGCTTGAAAGTTGACGACAAATCTTGGTGAATCCTTTCATCATGGGAAACAATGCGGATTTAGTGCTATCCTTAGCGGTAAAAAGTACAAGGCTGGATGGCTTCCCGTACTTACCTGTACAGTCAGCATCTTGGGCTGGTTTACACGCGAATGTACGCATGCAGAATGCAAAATCTACCGTTTTAACGTATGAATCGGAAGCTTCATTGATTGAAACGACATTGGGGGAAAGTTCAGCAGAACCTGGGTCTTTAGTCCAAGCGGAATCGGAGACGATTGAAACTTAGATCGAAAAAGAAAAGACAAACGCAAAAAAACCTTCTACTGAATCAAAAAAAGAAGCAAAGGAGAGTAGAACCCTCGAGGGGTCCCCCTAACACTCTTTGTAGTGGTACTGGAGTTTTTAGTATTGCTACAGCATATTCTGAATTTGTGGACTCAACATGTTCTGAAGCATACGCTAAAAATCTAGAGGACTGGAGTTTTCGCGTAAAAAAAATATTCTCCTTTAAATGTGTTTTGTTGAATAAAAAAGGGAGTAAGCTCGAAAGTCATCATATTTTTGCAAAAGGAACCTTCCCCGAGCTTTCGCTGTTATTACTGAACGGCCTTCCACTTCGAGAGGATATTCATCAATTATTTCCCCAAACTTATGGGTACAGGACCACAATTGATGATTTACTTGATTTTCTAGATCTTCTTCAATATTTAACAATTGCAGAAGATCTAGACAAAGTTTATCTTCAGAAATTAAAAAATTATTTTCAAACAATCAAGCCAGGGCTTGAAGCCCTAATTGTTTCGGGTCTAAACCTCGGAATTGTTTTCTCGGTAAGACTACGTCTTACCGAGCCCGAATTCCGAGAAAGCTAACTTTAACGGGGAAGCACGTGCTTCCCCGTCGACTCCTTGAGTGTAAAAAGAGTTTGCAGAATTGTTCAGATCAATTATACAGACAATTCAAAAAATCTTCCAAGTTTTTTCAGTTAAAAAATACAGTTAATCTTTTAAAAATGAAATTTTTAAATTATTAGCAAGCCATAACAATTAAACAAATTATTCTCAAGTTTTAATTATTAAATAAAGTATTTTGTAATATTTAAAAGTTAAAAAAAAATACACACAGAAATCATTCGTTTAATCTGTCTATTAATACCTCAAAAAACTTACAAAGCAACTTTCAAAGGTAAAAAAAATTATAAAAAGACGAAAATAGAATAAATAACATCAAAAAACTCTCAAAAAGTATGTTTCAAATTTCCCAAACCAATCAAAATAACACATTTTTAAAATTAGGATTTTTTCAAACCTGTGGGGTTCGACCAAAAATGTGAAAAGGAAAGAGTTGTGTTCCTAAATTAGGAACACAAACAAATGTCCAAAAAATAAAATAAAAAAAGAACTACCCTAAAAAAATATTTAAAAAACTTAGTCTAATGCAAAAAGAGTATAGCTCCACTCTTACTTTCCGTCATGAATATGTTTACCTGCAAACATACTAGGAATCAGTCATATTATTCGCCTTTTGGTCCGCTCTTGTTGGAAATGCTAAAACATAGCACTACGAATTGTCATAAGAAGTTAAATTGTTTTATTTCCGAAACAATGTTGAAAACTAATAATGTTATAGAATTTTAGACAGAGACGTGGACTCTTCTCTCTACCTTCGCTAACTGATACGCGAGACTTGCGGAAAAAAATCGACGACGTTGCGAGAAAGATGCCCCTTCTCTAGCTTGCCTTTCTCTCTTAACGAAGTTAAGAGAGGTCGCGCGGGAACAGACATTAGGGGGAGGTTGAACGCATAATTCTATTTCGTGGTTTCTGATTCGTTTTTTAACTCTTGAGTTTTTGAATCTTAAACAAATTTTTCAATTTTATTTCTAGGGTAAAACAAAATGGAAATGGATTTGGATCTAATTAAGTTCCGCTTATCTTTGGAAAAAACAAATTAAAAGTTCCTATTTACCTTTAAAAGAGGTACGAAGCAAAGGGACAACGTTCATTTGTTTTGTAAAAAAAGGCTGGATTTGTAACTATATTGGCCATGAATCAAAAATATTTTTTATTCCAAATGGAATTATCTACTCTATTTAACTTCTTTTATAAATTATTGTTTGTACAATCAATATGAATTTTTCATTTTTAGTAATGTCCCTTCCACATGAGGGAGGATTTGGTTTTAATGATAATATTTTAGAAACAAATGTTATCAATTTAGCTGTTGTAGTAGGTGTTGTTGTTTTCTTTGTAGGTAAAAATTTAACATCAATTCTTGAAACACGTCAACAAACTATTTTAAATAACTTAAAAGAAGCTGATCAACGAGCAATTGAAGCAAGAGAAAAGTTTAATAAAGCAAAAGAACAATTAGAACTTGCTGAACAAAAAGCAAAACAAATCCGTGAAGAAGGTGTGTTAAAAGCTACAATGGAAAAAAATAATTGTTTAACTCAATATGAACAAGATTTAGCTCGTTTAGATGAGTATAAACAAGAAACATTACAGTTTTATCAACAAAAAGTTTTTAGTCAACTTTATGTTTCGTTAGTTTCAAAAGCATTACAAAAAGTAAAACAAAAATTTGACAAACGTTTAGATAATCAATTCCATATTACTTTTAATAATTTCTTTATTGCTCGTTTTACGGAATATAATCCTTAATATTTTAATTTTCTAACGTATTCGTCGGCGAAAAGAAAAGCTACGCTTTTCTTTTCGCCGACGAAACGTAGGTTGATTTGGGTTTGGCAAAAAACACTAAAAACTGTATTTTAAACGCCCGGTGTCCAAATTCGTTAGACGTAGTTAATAAATCTAGGATGCCAACAAAACAAATGTTCGGATAATATTAGGTTTAAGGAAATTTATTTGAAGAACTAGATTTTTTAGTTTTTTTGACAAACCTAAATCTATTTCTTTTACACTTCGTTTTTATTTTATATTAGAGAATTTGTTGTTAAATTTTCTGTCAAACTTAGAAGATTATAAGTTTCGAAAAAGATTTAAAAAGAAAAACTAAAGGAAAGTCGCTTCTTCACTAAGCGTATCTCTTGTTCCTCTTTTTCTGGCTCTTTCTCTGGCTCGGGTAGCAACTTTGGCGCTACCCGAGCCAGAGAAAGAGCCAGAGAAAGAAGGGCATTCTATACAGCTAAAAAACCGTCCCTATTTCTTAGCTGTGTTAAGATGTTACCTTGTTAACAAACAATGGTTTAAGTGAATTCTGACAACTCGGTTTTCGGCTAAGGGAGTCAGAACCGTTTTACTTCTACCCAACTAAAAATTTGTTTGAAGTAAGATTTATATGAAGTCTGGATTTGTATAAACCAATCAGAATTAACAAAAATTCTTTAGTCTTTTTTTTTTATGAAGTTGCTTTTTTATTTATTCATAAATAATTGTTTTTAATCTATTAGTTTTAAAAGTTTAAAGATTGATGTCCACTTCTCCTTAAACTAGTCTAAGGGATCTGAAAACGAGCTTTTAGAAAAAGGACGAAGTCGAAAAGAAAAATTGCTTGAAACAAGAAAAGACTCGTCTTTTTGGCTGGGTTAAAAAATACTTTTTAACCCAGAAACCCAAATTTTTGTTTACGAAGGTGAAAAAGAGAAAGGACTTTGTCCTTTCTCTCGAAAACAAAAATTGCAAGCAATTTTTGTTTACGAAGGGCCTATGGTTAAGGCAGAACGCCGAAAGAAAGACTTTTCAAGTCTTTTTTGTTTTCAAACCTAAACCTTTGCTTCCCCAGTTTTTTCTCCGGCTCTAAACCTTGGAATTGTTTACGATTCCGAGAAAGCTACCGCTAAACAAGACATAGGACGCATAGATGAAGGTGTAATCTCTCAGCTTTAACTAAGGGAGAAGAATCCTAATGGCTACAAGTTTTTTAGCCGAGAATTCATAAACCTGTTTCTTTCCAATTTCATTCTTTCTTTCTTAAATTTGTGATAAATAAAAATATTTCCATAGTTATAGTTGTAGAATTAAAATGAAAAAGGATCAAGTACAGAAAATGCTGTTCCAGCTTTTTCGACCTACCTTTAAAAGGAAAGGTAGGTCGAAAAATCGTAAAAA
>Ga0075157_10002391_pt1 | contig 11000 bp, 10 predicted proteins | sample JI81BgreenDNA_FD_70967 | JGI IMG/M metagenome (GOLD analysis project Ga0075157, IMG submission 70967) | Wastewater effluent complex algal communities from Wisconsin, to seasonally profile nutrient transformation and Carbon sequestration -... | ecosystem: Engineered > WWTP > Effluent > Algae...
GAGATCGCCGGCCAACGGGGTTGGGGGCATGCCCCCAACCCCGTTGCCATCACATCAACCATCAGCCATCAAAGCAAAGGACTCTACCTCTGATCGGTACCAATCAGGGGTGCACGTCAACGGAAAACTACGATCTGCTCAGTTTCTCACGATGACCGGCGGGTGTTAAGAACCAAATTCCATCTGTCGTCGACGCACCAGGTGCCGTGCGACAGCCTTTGGAATTTTCGACTTCATGCAGTTTCGTGTCGGATGAACGAATGACGGGGTTGCGGACTATGCGTGCCAACTTCACGCAACGCGGGCACTAAGCTACGAGACAAGCAAGGGAGAGCCTGAAATGGACCTGCAAAGCTTTATCGGCGACATCAATGCTGAACCGGTAGACGACATGACGGTGACGGTATACCGCGGTCACCCAAACCGCTCCTACACACTAAAACCTACCATTTTTCGAAACGCTGCGCAGACCGAAAACGAGCATCTCCTTTTACGCGATCTTGTGTCGATGCATCCCGATCAGTTCGCAACGGACATAAGCACCTTAGAAATGCTAGTTAGAATGCAGCACTACTCACTGCCAACCCGGCTCCTTGACGCCACTTGGAATCCGTTAGTTGGTCTATATTTTGCAGCCAAGCCCAAAAAGATTCGTGTGCTCGATAAGGCAACGAAGACCAGGGTTAGCCGAGAAGCAGACGGCGAGGTCGTGCGATTCATCGTAGATAAAAAACTCGTGCGCTATTTTGACAGTGACACGGTTAGTTGCCTTACGAACTTAGCACGGTGTGACGTCCAATTGAAAGAAGATATTCGAACGTTACTCACAGACAAGCGATGTGACGACACAGAGGCGGGAATCTCATGGTTCAACAGAGAACGGCCAGCTAAAAGGCTTCTACACTTCATTAGTGGGGAAAAGCCGGCATTTGCACCCGACATCGTACCTTCGCACCTGCGCCGCATCTTCCTGGTAAAGCCCAAGCTGAGTAACCGCAGAATTTTAGCTCAGGAGGGCTGTTTCTTCGCGTTCGGGCTAATCGATGAGATCCCGGCCAGGGGTATGCCCGGCGTTCAAGTGCAGCGGATAAAAATACCTGCAGGTGATAAGGCCGGCATTCTGGCCCAACTTAAACGCATAGCTATCAACGAACGCACCATGTTTCCCGAAATTGAGCGGGCGGCCAAGTATCTTACTGAAGATGTCTCGGCAACAGATATCCTTTCACGGACTTAATGCTCGCAAGCCGAAATGCCGTTCAAACCGTAGACTGCCAAAAGGAGGAAACATGACGGCTACAGCGTCGCAGACCAAGGCCATGTTCGGTGATCAGCTATATCAACAGCGGGCCCGCCAAGCTTTGCCAATATTAGTACGTCAGGCTGCCTCGCAGAAACCTATTTTTTATGACGCACTGGCGGGTGAACTTGGAATGCCAAACCCGCGCAATTTAAATTGGGTGCTGGGCAGTGTCGGTGTGACCCTGCAGGAACTTTCGTGCAGATTGGGTTGGAACGGCGAGATTCCGCACATTCAGTCGTTGGTTATAAATCAACGGGATAAATTGCCGGGAAGCGGCTTCGAAGCCTTTCTCGCTGACCGCTTCAAAGGCTATCAAAGCCTTAGTCCTGCCGAAAAGCGGGCATACTTGGAGGGGTACTGGCATGACATCTTTTCATACCCTCGCTGGCACGATGTCTTGAAAGCTTGCGGGCTATCCCCAGCAACAGCCAACGCGGCCGGGCTGATCGAAGAAGCAAAAACAGGGCAATTGGGTGGCGGTGGCGAAGGCCCGGAACATCTCGCAATGAAGGAGTTCGTTCGCGACAATCCGGGATGTGTCGGCCTCCCGATTGGGTTTCCGCATGGGACCATAGAAGCACCCTTGCCTTCGGGTGACAAACTTGACGTCTTGTTTCATGCACGCAGTCAGATGCTCGCGGTCGAAGTCAAATCGCACATTTCCAATGACGTCGATCTAGAGCGCGGGTTGTTTCAGTGCGTCAAGTATCGTGCTGTGATGGAAGCCGAACGCGGCTTCAAGGGAGGTAGTTATGACCTAAATGCTGTTCTCGTGGTCGGACGCAAATTCCCCGATAGGTTGAGGCCATTGAAAAATAGCCTTGGGGTCGAGGTGATCGAACTGTTGCAATAAGATGCGATCGCCATTCACCGTTTGAAGCTGGGATTGATCCCGACGATTGATCACGCTGCCGGCGGCAAAAGGGGGCCGCCGAAGCGACCCCCTCTGATCTAGCGCCCCATCGGGCGGCGCTGGTAGTCGGGGAACGTATAAGTCGAACCCTTGGTGAAGCGTGAGGTTACGGTGACTGGAACACCCGTGCGCGTGTGGGTCGCACCCAAATCAAGCAACACGGCCTTGGCCATACGGCCCACAACCTGTTTATGATAGTCGGTGAAGGCGTCGTCACCAATAACCGCTGCAAGAAGCGGTTCAACGGCTACTGCCACCGGCTTGCTGGGGGCGGCAACCACGGCGCCAACCATAGCAGCTACCGCCGCGCGCGACTTCATCAAATCCACAATTTTGGGCGTGGTTTCCGGGTGGTCATGCGAGGCTGGGATCGTCAGAGGCAAGTTGCCGCTAAGGTTCGGATCGCGCTCAAGCGCGATTGAGTCGTAGTTAAGAATGTTGGCCGTCATAAAAACTCCTCAAAGGGGCTATTCGCTCCAGGGACAATCCCCAGTGCGAATTTCGATGTAACAGGGCGAATGCGGGAATTCAAGGGGGTGTATACGGTATTTTTGCGTGACAAGTTGCACTGGGCCAATGTTGCCACATTGAAGATGGCACGCCGAACGACCGAATGGCTCAGAAATCGTCTACACAGCCGAATTGCGAGCGCCGGGCCGGGGCACTCTCTCCGAACCATCAAGGCTATCGCCTTCCGCTATCCGAACAGGGCACCAACCGGGCATCAGAAGCGGGCAATTGGCTGCTTTGCAGTGCGCCGGTCTACAACGGGCCGCAAATTCTAAGCCCGTGAAACTGTGTGTCCAATGCAACAAGATGCGACGATTTACAAGGTATTACCAAGAGCTTAAGGCCAACTCTTAATCAGCGGGTCCCAGGTTCGAGCCCTGGTGCGTCCACCACCACTTCATCATGAAGACCGTTAGCCCGCGCGATCGCGCAGGGCGTACCAGAGCATGCCGAGCACGTGCAGCGGGCCACGCAACAGCGCGCCGCCGGGGAAGCCGGCGGGGGCCACGGCGGCGAACGGGGTGAAGCGGGTTTCGTCGCCAAGGGCGGCTTCGGCGAGGAGAGCGCCGCCCAGGGTGGAAAGCACCGCGCCCTGCCCGGAATAGCCGTGCGCCCACAGCAGCGGCCCGTCACGGCCGATATCGGGCAGGCGGCTGCGGGTGATGGAGACGAGGCCGCCCCAGGCGTGGGCAATGCCAATGCCGGCCAGCATCGGAAAGCTGCGTTCCAGGAACGGCCGCACGAATTCCGCCATGTCGGCCGGCGGGCGCGGGCTGTAGCGTTCGCCGCCGCCGAACATCAGCCGGCCATCGGGCGTGCGGCGGAAATAATTGACGACAAAGCGGCTGTCGCTCACCGCTTGGTTGCCGGGGATCAGGCCGGCACCGCCATCGGGCAGCCGATCTGTGGTCACGATATAGTTCGCCACCGGCATGATGCGGCTGTGCACACGGGCATTGAGCGGGCCAAGCAGTGCGTCGCCGGCCATTATGACCTGAGTGGCGGTGACACGGCCCGCCGCCGTGTGCAGCACCACGCCCCCTGCCCGCCGTTCCAGCCGGTTCACCGCGCTCTGTTCATGCAGGCGCGCGCCGGCGGCCGCCGCAGCACGGGCGAGGCCGAGCGTGTAGTTGAGCGTGTGGAAATGGCCGCCGCCGGCATCGAGCAGCGCACCATGGCTGGGGCTGGCCACTGCCGCTTGTGCCGCGGGCGCGTCCAGAACAGACAGGCCGTGATAGCCGAGCTTTGCCGCCGCCTTGGCCTCGTGTGCGAAATCATCAAGATCACGCGGGCGCACGGCCGTGGTGAGGTGGCCGGTGAGCGCCAGATCGCAATCGATGCCGTGCCGGGCCACCAGATCAACCACCAGATCGCGGGCCGACAGGGCGAGGTGGAACAGCGCGCCGCCCCGCTCCACGCCAAAACGCGCCACCAGATCGGCCGCGCCCAGCCGCAGGCCGGGGATGATCTGCCCGCCGTTGCGGCCCGATGCGCCATGGCCGATGCGGCCGGCTTCCAGCAGCACCACGCTGGCCCCGCGCTGCGCCAGGTGCAGCGCCGCCGAAAGCCCGGTGGCACCGCCGCCAATGATCGCGACATCGGCTTGGCAATCGCCGGCCAGCGCAGCGTGATTCGGCGCAGCGTGGGCCGTCGCCGCGTACCAGCTTTGCGCGAAGGCGAGGCTGTCGTTCACACCTTCAGCAGCAGATGGTCACGCTCCCAACTGCTGATCACGCCCTGGAAGGCTTCGAGTTCGGCGGCCTTGATGGAGGTGAAGCTGCGGAAGAAATAGTCACCCAGCAGCGCCCGCACCGGATCACAATCATTGAAGCGTTCCAGCGCTTCTTCCAGGCTGCGCGGCAGGGTGCGTTCGAAATGATAGGCGTTGCCCGAGGTTTTGGGCGACGGTTCCAGTTCCTCGGTCATGCCCAGATAGCCGGCAACCAGCGTGGCGGCCATGGCCAGATAGGGGTTGGCATCGGCGCCGGGCAGGCGGTTTTCAACGCGGCGGTTGTGGCGATCGGTGATTGGCACGCGCAGGCCGCAACTGCGGTTGTCGCTGCCCCATTGCACGTTGATCGGCGCGCCATGATCGGGCCGCATCCGGCGGAAACTGTTGACATTGGGCGCAAACATCGGCGCCAGCGCCGGCAGATAGCCCTGCAGCCCGCCAACGAAATGGCGGAACAGCGGCGCATCGCTGCCATTGGCATTGGCGAACAGATTGTGGCCGTCTGCCAGATCAACCACCGATGTGTGCAAGTGCATGGCGCTGCCCGGCTGATGTTCCATCGGCTTGGCCATAAAGGTGGCATAGACGCCGTGTTTCAGCGCCACCTGCCGCACGATGCGTTTGAACAGCATCACCTGATCGGCCACCCGCACCGGATCGCCGTGGACGAAATTGATCTCCAGCTGCGCCGTGCCGGCTTCATGGATCATCGTATCAAGGTTCAGCTCGGCGGCCTCGGCATATTCGTAGATCGCCTCGATCAGATCCTCATGCTCGGTGATGGCTTCCAGGCCATAAGGCTGCGACGAGGTTTCGGCCCGCCCCGAGCGCCCCGCCGGCGGGGTGAGCGGGATATCGGGATCGGGATTGGGCGCGGTGAGATAGAATTCCAGTTCCGGCGCCATCAACGGCTTCCAGCCGCGTTCTTCACACAAGGCCACCACCCGTTTGAGCAGATGCCGCGGCGAAGAGGCCCAGGGCGTGCCATCGGCGTGATGCGCATCGGCAAAAACATAGGCGGTGGGCGTCTTGAACCCCGGCGCCACGCACAGCGTTGTGGGATCCAGGCGCAACACCATGTCGGGATCGGTAAACGCCTCCACATGTTCATCGACATCGGCATATTCGCCGGTGATCGTCAGCGAAAACACCGACGATGGCAGGCGCAGCGCGTTGTTGCGGGAAAACTGCACCAGCTTGGCGGCCGGGAACACCTTGCCGCGCAGCACGCCGTTCATATCGGGCACCAGGCATTCCACTTCGGAAATGCCCTTGTCGCGAACCCAGTCACCAATATCGGCCATGGTCGTTTCCTTTACAGTGCGCGCAACGCCGGTTCGGCCTCGTCCAGCGCCGCGGCGATGATGTTGACCATCCGGTCGATCTCGGCATGGGTGATGATCAGCGGCGGGCTCATCACGATCGAATCCTTCACGCCGCGCACCATCAAGCCATTGGCGATGCAAATGTCTCTTACCACGTAACCCGCTTCGCCGCCCTTGCCAAAACGCCGGTTGGTCCCCGGTTCGGCCACGATTTCCACGGCGCCGATCAGCCCAAGGCTGCGCGCTTCGCCGACCAGCGGATGCCGGGACAGTTCGGCCAGGCGCTGCGCCAGATAAGGCCCGGTGTCTTCCCGGGTGCGGCGGACGAGATCCTCGCGCTCGATGATCTCCAGATTCTTCAGCGCCACGGCCGCCGCGGTTGGGTGGCCCGAATAAGTATAGCCGTGGACGAAATCATCGGGGTTGGACTTGATCGCCGCCACAATGAAATCGGCGACACCAACCGCCGAGATCGGCAGATAGCCGGATGAAAGCCCCTTCGCCATCGTCACCAGATCGGGCGTGAACCCATAATGCTGGTGGCCGAACCACTGCCCCAGCCGGCCGAACCCGCAGATCACCTCGTCGCAGCAGAGCAGGATGCCATATTTGCGGCAGATGGCTTCGACGCGGGGCCAGTAACCGTCGGGCGGGATGATGACGCCGCCGGCGCCCTGCACCGGTTCACCAATGAAGGCCGCGACATTCGCCGGCCCAGCGGCAAGGATGGCATCTTCCACGGCCTGCGCGGCGCGGGCGGCGAATGCGTCTTCATCCTCATCAAAGCCATCGGCGAACTTGTAGGGCTGCATCACGTGCACGAAGCCGGGCAATAGCGGGCCACCTTGCGCGTGCATCGGCGCCATGCCGCCCAGGCTCATGCCGGCGATGGTTGATCCATGATAGCCGTTGACGCGGCTGATGATCACCTGCCGCTGCGGCTCGCCCTTCACCTGCCAATAATGGCGCGCGGTGCGGATCAGCGTGTCGATCGCTTCGCTGCCGGACGAGTTGAAGAAGATGTGGGAGAAATGCCCGCCGAGCAGCCCCGAAAGCTTGGCGGCCAGCTCCACCGTTGGCGGCGCCACCGTCTTGAAGAAGCTGTTGTAATAAGGCAGCTCAAGCATCTGATGATACGCCGCTTCGGCCAGTTCGGTGCGGCCATAGCCAACATTCACGCACCACAGCCCGGCCATGCCATCCAGCAGGCGCACCCCGTCGCCATCGATGATCGTGCAGCCTTCACCGCGCACGATGATGCGGCTGCCGCCCATATCCTCCACCGCCTGCCAATCCTGTTGCGGGGGCAGGTGATGGGCGACATCCAGCCGCTTGAGTTCGGCGATGTCGTAATTGCGGGTCATGGCGTCGTCTCCGGGTGCTGGCCGCGCAGGGCGCGCCCAAGAATGTGAAAGAAGGTGGCGGCATCAGCATCGCTGTCGGCGGTCCATTCCGGGTGCCATTGCACGGCCAGCACGGGGGCAGCGCCGATGCGGGCTGAAACGGCCTCCACCATGCCATCGGGCGCGACCGCCTCCACGGCAAGGCCGTCACCCAGCCGGGCAAGGCCCTGATAATGCACGCTGTTGACATGCAGCGCCATCCGCCCGTGTGCGCGCGCCAGCAGGCCACCGGGGGTGAGCGCCACATCATGGCGATGATCGAACATCGCCATGAAACCAACGTCATCGGGCGCGTGGTGATCCTGCAGTTCGCGGGTGAGCGTACCGCCCAGCGCGACGTTGATCTCCTGCAGCCCGCGGCAGATGCCGAACAGCGGTTTGCCCCGCGCCAGCACGGCCTTCACCAGCGCCGCCATCATCGCATCGCGGCCGGGATCGAACGGCGGATCGCCCACCTCCGCCTCGCCATAGAAGGATGGTTGCAGGTTGGACGGGCTGCCGGTGAGCAGTACGCCATCCAGCCTGTCGATCACCTCTTCGGCGCTCATCAGATCGGGCAGCGCCGGCACCAGCAGCGCGGCGCAATCGGCATGGCGCATGGCCGCCGTGACATAACGGTTCATCACCGCCTGCGCCGGCTCCACGCCCACTTGCCGTGTGCAGCAGATGATGCCCAAAACCGGCCTCATGACAGCAGCACCGCCGGCGAACAGGCATGCCAGGCGAGCCACACCGCCTCACCCAGCGCGAAATCTTCCTGGTCCCAGCGGGTCAGGTTGGAACGCAGCGCCTTCAGTTTCTGGCCATCAGGCAGCGTCACTTCATACAGGCTCTCGCTGCCCAGATAGGCAACGTGGGTGATGGTGCCGGCCACTGCATTGCGCCCGGCGGGTGCATCACCCAGGGCCGGCGGCGCTTCCGCCCATTTGTGCAGTTCGATCTTTTCCGGCCGCAGCGCCAGCCACAGGGTGGTGCCGGCCGCGCCCGTCACACCATGATCAAGGAACAGCGGCTGTGCGATACCCGCCACCGCCACTTCGGCATGATCGGGCTCATCCACCACCAGTGCGCCTTCCAGCATGTTCACCGAACCGATGAAATCGGCGACGAAACGGCTGGCGGGGAACTCATACAGGTCAGACGGGCTGGCCACCTGTTGCAACAGGCCGCGGTTCATCACGGCGCAGCGATCGGCCAGCGCCAGCGCTTCATCCTGATCATGCGTCACCATCACGAAAGTGATGCCCACCTGCGCCTGCAACTGGCACAATTCGGTGCGCATCGCCTCACGCAGCTTCGCATCCAGCGCCGACAATGGTTCATCCAGCAGCAGCACGCGCGGCCGTTTCACCAGCGCCCGCGCCAGCGCCACCCGCTGCCGCTGCCCGCCGGACAATTGATCGGGCCGGCGGCTGCCCAGGCCATCAAGCTTGACCAGCGCCAGCGCCTCTTCCACGCGGCGCGCGCGTTCGGCACCACCCACACCGTCCACCTTCAGGCCGTAACCCACATTGTCGGCCACGCTCATGTGCGGAAACACGGCGTAATTCTGGAACACCATGTTGACCGGGCGCTTGTTGGGCGAGGCCTGCGTCACGTCCTGCCCGTCGATCAGGATGCGGCCTTCCGATGGCACCTCGAACCCGGCCAGCATGCGCAGCAAGGTGGTCTTGCCGCAGCCCGATGGCCCGAGCAGCGCGAAAAACTCACCCTCACGCACCTCCAGATTCACGTCGTCCACCGCCACCACCTTGCCGTACCGCTTGGTGACGCCTTCGAAGCGGATGATGGGGCTTCCTTTGGTCATGCGGCCTGCTTGGCGATATCCGCCCCCTGCAACCACAGCGCCAGCGCGGTAAGGCCAGCGGTGAGCAAGATGAGCAGGGTGGAAGCGGCATTGACCGCCGGGGTGACCGAGAAGCGCACCATCGAATAGACCTTGATCGGGAAGGTGATCGTGTCTGGCCCGGACGTGAAGAAGGTGATGACAAAATCATCGAGGCTGAGCGTGAAGGCCAGCAGCGCGCCGGCCACCAGCCCCGGCACCATGTGCGGCACCATGATATCGCGGAAGATCAGCCATTCGCCGGCGCCCAGATCGCGCGCCGCTTCGGCCAGGGCGCCATCGAAGCTGGCCAGCCGCGCCCGCACCACCAACGCCACGAAACTGAACGAGAAGGTGGCGTGCGCGATGATGATCGCACCCAGATTCAACGGCCACGGCAGTTCGGTGGGCCATGGCACGATCGCCGTGAAGAACACCAGGAAAGCGACACCCAGGCAGATTTCCGGCACCACGATCGGCAGGCCCAGCAACGCCTCCAGCGGCGCCTTGCCGGCAAAGCGGAACCGCCACAGCAGCAGGGCAGCCAGCGTTCCCAGGATCAGGCTGATGAGGGTGGAGGCAGCCGCAATCACCAGTGAATTGCCGAACGCCGCCACCAGTTCGCCATCATCGAACAATTCCGCGTACCAGCGCAGGGAAAAACCGCGCCACACGGTGATCCGCTTACTGTCGTTGAAGGAAAACACCACCAGCGCCAGCAGCGGCAGATAGAGAAACGCGCCAACCATGGCCAGCCACAGCCGCAGCGGCCAACGCGCCAGATAATCCAGCGGGCCCTTCATCGCGCAGCCTCGCGGCTTGCGCTGCGGCGGCTGATGATCGCCTGCACCATCAGCGCTGCAAAGGTGAGATACATCAGCAGGAACGACAGCGCTGCGCCGAACGGCCAATCATTGGCGGAACGGAACTGGCGCTCGATCACGTTGGCGATCATCTGGCTGTTGGTGCCGCCCAGCAGATCGGGCGTGAGATAGGCGCCCAGCGCCGGGATGAAAGTGATGATGATGCCCGAAACGATGCCGGGCAGCGCCAGCGGCACCACGACCCGCCACAGGGTCGCGAGATGGCCAGCGCCCAGATCAAGGCTGGCCTCGATCAACGAGCGGTCCAGCCGATCGAGCGCGGCGTAGAGCGGCAGCACCATGAACGGCAAATGGACATAGACGAGGCCCACCACCACGGCGAAATTATTGTTGATCAGCGGCAGCGGCTCGAACGGCGGGAGCCCCGGCACCAAGCCCCACAACGCCCCCAGTCCGGCGTTGATCAAGCCTTCGGTGCGAAGGATGGCCATCAGCGCATAGGTGCGGATCAAGAGGTTCGTCCAGAACGGCAACATGATCGCCACCAGCAGCAACAGCTTTGCGCGCCGGCTGGCGAAGGTGATGGCCAGCGCCACCGGCAGGCCCAGCACGAAACACAGCAAGGTGGTGAGCGCCGCAAAGCCCATGGATTTCAGCAATATCGCCAGATACAGCGGCTTCAGCGCGCGGGCGTAATTGCCCCAACTGCCGGTGATGGCGATATCAACCAGCGTGCGGTTCTCGCCGAAACTATAGGTCCAGATCACCGCCAGCGGCGCCAGGAACAGCGCAAACAGCCACACCACCGGCGGCAGGCCCACGGCCCCAAACACGCCAGGCGCCTGGGAAGGCCGCTGCAACATCATGCCGCCATCACCCGCGTGATCGCTTCTTCCACGGCGCGGATATGGCCGATGCCCTGGAAACGGCCATAACCGCTCTTGGCCATCGCCGGGCCGGTGGGGAAGATCGCCTGGTTGGCGCGATATTCATCCGGCATCAGCGCCAGCGCCGCCGCATTGGGCGTGGGGAAACGGATGGTGCGGGCGATATCGGCGCCCACCTTGGCATCCAGCAGATAATTGATGAAGCGGTGGGCATTGTCCGGCCGCGGCGCACCGGCGGGCACGCACAGACAATCCGAATTGATCAACGTGCCTTCGCG
>Ga0075157_10002392_pt1 | contig 11000 bp, 10 predicted proteins | sample JI81BgreenDNA_FD_70967 | JGI IMG/M metagenome (GOLD analysis project Ga0075157, IMG submission 70967) | Wastewater effluent complex algal communities from Wisconsin, to seasonally profile nutrient transformation and Carbon sequestration -... | ecosystem: Engineered > WWTP > Effluent > Algae...
CAGAAATAATTAAAAAAAAAAAGGAGGAAAGAATTAAAAAAATAATTGAAAGATCTATGGCTGAAAAGATTGGTGGTTCGAAAATAAATCAACCTTTTGTTTCAAATTATTCTTTGTCAACAACTCCAGCCAATCCAATATCAGAAAAAAAAGATTATTATTCAGAAGCTGAAAGCAACAAAATAAATGACAAAAATAATTCTGAAGAAAGTTCTCTTGAGAATTATGAAAATAAAGAAACTAAAAAATATGCGGACAAAATAAAAAGTATTGTTTTATCAGATAAATCTAGTTCAGATGAAAAAAAAAATAATAGTGACGAAAGTAGTAAAAGTAGCAGTAATGAAGATGGATATGACGATGGTGAAAAAACAACAGACTCAGAGAAGAAAGATTAATATTTTTCTTCTAACATTTTAACTATTTCTGTATACCCAAAATATTTCGCTCTTCTTAATGCATAGTCACATTCACTTTTAATATCAACGTCTTTTTTTGTTAAAAGAATTTTCACAATTTCAGTACATCCTTTATCAACTGCTAATTTTAATAAATAGTTATTTTCATAAGAATAACTGTCAAGGTAATTTATTAAAATATATGCTTGCTCTGAATAGTTTTTTGTTATTGCTCTATGTAATAATTCTTGAATTTTATCTTGCTTGACATTTTTTTTATGTTTCATGAGTTCATTCATTAATTCATGGAAATTATTATTTACACAAATTGCAAATTCATAATCATGATATGAAATAGAATTATTGATTTTGATATAATCCACATGACCACATTTCAAATAATATTCTGAAGGTATTTCTACATGTTTTTTTCTTTTATCAATTAATATTCGCAGCATTTTAATAGCATCGTTAGATGATATTTTTTCTGATTGATAAGAACACATTTCGGTAGATTTGAAATAAATAATTCTGCAAAGATATTCTGCTATTTCTTTGAAATTATCTTTTGCAAACATACTAATTGTTGTGCAAAAGTTTTTTTTGTGCTCTCGAGGATAATTGTATTTGTTTTCTATTTCTTCATAATATGGATTATTCATATTTCTTTCATAAGAAAGCAGCAAATCAAATAACTCATAATTTTTATTATCAATAGCCATTAATAAAATTTTTTCTCCTCTTGTGCCTAAATTCATGTATTTGTCCAATGATAATATTGATTTCATAAAGTTTGTATTTTTTGAAAGACAAATTATTTGAAATAATTGTTCGAACATTATTACATTTGTGCCATATCTAATATATGTTCCTTCTCTAGAGTCTGGATATTCTGAAATTATTCTCTTGTATTTAATAGCTTCATCAGATAATTTATTTTTTATTTTTTTTAACTTTTTTACTGAAATGCGATATTGTTCATATCCATTTAATCTTTTCAGTAAAAGAATGTTTGCAATCAATATTTCTTTTATGTAATTTGAAGAAGAAAATAAAATTGTTAGTATTGAATCTCGAAATTCATGATTAGAATGTTGACAATCATTAAATATATAAGGGTTAAGTATTTTTGGGTCAAATATTATTTTGATTTTATTTTTGTTTTCATCAAATGAGTATGATTTAGAGATATCAATTATGCTTTCGATTTTATCGCATAAAATTAATTTTCTTGTAATTATTTCAAAAAGATATTCATTGAATATTGTATTTTCAAGAAGAAATTTTACAAATTTTACATATTCGTGAATATATGATCCGTTGTCTTTGATTTTTTTGAAACACAAACTAACATATTTTTTTGTTTGGTAAATATTTTCTTTTTTTTCAGAAAAAAATATGTTTCTTGAATCAAATAAATCAGGAGAATGATATTCAATAAGTATTTTTGCAATCTCATAATAATTATTTTTAATAGATTCAAAAAAATGTTTGTTTTCTATTTTTATTTTTTTTTCATTTGAATTTTTTTTTAATATTGTATTCAATGGAAATATATTTCCATTTTTACAACAATTAAAAATAATCAATTTTTCATCAATATTTTCATAACTAAAAAAATTAACAATGCTTGAAGAAAATAATAATTTTTTTTTTGTTTCATGAAATAATTTCTTGTAAAATATTTCATGCGTTTTTTTATTTATTCTTTGAAGATCGATAATAGATCTATTGTCAAGATATTCACAAAAAATATTGAAATATTCCCATGTACCTAAAATTTTATTCATAAGAAAAATATATTTGAAAATACATTGAAATAAATATATTCATAAAAAAATGATTTTGCAATTCAATAATTACAACTGATAGTAAAAATAAAAAAAACATAAAAAATGTCAGACAAATGGATAGAAAAATACAAACCAGTAAACATAAATGATTTTGTTTTGAAATATGATCAAAAAAAAATATTTTATCAGTATGCTAAAAATAAAACAATATGCAATCTTATTATTTGTGGAATCAATGGGATAGGTAAAACTGCTATTGTCAGATATATCGCTGAAAAAATATATGGAAAAGAATTGATGAAGCAAGGAATGATGGAATTATCTGCATCTGATTCAAGTGAAATAAAAACAATGAAAAAATTATTTGTTGATTTTTCCAAAACATCTATTCCTGGAAATATCAAATTCAAAATAATATTTTTTGATGAAGCTGACAATATGACAAAAAAAATGCAAGAAACTACAATAAATCTTTTGAATGATTCGTCAATGAAAAATATTTATTACATTTTCACTTGTAATAATTCTTCAAAAATATCTTCATCAATTCAAAGTAAATGCCAAATAATAAAATTATCAATCTCTCCTCCTCAAGCAATAAAAATGAAGTTAGAAAAAATCTGCAAGCTTGAAAATATTGAGTATGATAAATCTGCTTTAATGATGATATCAACAGTAGCTGCTGGAGATATAAGATTAGCTATCAATATTTTACAGTCAGTTGGCATAGGAAAAAAAAAAATAACTCAGAGATTAATTTCAGAAGTGAAAGGAATGCCTTCACTATTGATGATGGAAAAATTACTTATTTGTTGTTCTGAAAAAAAAACAGAAGATGCATTGAAAAGAGTTTCAAGAATGTTAAATGAAGGATATTGTGGATATGATATTGCATTCTTAGCTATGAATATGTTAACAAATAATATTGGAAAAGTAAAAAATATTTCAGAAGATACGAAGATATACTTCATTGACAAATTTAGCAAACTATTAGTAGTAATTCTTCAAGGATACAAAAATAATATTCATATTTATGCAACAATTATTTCCTTGTGTTAAGATTTTTTTTTGAATCAAAAATATTTTTTATGATTCAAAAAGTTTTATTTTTTCTGATAAACTGCATGATAATAGTTTGTCGGATTTCCATTTACTGTTATTGATTTTTGAAAATGATTTTTTGGTTTCAATTCATATGTTTTATCTTCAAAGTAAGTTTCAACTAATAAAAATCCACATGATGAGAATAATGATGTCCAATATTCAGTTGAACCATATTCTCCATAATAAGTTTCAAAGAATCCATCTACTTTGTTCACTGAATTATCCCAAATACCATGTTCTACATCAATAAGCATGCTATCTTCTTTACTTTTGCAATTATGTTCACGAAGTAATAATATTCCATTTTTCGTCATAACATTTGAGATATTTTGAATAAGTTTTTTTCTTTGATTCACAGGAACATGATGCATGACTTGAAATAATGACACTAATTCAAATTTTATTCCAAAATCTGGAATATTTACTCCATCATATGTTTGAAAATTGCATCTTGTTTGAGAAGTTATTTTTTCATTATCTTTTCCTGACCATGACTTGATATCAATTCCATAAACATTTTTTTCTGGCACTTTCAAAAGAATACCAAGCTGTTCAGTAATAGAACAATCAGAAGCTCCAACATCAAGATATGAATTGTATGTATTTTGAGGAAGAATGTAAACAAAATTCTCTGCTTTATTTTTTGCTCTTTTTATTTTTTGCTCTTCTGTTATCTTGATGCCAGATACTTTTGAAGTAATAATTTCATAAACTTTTTTGTCTTTGATTTTTTTATTTTTAATATCATAGATAAGAGTTTTAACAATTGAAGGATTTCTTATGAATTTGACTAACAAAGAAAATAAAGATTGAAAATTTTTTTTTGATAATTCATTGAATTCAGTCTGTGATTCAATGAAATTGAAAGTATTGTAAGTTTTTTGTTTCGCTGACATTATGGTTGTATATTTTTTTGAGAAAAAAATTCTAAACAAAGTTTTATTCATTTTTATTTCATAAGAAGTATTTGTTCTGAAACATATCCATAATCTGGTTCTTCACTAAATTCAAGAGAATAGCAATATGATAAAGCTTTTCCTAATGTAGGACAATTTTTACATAATTTTTCTATTGGAACTGATTCTTTTTTTTTAACAATAGCTCTTTTATTTTTTTTTGAAAGATTTTGCCATGGTAATGATCCATTTCTAAAATATATCAGAACATAAATGATTGATATCAAATCATCTCTTCTCGAAGGTTCAATACCATTATGAACATATATGCTTGAATATCTTGCTGTACCAACTGGTTTTTTATTATCTCTGAAATGGATATGTATATTTTTTTCATCAAGATATTTTTTAGCAAGACCAAAATCGCAAATATTTATCTCATTTTTATTTTTATTTCCGACAATGAAATTCTGTGGTTTGATATCTCTATGAATATATCCACATTTATGAAGCTTGTAAATTAGTTGAATGAACTGAAACCCATAATCTTTTATTTGCGACAAGCTCATTATTTTTTTTTGTTTTAAGAATATCATATCAAGATTTTCTCCTAACAATTCCATAATTAAAATATTTTTCTTTGAAGTATTGACTAACCAATAAACAATAGGAATACCAGTACCAAAATTATTTTCATGAAGATCACAATAAATATTTTTTTCTTTTAATAACATTGATCTTTTTTTCGAACTTTCTGTTTCTTCTTTCGCGGCATACCTTACAAATGTTTCTTTATCAATAATTTCCCAAACTTCTCCAAAAGACCCAGATCCTATTTTTCTCAAATAATCATATTTATCGCTTAAATTCATATTGAACAAATAAGTAGTATTTATGATTTATTATTGATATTTTGTTTATTTGTCACAACTGCTATGAATTTTTTACACCCTATTGTATAAGAAAAAAATTGATTATTTGAGTTATTGATATTGTTATTAAAAATTTTATGATTACCTTAAACTCAATTAAGTAAAAAAAAGAAAAATTATTAACAATGTCATCTCAAAAATATTGTCAAAATTGCAAACAAAAACCAGCTTTTAGAAATCATCAATTTTGTGGAAAAACATGCGCAATGATGTTTTCTCAAAATCAGTATGCTCCTAAAATGTGCAAAAATTGTCACAAAAATCAAGCTCATCCAGGATTTGATTTTTGTGGAAAAAATTGTGGAATTCAATATTCTCAATTACAAAATTCCAGCACTTTTTCTTCTCAAAAAATGTGCCTTACTTGTGGAATTAAAAAAGTTTATCCTGGTTCTGATTATTGTACTATTTCATGTAGGGATAAAAAATCTACTTCTAGCTCTTCTTTCTCAAATGGAAAATTAAATCTTGCATTTAACAAGTTTTTACAACTTGGAAAAAACTTCGATATCAAGTACTTTGTAACAGATGTTACAGCTGGAAAATTTAGTTTTAGTAGTGTTATTCCATTTTATGACAAAATTGTTTTTCCTGAATGCTATATTTTCTGTAACTTTTTTGAAATGAAATCTGGAATAAGATTTAACAACGTTACTTACTCTAATGTTGAAGCTGCTTATCAAGCATCAAAGTATATTCATAACCAGTATGTCTTTCAACAATTCAATAGTCTTGATGGAGGTAGTGCTTATAGATTAGCTAAAAAACATCAAGGTGATAATTTCAGTGGATTTGTATATGGCTTTCTTCAAAACAAAGTCAAAATAATGTTTCAATTATTGCAAATTAAATTTTCTTTTAACAGTATTTATGGATGCTTTCTTGAAGCAACTGGAAATTATGATTTAGTTGAAGTAACTACTTATGATACTGAATGGGGAATTGGAACTTATGGTAATGGAAAAAATTATTTAGGAAGACTATTAATGTTAGTAAGAGCAAATCTTCAGTATAATCGTTCTGGATTATATGACAAAAAAATGGAATATATTTCAAGATTCAATGATTTATCAAATGAATTAAAATAATTTAGAAAAGAACAATAAATACTTTTTTTTTGTTCATTTCATGAAAATTTAATTTAAAGCAGATTGTGCGAATTCTATCATTTTTCCACTGGACAGATTTATGGCAGTCAAAGTGATGACATTACTTGTATCAACATAAATAGTTACTTGAATTGAGGTATTTCCAATAATATCATTCAATCTACATTCTCCTAACTTATGCATTTCTTTTTCATCATCTCCTTGATATATTTGAAGCAAAGCTGTTGTTTGAGAATTAGTAACTGTCTTAAATATTTTTGATTCTTTGCATGGAATTTTTGTATTTTTTCTTATTATTGATACTATTTTTCCTCCTTTTGTTTTTATTCCAATAGCCATTGGAGTAACATCATTCACAGAGATATTATTTATATATTTACCATAACCATTCATAATTGCTGAATATACTGTAGCTCCATAAGCAATAGCTTCATCAGGATTGATATCACATTTCGGATCTTTGTTGAAGAAACTTTTCATAAGATTTTTTATTTGAATCATTCTTGTTGCTCCGCCAACAAGAATAACATCTTCTATTTCTGATTTCTCACATTCACAAATATCCATAAGATTTTTCAACAATGAACGACATTTATTAAGCAAATCATTACATATTATTGAAACATCTTCATTTGTAATTTTTTGTTTCAAGACCATATTTTCAATAGAATACTCAATTATTGAAAAATCTTTTGAAGATAATTCTTTTTTTGCTTCTTCTATTTTTTTTTTTATTGAGTTTACTAATACTTTGTTACTCAGAATATTATTCAAATCTTCATCTTGTAAAGAATATTCAGTAGCAAATTTTTCAATCCACCAAATAAGTATTTCATTTGTAAAATCTTCACCTCCAAGACTTGTATCTCCTATCGTATTCAAAACATTGAAATATTCTTTTCCATTTGTTTCAAGAACAGAAATATCTAATGTCCCGCCACCTAAATCAAAGACAAGAATTTTTTTCTTGTTGTAGTAAAGATTTTCATGAATAATAGTATATGCTAATGCTGCAGCAGTCGGTTCATTTATTATTCCTATTACATTCATTTCAGCAATTGTGCAGGCTGTTACTGTTAATTTTCTTTGAGCATCGTTAAAATGAGCTGGAACTGTTACAATAATATCTTTTATTTTTTTCTTCAAATATTTTTCTGCTCTTTTTTTCATTTCCTTGAGAACAATAGATGAAAGTTCTTCTGGAGAATAAAATTTTTTTTTATCTTTTCCAACACTCAAAGTAAGTTTTTGATTGCTTTGTAATACTTCATACTCTATGAATAAAGATTCTCTTTGGAGCTGATCTGTGAGTTCTGACTTACCTATGAATCTTTTTACATTCGATACTTTTATTTTTTCATTTGGGAAATCAATGATACTCGGATAAAGATTTGAAGATTCTGTCATTGGAATTATTTCTATTTTTTTTGTTTCAGTATTAAAAGTACCAATGCAACTGTTAGTTGTGCCAAGATCAATACCGATTATTGGATATTTTTCATTCATGAATATTTTTAAAAAAAGAAAGTTATTGTTTAGAGTACTTTTTTCAGAAGTATCCTAAATGAAAAAAAAGTTAGAAATTATGATTTTCAATATTATTTTTTTCTGGTAGATCTGAAATTTCTATTTTTTTCATTTTGTTGTTGATTTTATCATGAACATGTACCTGTTTCAAATATACATCAGAGAAAATATCATTTTCATCTTCTAACTCAATCATTATTTTTCCAAATTTCCATATCGCGAATCCATATCTTTTTTTTTCAATTACATCTGGTTGACTTTGAAATTTTTCTATCAGCGTTGATAAATTTGTTTTAGATTTAGTATCCCATTCAAGAAGTTTTTTTTCTTCTACTGTTCTTGTCATCATAATGTAAACTAAAATAGTTACAAGAATTACAACAACTGCTATTTTGAAATTCATATAAAAAGCTATATGATGAGTATCATTGAAAAAATAAATACAGTTTTTGTTATTGGAATAATTTTAGGAATAATATTTTCTATTGTTGAATTTAACTTTTTCAGAAATAGTAATTATGAAAATCTATCTGATGATTTTGACTTCAAAGAGATAGAAAAAAAAAAATTTATTACAGAAAATGAAGTTTATTATTTTTTGAAAGAGTAAAGAAGATAGTTATTGATATAATATGTTTAAGATCGCGATATTGGTTATTATTTTTTATGTGATTTATTATTTTTTCTTCAACAAAGGAGAAAATATGGAAAATGTAGCTGATGAAAAAAAAGATACAAAAGAAAAAATTCCGAGAAGAATACTTGAAGAAGATGATACTTGTGATAATCCAAAGAAAATGACTCCAACAGATTTGATGAACAAACAACTTGATACTTTTTATATGTTCAATAATGTTTCTTCTCATGAATATGATCCTGTAGATAAACTAAATATGGTGAGAATGTTAGGTGGAAATCATCTTCAAGGAAAAACAATGTGGGAGATTTATGATGATATGACTGCTCCTTCATTTGACAAAAATATGAAACTTCCAAAATCATTAACATTGTATGATAATTTTGTGCATGAAAGATATCCTTTACCAGGTCAAGAAGTAGAAATAATTGGAACTGAACTAACAGCAACTGATTTAGTTTATGATAATATTGATGATAGGAAAATAAAATGGAATGAGCAAAGAGATACATGCAATATTTATGATAATGATATCAATAACACTGAAATGTTCAGATCAGTAGAATAATTTTTTTTTTTATTTCAAATGATATATTCGCGCTATTGAATGATATATAATTTTCCATGAATATTTCAAAAACAAAAAATCCAAAAAATCTTTTACTTGCTAAACTTTTTTCGAACGAATTGAAAAAAATACAAAATGAGATCGATACATCTTCTTCTGAAAAAGAAATATTAGTAAATACTATGAGATTGAAAAAACTTACTTCAAGCTTGAAAGTAATAATAAATACAAATATTCATATCAGAAAAGGCATTGACATAAAACATATTCCTGGAATAGGTAATGGAACTATTCAAAGAATAGATAAAATTTTGGATGATATTAAAAAAGGAAATATTTATGTTGAAAAAAAAAATAATTCAATTGTTGATAGTCTTGAAAAGATTCAAGGAATAGGAAGAAAAAAAGCAATAGAATTGAAAAAAAATGGAATAACATCTGTTGAAGATTTGATAGAAAAACACAAACAAGGAAAAATAGAATTATCAGAACAAATAATATTGGGATTGAAGTATCGAAACTTGAAACCTTTGAAAAGAAAAACAATTGACTTAATCAATGATCTTCTTGAAAGAAAAAAGATATTATTTCCTAATCTTCTTGCAACAATATGTGGTTCATATCGAAGAGGAGAAAATAAATCAGGAGATGTAGATATTTTAATTTCAAGTAAAAAAAATTATTTGAGACAATTTGTTAATTCATTTATGAAAGATTCTTCTATCGATGGAATACTTGTTGATACAATATCTTTCGGAGATGTCAAATATTCAGGATACTTTGAAGTAAATAAAAAAAAAGGAAGAATAGATATTAGATATATTCCATTATCTTCTTACTATTCTGCTCTTCTTTATTTCACTGGACCTGCTGAATTCAATATCAAAATAAGAAAACATGCAAAAAAATTAGGATTCAAATTGAGCGAATATGGATTGTTCAATTTGAAGAAAAAAGTATCAATTAAAATAAATTCTGAGAAAGATATTTTTGAAAGACTAGGCTTAAAATATCTTGCTCCAGAGCAAAGGTAAAAAAAAAATATTTATTTTACTTCTGATAAAGTATGAGGAATATCAGCTGGAAATTTCATTTTCATTATTGTTGGAATGATAATTGGACAATCAATAAAGTATGTATTTTTTATTATTTTTATTGTTTGAGAATTTTTTCCACAAAAGTAAAATATCAATGATGGTTCTTCTAATATTTTTTTTTCACATTCATCAGATAGAAAATTTCTTATGATAATTTTGTTGTCAGGTTTTACTTTTGCTATATCTTTTACTATCTTGTATTTTAAACCCCCAGCATCAAGGAATCTTGGAGCTACAGATAAAAATATTTCCATTGATTCTTCAGAAGAATGTAAAACATAAACAGTAGATAGTTGTTTTATTTTTGAATAATAAATCATATTTGATACTGCAACAACTGTTTTAATATGACCTTGTGATTGTTCACCTGACATTTTAGTATCAAAGTATGTTTTCAAAAATGTATCTTTTTTAATAATGTAGCTGTTTCTTATTTCTTTTTTTGTTGGCGGGTAAATTAGTTTACCAAATAAATCATTTGTGTTGAAAGAATTATGAAATAAATTTTTTGTATCAAATGCTATTATTTTTGTTGATATATTTTTTTGTAAATAAAGTTTTTCAATAATGGAATTTTTTTGTCTTGTTTCCATTGAAGATAAATTTATTATGAAGAAATAATTGTATTCTTGATTTGGTATTTTTTTTCCACATGAAATATTTTTTTCTGTAAAGAAAGATTTTATTGTTGAAGTGTACTCATTATTTTTTGTTACAAATAATATTTTTTTATCGTTAAGCTTGTTGTCAAGAATATATTTTATCAAAATAAAAATACTAAAATTTTGTGTTACAACAGACATTGATGCCAATGGCATACTGTTCATTAATTTTAAAATATCATTTCCTTCTTTTGTCAATGATATTCCTGTCTCTGACAAATTAAATTTATTTTCTTTCACTTTGTTTTTTTTATTTACTATTTTTGGAGTAAGAGAA
>Ga0075157_10002394_pt1 | contig 10999 bp, 9 predicted proteins | sample JI81BgreenDNA_FD_70967 | JGI IMG/M metagenome (GOLD analysis project Ga0075157, IMG submission 70967) | Wastewater effluent complex algal communities from Wisconsin, to seasonally profile nutrient transformation and Carbon sequestration -... | ecosystem: Engineered > WWTP > Effluent > Algae...
ACTAGCTAGGGGTATCACCATGAAGAACCAGCAGGGCTTCACCCTGATCGAACTGATGATCGTCGTCGCGATCATCGCCATCCTCGCCGCCATCGCGCTGCCGGCCTACCAGAACTACGTTGCCCGCTCGCAGGTCACCGCCGGCCTCGCCGACATCCGCGGCGGCGTCACCGCGTTCGAAGAAAAGATCAATCGCGGCTCGCTCACTTGGCTGACCCCGGAACAGACCATCGGTCTTCGCGGCAACACCCCGCGTTGCACGACCGTGACCGTGACCCCGGGCGTGAACGGAACCATCGACTGCATCTTGGCGGGCAATCCGCGCATCGCCACGGCCACTGTGCGCCTGACGCGCAGCTCGACCAACGGTTCGTTCGGCTGCTCGATCATCACCCGTCCGGCGGACTGGGACAACCAGTTCGCTCCGCAGGGTTGCACCACGCCGTAATACGGCTCAGGTTGAGTTGATCAAGGGCCGCGGCGGAAGCATATCCGTCGCGGCCTTTTTCTTGGGAGGGGTGCCCATGAAAACTGAACGCGGTTTCACGCTCATAGAGCTGATGATCGTTGTGGCCATCATCGCCATTCTCGCAGCGATTGCCATTCCGGCCTACCAGAATTACGTGGCGCGCTCGCAGGCTACCTCGGCACTTTCCGAGTTGGCGGGTGCGAAAAGCGGCTTCGAGTCTTTGCTGATCAGCGAGAGCGTGGTGACAACCGACCCAACGGAAGTCGGTCTGAAAACTTCTTCGACCAGTTGCTCCCTCATCGAAATCGACAGTACGCCACCGGGATTCATGCGCTGTGTGATCAGCGGCAATCCCCAGGTCAGCGGACGTGAGCTGCGCCTCAGCCGGAACGCCTCGGGACTCTGGGAATGCACGACAACCATCGTCGACGAGAGTCTGAATCCGACGGGCTGCACCTGATGCGGCTTCCGATGCGCTGGGATAGAGGCATCTCACTCCTTGCTGTTCTGGCGCTTTCCTTAGCCTGCTTCTGGCCAGGGCTCTCGGGGCACTTCGTTTTCGACGATTTCCCGAACATCGTTCAGAACCCGGCCGTTCATGCCACCAGAATTGATTCGTCAGCGCTGATGCGCGCTGCTCAGGCCTTCGAGCCGGGCCCATTTGGCCGTCCACTGCCGATGATGTCTTTCGCCGTCGACCATGCGCTCTACGGCCTAGATGCGAGAGGCTGGAAACGCACCAACCTCGTCATTCACTTGGCGAACACCGCACTGGTTTTCGCTTTGCTGCTTTCCCTTCTTCGATGGACAGGTAGAGAACTCGGCGGCGCGCAAGTAACAGCCACTGTCGTGGCCGCCCTCTGGGCGATCCATCCGCTGCAAGTGTCCACGGTGCTGTATGTCGTCCAGCGCATGGAGATGATGGCAGCCACCAGTCTGCTGCTGGCGCTGCTTGCCTATCTAGCCGGGCGCCGCCGACAGCTCGAGGGGCGGCGGGGAGGCTGGGCATTGATCATGAGCAGCGGATTGATCGCTGCCACGGGCCTGATTTCCAAAGAGTCGGCGGTCATATTTCCGCTACTGACGCTGACACTTGAAGTGACCCTGCTGCGCTTTCAGAGCGCAAGGGCTGCTGATTCCAGTCTTTTGCGTTGGGGCTACGCTATTGGAAGCGCCATCGGCGCCGCCTTGTTCCTCGCGATCGTGATCCCTCACTATGCAGAGCCAGCGCAGTACGCGTACCGTGACTTCACGATGGAACAGCGACTGCTCAGCCAGCTCACCATCGTCCCAACGTACCTGCAGCAGATCCTAGTGCCGAAACTCGGCAACATGCTGTTCAACTACGACCACCTATCCGCCCCATCAGGCCTGCTCGATCCACCCACCGTTGCCCTCGGCGGCCTATTGCTCGGGGCACTGGGCATCACCGCGATAGCCCTACGAGCGAGAGTCCCGCTGTTCGCCGCCGGCATACTCTGGTTCTTTGCTGCCCACGCACTGACATCGAACGTCGCGCCGCTGGAACTGGCCTACGAGCACCGGAACTACCTCGCTTTGCTCGGAGTTCTGATAGCAGGCTTCGGGCTCGGAGAGCACCTCCTGCCTCCGAAGGCCTTGAAAGCTGTTGCCCTTGCTTCGCTGTTGCTTCTGGCTTTTCTCGGGTTCATGCGCAGCCTCGCCTGGAGTTCTGCACTGTCACTGGCCGTGGAGAACGCGACGAACAATCCTCTTTCCGCTCGCGCTGCCAACGACCTCGGCGTGGAGCTCGCGGAGCTGTCCGGATTCGATCCCAAATCACCCTACTTTGCCCGGGCCGTGGCGGAGTTCGAGCGCGGCATGATGCTGCCAAGATCATCGCCCCTACCGGAGCAGGCGCTGATCATCCTGCACACAGCGAACAACCTCCCCGTCGATGCACGGTGGTGGGACAGCATCGACAGGAAGCTCCGCACACAGGCGATCGGCGTGCAGGAACGGCTGGCCCTCTCAGGCCTACTCGATCAAGCAAGTGAGGGATTCGCGATCGACCCCGAGCGACTAGAGCGAAGCTGGCGGCTCGTGGATGAACGCTTCCGTTGGCCCGCCCACCAGCGGGCGCTCTTCGCAGATTGGCTGTCCAAGCAACCAGGCCGAGAGGCACAGGCAAGGATCGATCTGACTCACGCTTCCATCGAAGCTTCCCAGGCAGGCGACGCGCGACTCGAAAGCACCATCCGTGAACGCATCGAGGCGCTGGACGCCGGTCTCAAATGACGAAGGCGAGAACCCCAGAGCACCACCCCTTCGGCGCCATTGGCCATGGAGGCCAAGGTTCGGCAAGTACGGCCCACGAATAGGCCAAGCCCTCAGCTCAGCAAGGCCGGAAATGCCCCTCCAAATTCGAGCGAGCTTTTGCGGAACGTCGTACCCATCACATCCAGGGGACTGGAAGGGCGTTTTCTTGAGCCATCTGCTGTTCGCGCTGGCTCGGCGCCCTGGACTTCGACTCTCCTGCTGGCTGCCCCCTGGCGAACTACCACCGTCAGCCACACGCTTTGGAACTACGGAAGACACGGCGTTTTTGGAAACACTCCTACGTTCCGGAGGTATCGCTCAAGCCCTTCGCCGGCCGAGCGCTCGCACCGTTCTGGCCCCCATTGAGTTACTCCACCGACTGCGCCTCGCTTATCGGTCGGAATGCCGCTTTGACGTCCACCATGTGAACTGGCTGCAACACGCGCTCGCATTGCCTGATGACGGTTCGCCCGCACTGGTCACAGCGCTCGGCACCGACATGCGCCTTTTGTCGATCCCCGGCATGCCCTCGCTTCTGCGCAGAAAGTTCCGAGGGCGGAGCATTGTTCTGGCTCCAAATGCTTCTTGGATGGCGGATCGCTTGACGATGCTGTTCGGTGACGTCTGCGAGATCGTTCCGGTGTCATTTGGCATCGACTCGCGTTGGTTCGAAGTGGCACGTCGCGAAACCGCCAGTTCGCCAACGTGGCTAGCCGTTACCCGCTTGACGAAAGGCAAGATCGGCGACCTTTTTTCCTGGGCGGAGCCAATGTTCGTTGACGGCAATCGGCGGCTCGTGCTGATTGGCCCCAAGCAGGAGGATCTGGCGATCCCCAACTGGGTCGACTATCGCGGTCCGGCGAGCGCCAAGGAGCTCGCTGACCACTGGTTCCCGAACGCGACAGGCATCATCACGTTGAGCCGTCATCCCGAGGGCCGCCCCCAACTGATGCTTGAAGCCGCAGCCAGCGGACTACCCATCGTCAGCTCGAGTCTCCGTGCCCATATCGATCTCCAAAATGAGGGCTGCCCCCTGAGTGTCGTCAAGGATCGCGATGAGCTCGCCCAAACCGTCACGCACCTTGAGGACTCCCAAGTGAATCTCAAGACAGGTGTTGCCATGCGAGCATGGGCCTCGGCCTCGGCCGGCACGTGGGACGATTGCGCCGGACGTTACGCAGCACTCTATTCACGGCTAGTCCGAGGCTCGCACTGAGAGTCGCCGTGCTTCAGGATGGCGAGGAAAAGCTCATCGAAAGTCACATTGCTCGCCGATTCATGGCTTTGCAATCGGTGACTCATCTTTGAGGGGACTGCTTGGATAGCGCAGGAACACAAGGCCAAGCAATAGATCCGCCATCATCATCGCCAAGCGGGCAATCGCCGCCACGGTCAGCATCACCTCCCCTGCCAGACCTTCCGACAACGCCGCATAAGCCACCTCTCGCACGCCGAGCCCTGCTGGCGCGATGATGGCGACGTAACCCGCCAGCCAAGCTAGAAGGTAATGCCCTCCCTCTCTCAGGGCGCCGGTGATTGTCGCGTTGCTGTCAAGCGAAAGCACTAGCGGTACCAGCGCAAAAGCTTGCAGCAGGGCACCCAGATGGAGGAGCCCTGAGGTCGCGGCCGCCATGGAGAGTGACAAACGCCAACGAAACGTCCGCCATTCAAGAGCCAAAGCGGCTGTCGCCAACACCGACGAGGCAAGTCCAAAGATCAACCAAGGAACGGACAACCCTCCAGCGACCGCCTCGATCAGCGCAGCGATGGCAACCAGTGCACCGACCGCCGATACGAAATGGATCGTCAATACCGCGGCCCATCGACTCGGTCGCGCCAGATCGGATGCCCGAGCGACCTGAAAAGCGAAACCCCAAACTCGCCCCGGAAGGTACTTGAGCAATTGTCCGACGAAGTAGACGTGTCCAAAAACTCCAAACGAGAGATCTCGCATGCCCATCCCCCTCGCGAGCAATGCGTAGGCGACGAAAACGAAAAAGCCACCAGTGGCAAACAGGAGGACAGAGGTAGCGACGGGCAGAAAACCCATGCGCCGCGCCTCGTTCGGAATGCGATGCAACTCTTCCGAAAACTGCAACGCAAAGGCCGCCAAGCAAGCCAAGACCAAAAGTAGGCCGAGCCAGCGCCAAAGAGGCGACGAAACCTTCAACCGGCGCCCCTGCGCTCCAAGACCCAGATGTAGCCAGGGAACATCGGGCGCGCGAATCTAAAAAAGAAGCGCGCCACCCAGAGCTTCAACTTCCCTCGAAAGAGATAGTCAGCCTGAAAGGCGGCGGGATCATCAAGAATCATGCCGGTAAAGTCGCGCACCTCGAACGCCGACACCAGAGCGCGCAGCTCGGCGAATCCGAAATGTCGCTCGTAGTATCGATCACCCTTGCCGGCGAGCCGCATGTATCGGTCGGCCAAGGCTGGCGGCAACCACGACAGAAAGGGGAGCCCATGGTGCATCTCGACAACGGCCCAGCGATTGGTCGCGGCGAAATAGCACACCCCCCCAGGCCGCAGCACGCGGTGGACCTCCGCCATCAGTCGCTGGACGTCGGGAACGTGCTCGTAGACCTGGGAACAGATCACGACATCGAAACTTGCATTCTCGAAGGGGAGCGCCATCGCGTCGCCCACCAGCAATTGCACATTTGAAGGCAACCCACGCGCGATGGCCGATGAGATAGCGGCGGCGTCGATATCGATACCCGTTACGGCACCTACCGATGACGAAAGCGCTTCATCAATCAGCCCGGCTGAGCAACCCACATTCAGCACCTGAGCGTCGCGCAATCGCCCGCCAAGACACCGGGAAAGAACAGCAACCATAGTCGCTGCCTTCCTGTAGCGCTCTGATGCGTCGTACATCTGGGGGCGGCCAGATGCATAGTCATGCTGGTAGCCCCGATTCATTCAACCCTCGATGCATGCGGCTTCCGGAATACAACAATATGCCCCCCTGCCAAGCCAGCGACATCGGGAAGAAGTTGGGATAAGAGAACGGCGAAGACGTTGGCGAGGGCAACAAAGGGCAAAAGGGCAAAGGCCAGGAAGCGTTGCGAAATCTTGCCCCCCCCCCTCGCAACGACCAACGAGCTCACACCGACCCCGAACTGGACGGCAATGGCTTGGAACCCGGGCGCCAAGCGACGCTCCGATTCGACAGACCAACCAAACCGTTTGGCGACCTCGTGGAAACCATGAATCGTGATGCGCTGGAAGTCACGAGGCGCGTCGTGCACCGGATAAAGAAAAGGGACAGAACAGATCAGCACGCCGCCTGGCCGCAAAACTCGATCGACCTCAGAAAGTGCCATCTCGGGGCGTTCGAGATGTTCGACAACCTCCAACATCGTGATGGCATCAAAAGCCGATGCAGCGAATGGCAGAGCCGAAGCATCTCCAGAGACATCTGGCTTGGCCCCGTACCATCCGATCCCAACCGCGGGATGGTCAAATCCGATGTATCGCCAACCCGCCGGGAGACGCTCCTTTACCCAACCTTCTCCTGCACCAATGTCGAGGAGCATGCCGCCACCGGATAGGGCCCGGAGTTCGGGCAGCCAGCGCCGCGGCTCCCGATAGAGCCACTGCGGATGCAGCGGCGTATCGCGAAATGTAGCCGCCCACTGCTTCCAGCGCCCCCCAAGCCGGCTCACCGCTCGCGCTCCTCCCGCGCCGCCAGATAGGTCAAGCCCGTGATCTGCTCACTGATCAGCCCCATGAAAAAGGTGATGACCCCCGCGCTCATCAGCAGCGCGCTCATGTTGGTGAAGCGCCCGGCCTCGTAGAAGGTGAAGCCATACCAGCCCAGCCCCAGCAGGAAGAAGCTCACCGCGGCGGGCAGGAACAGCTTGAGCGGCGAGTAGAGGGTCGCGATCTTGAAGATGATCAGCAGGAACCGGACGCCATCCTTCAAGGGCCGGATATGGCTGGCCGTCCCGACCCGCTGGTGCACCGGGATGGGCACGTAGGCCACCGGGTAGCCGCTGCGGAAGAACGCCATCGTGATGGTGGTGGGGTAGCTGAAGCCGTTCGGCAACAGGTGCAGGAACTCCCGGAACTTTCCGGCCCGGACCGCGCGGAAACCCGACGTGAGGTCGGCCACCCGGTGGCCGGTCATCCAGCTCGCCAGCCGGTTGTAGAAGGCATTAGCGAGGCCGCGATGTCGGCTGGCCTGGCCGCTGGCATCGCGCGCGCCGACCGCCATGTCGTGCCCCTCGGCCAACCGGGCCAGCAGGGTGTCGATGTGGGCGGGGTCGTGCTGGCCATCGGCATCCATGAACACGATCACCTCGCCCTGGGCGGCACGGGCGCCACGCTTGATGGCCGCGCCATTGCCCATGCCGTAGGGCGCGGACAGCACCCGGGCGCCGGCTTCGGCCGCCACCCGGGAGGTCTCGTCGCTCGAGCCGTCGTCAACCACGATCAGCTCGGCTTCGGGGTAGCGGCCACGAAGTGCCGGCAGGACGCGGGCCAGGCCGACGGCCTCGTTGCGGGCGGGCAGGACAACGGAAAGACGCATGGGAGGCCGGTCGACGGACGATACGGTAGGGTAGCGGGGGGCGACGGCGGGTGACAGGGGCCGGCGGCCAAAGAGGCCCGAATTGCGATAGATTCCGGGTTGCAGCGCAGCAAGGTGGAATGGGGCACCGATGAACGCACAAGTCACTCCGAACCTGGCAGGGATCACCGGCATCGCCCGACGCCTCGTCATGGACGGGGCATTGGCCGAAGCGGATGCCCGCCGGGCGATGGAGGAGGCCCCCAAGGCCAAGCAGCCGGTCCTGCGCTGGCTGCTGGAGAAGAAGCTGGTGAGCAGCGCCGCCGTGGCCGCCGCCAACAGCATCGAGTTCGGCATCCCCCTGCTCGAGATCAACGCCTACGACGTCGCCCGGGCCCCGCTCAAGACCATCAGCGAGGAGCTGATCACCAAGCACGGCGTGCTGCCGCTGTACAAGCGCGGCAGCCGCCTGTTCCTGGCGATCAGCGATCCGACCAATACCCGGGCGATCGAAGAGATCCAGTTCGCGGCCGGCGCGACGGTCGAGCCCATCCTTGTCGACGAGGAGCAACTGCGTCGGGCGGTGGATCGCGCCTTCACGACGGTGGAATCGCTGGACACCGGCGGGGACGACGACGGGTTGGCTTCGCTGGACAGCGAGGCCGGTGACGACGATCGCGCCGATGCGGCCGGCGGCAATGAGAGCAAGGGCGACGACACGCCCGTCGTCAAGTTCGTCAACAAGATGCTGCTCGACGCGATCAAGCGCGGCGCGTCCGACCTCCACTTCGAGCCCTACGAGACGGATTTCCGCGTGCGCTTCCGCATGGACGGCGTGCTGAAGACGGTGTCCCGCGCCCCGGTGAAGCTCGCGCCGCGGATCACGGCCCGACTCAAGGTGATGTCGGGCCTCGACATCGCCGAAAAGCGCCTGCCGCAGGACGGCCGCATCAAGCTCAACATCAGCAAGACGAAGCAGATGGACTTCCGTGTGTCCACCTGCCCCACCCTCTTCGGCGAGAAGACGGTGCTCCGTATCCTCGACGGCAGCGCCGCGAAGATGGGCATCGACAAGCTGGGCTACGAGGATTACCAGAAGCAGCTGTATCTCGATGCGCTGGAGAAGCCCTACGGGATGATCCTCGTGACGGGGCCGACGGGTTCGGGCAAGACGGTGTCGCTCTACACCGGCCTGAACATCCTCAACACCGACGAACGGAACATCAGCACCGCCGAGGACCCGGTGGAAATCCGCGTCCCCGGCATCAACCAGGTGCAGATGAACGCCAAGAAGGGCATGAGCTTCGCCGCCGCCCTCCGCAGCTTCCTGCGCCAGGACCCCGACGTGGTGATGGTCGGCGAGATCCGCGACCTGGAAACGGCCGAAATCGCCATCAAGGCCGCGCAGACCGGCCACCTCGTGCTCTCGACGCTGCACACGAACGACGCACCGCAGACGGTCGCCCGCCTGATGAACATGGGCATCGCGCCCTACAACATCACGAGCTCGGTCACCCTGATCATCGCCCAGCGCTTGGCGCGACGCCTGCACGACTGCAAGCGCCGCGTGCACATCCCGCAGGCCGCCCTCGTCGCCGAAGGCTTCAAGCCCGAGGAGTGCGAGGGCGGGCTCGAGGTCTACGAGCCGGTGGGCTGCGACGAGTGCAACGCCGGGTACAAGGGGCGCGTCGGCATCTACCAGGTGATGCCGATGACGGAAGAAATCCAGAAGATCATCCTCGAGGGCGGCAATGCCCTCGACATCGGCACCGTTTGCGCCCGCGAGGGCATCGGCGACCTGCGCCGCTCCGCCATCAACAAGGTCAAGGCCGGGCTGATCAGCCTGGCCGAGATGAACCGCGTGACGAAGGACTAACCCATGTCTGCCACAGCCAAGACCGCCAAGCCCGCCACGCGCGAGAACCCGCTCTCCGAGTTCACCTGGTCGGCGAAAGACAAGCGCGGCAAGATCATCAAGGGCGACATGGCGGCGAAGTCCGCGAATTTCGTCCGCAGCGAGCTGCGCAAGCGCGGCATGGAGCCGCAGGTCATCAAGGCGAAGGGCAAGCCCCTGTTCGGCGCCGGCGGTCGCGCGGTTTCAACCCAGGACATCACCTTCTTCAGCCGCCAGATCGCCACGATGATGGCTTCCGGCGTGCCGATCGTTCAGGCCATCGAGATCCTCGCGCAGGGCCAGAAGAATCCCCGCTTCAAGGACATGCTGAACACGCTGCGCGACGAGATCGCCGGCGGCTCGGCCTTCTCCGATGCGCTGAAGCGCTACCCGGTGCAGTTCAACGAGCTCTACCGCAACCTGGTGAAGACCGGCGAGGGCGCCGGCGTGCTCGACACGGTGCTCGACACGCTCGCCACCTACCTCGAGCGCATCCAGGCGCTCAAGGGGAAGGTGAAGAAGGCGCTGTTCTACCCGGCCGCGGTGTTCGCCGTGGGCATGATCGTCAGCCTGATCCTGCTGATGTTCGTCATCCCGCAGTTCGAGGAGACCTTCAAGGGCTTCGGTGCCGACCTGCCGTGGTTCACCCAGCAGTACGTCAACGCTTCGAACTTCCTGCTCGGGAACTGGTGGTGGATGCTCGTCGTTTTCGTTGGCGGGCTTATCGGCGCCATCGCCGGCTACAAGCGCTCCGTGCCGCTGCAGCGCTCGATCGATCGGCTGGCGCTGAGGGTGCCTGTTGTCGGCTCGATCCTGCACCAGTCGGCCATCTCGCGCTTCGCCCGCACGCTGGCCCTGACCTTCAAGGCCGGCGTGCCTTTGGTCGAGGCGCTGGGCACCGTGGCCGGCGCCACCGGCAGCATCACCTACGACGAGGCGATCGCGAAGGTCCGCGACGACGTCTCGGTCGGCTACCCGCTGAACCTGGCGCTGAAGCAGGTGGAGCTGTTCCCGCACATGGTCATCCAGATGACGGCGATCGGTGAAGAGGCCGGTGCGCTCGACTCGATGCTCTTCAAGGTGGCCGAGTTCTACGAGCAGGAAGTGAACAACTCCGTCGATGCGCTGACCAGCCTGCTGGAGCCCCTGATCATGGTGGTGCTCGGCACGATGGTGGGCGGCATGGTGGTGGCGATGTACCTGCCGATCTTCAAACTGGCGATGACGGTCGGCTGAGCGTGCTCGACCTTCTCCTGCAACACCGGACGGCCGCCATCGCGGCCGTCTTCCTGTTCGGCCTGCTGGTCGGCAGCTTCTTGAACGTGGTCATCCTGCGCGTGCCGCCGCGGATGCTGTGGGGCTGGCGCCGCGAGGCGCGCGACGTGCTCGACCTGCCCGAGGTGGACGAGCCCAAGCCCCCGGGCATCGTGGTGAAGGGTTCGCATTGTCCGAAGTGCGGGCATGCGCTCTCGTGGTACGAGAACATCCCGGTGGTGAGCTGGCTGGCCCTGCGCGGGAAGTGCTCGGCCTGCAAGACGCCGATCTCGGTGCAATACCCTATCGTCGAGCTGCTCACCGGCCTCGCCTTCGCGGCCTGCGTGTGGCGCTTCGGCACCGGGCTGGAGGCGGGCGCGGCGCTGGTGTTCACCGCCTTGCTGATCGCACTGGCCGGCATCGACTGGCGGACCAAGTTCCTGTTCGACGACCTCACCTACCCCCTGCTCTGGCTGGGGCTCGGTGCCAGCGTGATGACGCTGTTCGTGCCGGCGCACAGTGCCATCCTCGGCGCCTTGGCCGGCTACCTCAGCCTGTGGACGGTCAGCACCGCCTACGCGCTGGTGAAGGG
>Ga0075157_10002395_pt1 | contig 10997 bp, 7 predicted proteins | sample JI81BgreenDNA_FD_70967 | JGI IMG/M metagenome (GOLD analysis project Ga0075157, IMG submission 70967) | Wastewater effluent complex algal communities from Wisconsin, to seasonally profile nutrient transformation and Carbon sequestration -... | ecosystem: Engineered > WWTP > Effluent > Algae...
CTGATCCGAATAGCTTGCACGTAATCTGCGATCGCACTATTGTAATTCTTTAACTCGTGATAAATCTTAGCCCGATTGGCGTAAGCTTCAGCATTGTTGGGATTGAACCCGATTGCTGCTGTAAAATCTGCGATCGCCCCCTGGGCGTCACCCCCGGCGCTGCGAGCTAAACCGCGATTGTTAAAAGCATTAAAATCATTCGGATTCACTGTCAGCGCTTGAGTGCAATCGGCAATTGCTTTGGGATAATCCTTCAAATTTAAATAAGCAATGCAGCGATTGTTGTAAGGAACCCCATCCTCCTCGCTCAGCGAAATTGCCTGAGTACAATCGTCAATTGCCGCTTGATGCGCTCCTAAATTCAACTGGGTGCTACAACGATTAGCGTAAGCATCTCCACTCTTGGGATCGATCGCAATTACCTGAGAATAATCCGCCAAAGCTCCCTGATAATCTCCTAGGTGAAAGCGAGCTCTCCCCCGACTGTAGAAAGCATCAACATTCTTAGCATCAAGTTTAATTGCTTCAGTATAATCTCCAATCGCCCCCTGCAAATCGCCACTCCCAGCACGAGCCAACCCCCGCGAATGATAAGCTTTAACCAGGTTCGGCTGCAACCGAATTACTTCATTAAAATCCTGAATAGCCATCTTGTAATCTTGCAGTTCTAAATAAGCAACTCCTCTTTCATAATATGTATCAGCATCCTTGGGCTGGAGATTCAGAGCTTGAGTGTAATCCTCTATCGCCCCGCGCGTGTCGTTAAAATCGTGACGGGCTAGGCCGCGGTTAAAATAAGCCTGAACATATTTAGGATTGAGAGCGATCGCCTGAGAATAATCTGCAATTGCTTCTTGATATTTTTGTAAATCATAATTAGCATTACCGCGCTGGTAAAAACTCTCAGCATTTTTAGGATTCAATTGAATTGACTTATTAAAAGCCTGCAAAGCTGCATCCGCATCTTTATTGCGAGACTTTTCCACTCCCTGTTCGTAATATTCCTGAGCTTTAATCGGATTCGGGCGGCGCCAGTAACTAAACAGAAATATCAGAACTATTGCCGCCCCGACGCCTGCCAAAATCAGCAACCAAAATCGACTTCCCAAACGTGACGAAAAACTATCAGAAGAAACTAAGGTGGGAGCCATACTTTTCTTGTGAGCCGGATTCATCGGTTCTTGGCGGTGTCTCAACTTGCTCAGAGCTAGCAAAACTTCATCCGCAGATTGATAGCGCTTGGCAAATTGGTGACAGACCATTTTGTCAATTATATTGGCTAATCCCACAGAACATTGAGCTCGGTTTCGCCAAACAATTTCCCCGGTATGAGAAGGACTCGGATCTTGCAATTTTGGCAAATCCGTACCGGGTAAACCAGTGATAGCTTGGACTGCCATCATCCCGACTGCATAGAGGTCACTGCTAAATTGCGGGTTGCCTTGAAATTGTTCGATCGGCATATAAGCCGGAGTACCAGTAGCAATGGTGCGCGGAAATTCGGTATCGTAGTCACTGACGTGACTTGCAACTTCTTTAACCGAACCAAAGTCAATTAAAACTAATTTGCCGTCTGGTTTGCGGCGGATTAAGTTGGAGGGATTAACATCGCGGTGAATCACTCCCTGAGAGTGTACGAAGGCGAGAACTTGTAACACTTCTTGCAACAGATCCAGCACTCGTTCTTCTCGCCAAGGTTGACCGGCCACAATTTCCCTATTTAGGGCGTGTCCGGGGACAAACTCTTCAACGAGGTAGAATTGATTCGCTTCTTCAAAATAAGCTAGTAAAAATGGAATTTGATCGTGTTTTCCCAGCTTTTCTAATATTTCTGCTTCTTGTTTAAATAAGCGATAAGCTGTTTTGAGAACTGTGGAAGTGTTGCTGGGAGGGCGCAGTTGTTTGACTACACATTGAGGATGGCCCGGTCGGCGAGTATCGACAGCTAAATAAGTCTGTCCAAAAGCTCCTGAACTGAGAATTTGCACTACGCGATAACGCCTGTCTAAAAGTTGACCAACCATGTTCATATCTATAATTTAGAATTGGTAACGGGGAATTGGTAATTTGTAATTTGTAATTGGTAATTGGTAATTTTGCTTTCTTGTTTCTTCCTTTTTTCTTCTCCCTTCTGACTTTTTTCTGCTTTTTTTAACATCTGAATGGTGACTAATAGTTTATTTAGGGTCGTTGATTTGTGATTGTGCGTTTTGGAAACCATCGGCTCTTCCTTGTTCTAGAAAGAGGGTTGCAGCTTTCTGAAAATCCTCGATCGCCCCAGCACGGTCTTTGAGTTGGCGGCGGACGAGGCCCCGGCTATAAAAAGCGCTAGCATTGTTGGGGTTGAGCCGCAGCGAGTGAGCGAAATCCTCAACTGCTAAAGGGTAATTTTTTAGTTCTGAGTAAATAGTACCGCGATTGCTGTAAGCTACTGCATCGCTGGGATTGAGCCGAATTGCTTGAGTAAAATCTTCTAAAGCTCCCTGCTTGTCTCCCGAAGCCGATCGAGCTAATCCTCGATTGCTGTATGCTTTGGGATTGTTGCCGTTGAGTCCGATCGTCAAACTGCAATCTTCGCTAGCCTTTTGAAATTGCTTTAAATTCAGATAAGCAATGCAGCGGTTGTTGTAAGCTGCTTCATCTTTTGGATCGAGGCGAATTCCTTCGGTGCAATCTGCAATCGCTTTGTCGTAGGTGGCCAAATTCAAGTAAGCGCTGCACCGATTGGTATAAGCATCAGCGAGATCGGGTTGTAATTCGATCGCCTTAGTATAATCTTCCATCGCTCCTTGATAATCTGCCAGATTAAATCTCGCTCGACCACGACTGTAGTATACGCCAGCTTGTTTGGGGCTAATTTGAAGGGCTTGAGTAAAATCTGCCATTGCTCCTGTTTTGTCGCCTGCTGCCGATCGAGCTAAACCCCGATTGCTGTAAGCTGTAGCATCGTTGGGAGTGAGCCGAATTGCTTGAGTGTAGTCTTCAATTGCCGTGCGGTAGTCGCCCAAATCGTAGTAGGCTAAACCCCGCTGAGAGTATGCCTCACCGTCGCTGGGATTGAGTCGCACTACTTGGGTGAAATCTTCCACGGCCCCCCGCTTGTCGCCGGTGTCGAGGCGGGCCATACCTCGATTGTAGAGAGCTTTGGTGTGGCTAGGATTGACTTTAATTGCTTGCGTGTAATCCTGTATTGCTTGCTCGGTGGCGCCCATGTCGTAGCGAGCGTTTGCCCGCTTGTAGTAAGTTTCCGCATCGCTGGCATTCAGGGCGATCGCTTGAGTATAATCGGCGATCGCGCCTGTTGTGTCCCCTTGCTGCGCCTTGGTAACGCCGCGGGCCAACAATTCTTTTGACCTCGCCGGACTTTGACTCTGCCAAAAGTAAATCATCAGTGCAGTCAAGATTAAAGCTGCCGCTGTTGCAGCCAACAGCAGCAGTTTGGTTTGGCTTTGTCTTCGCGGTTGACTCATAGCGTCCGTGATGATTGTGGCTGGCGGCGGCTCAACCTCCAATTTTACGGCGATTTGTTTGAGGTCTGCTAAAACTTCGGCGGCCTCCTGATAACGTTCCTCACAGTCAGGGCGCACCATTCGATCGATAATATCTGCTAGGGCGACCGAACAAGTTGCCCGGTTTCGCCAGGGAATTTCGTTTTTGTTGTTTTTTAAGGCACTCAGTTCGTTGGGTGAGAGTCCCGTGACGGCAATCTGGGCGATCGTACCTAGAGCGTAGATGTCGCTATTGTAACGGGGGTTGCCGCTCAATTGCTCGATCGGCACGTATAAATCCTGAGCCGCCAAATCCTGTTTTTTTGCCACAGGCCGTTTAACAGAGTTCGGGGAAGTTTGCGACAACAAATGACAGTTAGCAAGTTCCGGGTTAATTTCTTTGTCTAAGCTAAAGTCTACCAATACAAATTTGCCGTCAGACTCGCGCCGGATCGCTCTGTCTGGTTGAATTCTGCGGTGAATAAAACCCTTCTCGTGGATGAACACCAAAATTTCTAATATTTCTGATAGCAGATTAATTACTTGGTCTTCATCCCAAGGTTGACCGGGTATTAGTTCTTGACTTAAAGGTAATCCGGCAATAAATTCTTCAATTAAGTATAAACTTTGATTTTCCTCAAAATACGCCAATAATTCCGGGATTTTGTCGTGTTTTCCCAATTTTTCAATTATTTCGGCGTTTCTTTGAAATAAAACTTTGACTAATTCTGGAGTTTGCGAACTTGTGCCGGGTAGCCGCATTTCTCTAACCGTGCATTGCGGATACCCGGGACGGTGAGTATCTGCTGCTAGATAAGTTTTTCCCACCTCACTTGAGTCTGTGACTTTAATGATGCGGTAACGTCTGTCTAGAAGTTGACCAATCATACTTTGCCCTCTACCCTGTCAATCGATTTTAGATTTTAGATTTTAGATTTTAGATTGAAGCATTGACCCCACAGATAAATTCGGGGGGCAAGTTTCATCGGATACAGGTTTTTTCTTTCTCCACGGATGAATCCGGGGGCTTGTATCCTGGATGCTTGATTGTCAATTTTCCATTATCGCATGAAATCAGAATAGCCAAAATATTTGGCTGAGTAATTTAAGTTCGATCGATCCGTGACTCCTACCCAAAAACCGATAGTTGCTTTCCGACAGGAGTCGTTAGCCTCCCAAAATTTTAGACCCATGTTCAAGCTACCCGATTCATTTGTGGAGTCAATCTAAAATCTAAAATCGACTGACTGGACAAACGGGCGATCGGATTGGCTAGCCAAGTCCATCGCTGTTGCCACGCTCTTCTAATATTTTAGAAAAAAAATGCTGAAATTGTTTATCCTGTCAATGAGATATGTATAATTTAACAACCAAGCCGGAGGTCAGTCAAATGAACGTACAAGTGGTTGAATCCCTAATTCAAGTTATCTGGTCTCTCGCAGCCGACGAGCAATTAGCGATTCTAGGGAAAAGATTACCAAATATCTCCTACGCTTCGACCCGGAAACTGGTGCATTTTGCCCTAAAGGGCGACTATTTTAATTTTTTGAATGACGAACTAGAGATTTATACTCTCAAATACCGAGAAGCAATTGCCTGATACTCAAAAACAGGAGATTGAGAGAACTTTTAAATGTGTGAACAATAAAAATGTCTGAATCACTAACAAAAGGAGGAACGATCGCAGCGATCGCCACTGCCATAGTTCCCCAACAAGGCAGCGTCGGCATTGTGCGAGTTTCCGGTTCCGCAGCCTTAAAAATTGCCGAAACTCTGTTTCGCGCCCCAGGACGGCAAATTTGGGAGTCTCACCGCATTCTTTACGGCCACATCCGTCGCCCCAAAACTCAAGAATTAGTCGATGAAGCTTTGCTGCTAATCATGAAAGCGCCGCGTTCTTTTACTCGCGAAGATGTGGTGGAATTTCACTGTCACGGTGGCATTATGGCCGTGCAGCAAGTCTTGCAGTTGTGTTTGGAACATGGGGCGAGATTAGCCGCGCCAGGAGAGTTTTCGCTGCGGGCTTTTTTGAACGGGAGGCTGGATTTAACTCAAGCTGAAAGTATCTCAGATTTGGTGGGAGCAAAATCGCCCGCTGCTGCACAAAGTGCTTTGGCCAGTTTGCAGGGAAAATTAGCGCAGCCCATTCGCAAATTGAGAACAACTTGTTTGGACGTGTTGGCAGAAATTGAGGCGAGAATTGATTTTGAGGAAGATTTGCCGCCTTTAGATGAAGCTAAAACTTCTTTGGAAATAAATCATGTTTTGGAGGAATTGTCAACAATTTTGGCGACTGCCGATCGTGGAGAATTGTTGAGAACCGGTTTGAAAGTAGCGATTGTTGGGCGGCCGAATGTGGGAAAATCGAGTTTGTTGAATGCGTGGAGTAAGAGCGATCGGGCGATCGTCACGGATTTGCCCGGTACGACGCGGGATGTGGTAGAATCGCAGCTAGTTGTGGGCGGCATTCCGGTGCAGGTGCTCGATACTGCGGGCATTCGAGAAACCGAAGACAAGGTAGAAAAAATTGGCGTTGAGCGATCGCGCGCAGCAGCAAAACAAGCCGATTTAGTGTTGTTGACAATTGACGCGACATCTGGTTGGACAGAGGGCGATTCGGAAATTTACGAACAAGTAAAGCACCGCCAGCTAATTATAATTATCAACAAAATCGACTTAGTAAAAACCCTCCCCGAACTACCTTTTTCCTCAGAAATTCACCCAATAGTTACCACAGCCGCCGCCATCGACCGAGGCATAGAAGACTTAGAAACAGCAATTTTAGATGCTGTCAGCGGGGGAAATTTGCAAGCAGCCAACTCCGACTTAGCAATCAACCAGCGACAAGCAGCGGCCTTAACTAAAGCTAAAATTTCTCTGGAACAATGCACAGAGACTATGAACAACAAATTGCCTTTAGATTTCTGGACAATAGATTTGCGCGGTGCAATTCAAGCATTGGGGGAAGTTACGGGCGAAGAAGTGACAGAATCAGTGCTGGACAGAATATTTAGCAGGTTTTGCATTGGCAAATAGTAATAGGAAAAGAGTAAATTAAATAGGTAAGCTGTCTCGCATTTAAGTTGTATTTTTAGGGCGGGCGGGACGCCCACCCCACAAGAATTTCACTATTTGTGGAACACAGAATTTCACTCTTTGTGGAACAGGCATCTTGCCTGTTCTTGAGAATAGTGTAAGATGTTAAGGAATGAGAATTAAATAACTTGCATTTTTTGTAGGTTGGGTTGAGGAACGAAACCCAACAATTAAGCGTGGCGTTGGGTTTCGTTCCTCAACCCAACCTACGGAAGTTATTTAATCCACGATCCTAATTTCCTCAAACTTGACTGTAAAATTTAGATGCGCCTGGGCTTAGTGAAGCAATACTACTGACAAATAACAACTAACTTATTGTCACGATCGAGGTCTTCCCAGACTGGTAATATAAAGCACAGCCTCTCCCGCAGGAATACCGAGAACGTCATTGACGCGATCGTCAAAAAAGCCCGCGATACCGCTGACACCCAAACGCAGTTGCATAGCTGCTAAATTCAACCGCTGGCCCAAATGACCCGCGTCCATGTGCAAATAGCGGTAAACTCGATCGCCATATTTTGCTACAGCCCTGTTCAAATCCGCCGTGTGAAATAACAGCGCCCCCGCATCTCTGCCCAAGTCTTGCCCCAAACACAAAAAATGCAATTCCCTGCGGAAATTCTTAAACCGAATTTGCCGCAATTCTTGAGCTTTCGGAGCGTAATAGTAACAGCCTTCTTCTAACCCATGCACTCCCGAAACAGCAATAAAAGTCTCGATCAAACTTAGATCGAAATAGTCTGGATTACCGTCTAATCCTTGGTCGATATAGTGCTGCGGCTGGTAAGTAAAATCCAGCATAGCTAGCAGTTCGCCCAAGCTCAAAGAAGCACCTGTATAAGCACGGGTCGAACGCCTTTTGAGCATAGTGTTTTCTAAAGTTTCCAGGTTCACTCCCCAAGGAATCGAAGGAGTGACAGTCGAAACTTTAGTACAAAAGGGAAAGTTGTATTTATCTTCTAATTCCCCTTCATTTTCATCAACTTTCCAGCCGTCAGATCCGGTAGGGTCTGATTCTAAATGCGTCGCTTTGTGGAGGTATTTTAACAGTTGACCTTCGGAAATTTTCGGGTAATCAGTGGTGGTGTTTCCGGGCAAAGCTGTTTTAAATTTAGGCAAGTTTTGGTCAATATCTAGCAAGTCGGCTAAAGCAACTACACAAATTGCTCCTTCTTGATCCGAGTCGATGTACAGTAATTCATTGACAGCTTCGTCGGCGAATCCTCCAATCAGGTGAGGTCGGTAATCGTTGACGGCGCAAGCTAACTCGATATTGCTCAATAAATGACCGGTGTCTAGAAAAATTCGCCGATAAGCTCGGTCTTCGTAACGCCAAGAAGAACGGAAAAAAACAGTGGTAATGGCGATCGCCAATTGGGTATTTTCTAGCGCGGGCGACTGGAAACAAGCTGCTTGCAATGTCGGCCAAACTTGACTGTCCCAAAAATGAACAAGTGAATGAGTTCTGCACTGATAGTTGTAGAGTCCGGCCGGCAACTGGGCAGTGCCACGGGAAATTAAATAAACCTCTGCTGGGTAGAGTCCACCCGCCGACGGTGCGGATCGCAAATACAGGTAGCTGTCGTCTACCGTCTGCACTTTCGCCGTCAACCCGTAGCTGCACAGCAACAAGCTAGATAACCGATGCCACCAAGCGGCATCGGGATCGGCATCGGCATCCTCCGAGGGGTCTTTGAGATAAGGCTTGAGGTCAAAATACGCTCCAATTTTATATTCTTTGAAAGGCACAGGTTGCTCTGTCCAATCTAGCTGTTTGCTTTTAGCAGCAATGGTTTCAGGGTCGTATTTTGTCCGTTCGTGGTAGTGCTGAGCAATGGAGAGAGGAAGTTCTGGCATATTTCAGTAGAGGATTGGCTTTGGTTTCTCGATCGATCTTGACATTACTAACCGCTTACTGGTTAAGCAAGGCAGAAATTTACAAATATAAAAAAAATCTTAGAAAAAATGCGACTGTTGTTACACAAGCTTAACATAAGAATATGCCTAAGTATAAATACGCAGAATAATAACCATTAATTACTGTTATGGATTGGCTGCAGTAGCTGTCGTCATGAGGGGTGAAAATGCAAAAGCTAAGCGCTGAGGAATTGCTCGCTCAGTATGCTGAGGGCCAGCGAAACTTTAACGCAGTTGACTTAAGTGAAGATAACTTGTTTCAAGCAGATTTGACAGAAATAAATCTTTCTGGTAGCGTTCTGAGGCGAGCTTATTTGCCCTACGGAAATTTGACTCAAGCCAATCTTTATAAAACTGATTTGCAAGATGCTGAATTGGGCGATATTCAACTTTATCAAGCTAACTTGTCGGAAGCAACTTTATCAAGAGCAAACTTATCAAGAGCAAATTTGCGTCACGCCAATTTGCAAGGTGCTAATTTGCAGAAAGCCAATTTGCAAGGTGCGGATTTGTACAATGCAGATTTGACGAATGCCGATTTGAGATATGCGGATTTGAGCCGTGCTAATTTGGAGAAAGCAAAGTTAACCAAAGCTCAATTAGCGGGATGCAACTTATTTCGATCGCGCTTGGTTGATTTGTCGGAAGCCGAGTGCGATCGCACTACTATCGGCCCCGAAGGCTATTGATGATTGGCAGCGGCTAATCTAGGGCGTAGGGCGATCGGCTTAATTAGTCGTGAAGCGTAAGCTGTTCTACATTTAAATTGTCTGTTAAAAAACAATTCCCCGTCTTGTGGGGTGGGGTGGGCCTAAAAGCCCGCCCTGAATATACAATTTAAATGCGCGACAGCGTAGCTATCCCGTAGGGAATCGCCCTTTTTAAAATTTCTTAACATTTCTCGACACGCCGGAAAAGGTGAGTTACAGTCGTAGAGAACTTATCGCTCCGCAACATTGACAATAAATAACACATTTTTTCAGCGAAAAACAGGCTAAAATTTATGAATTCTCCAGACAACAAATCCAGAGAACTCCGGCGCAAAGAACAAGAACTGCGGAAGCGCGAACAAGAAATTAGGCTCCGCGAACTAGAAGCCGAAATTGACCGTTCAGTGCCCGAACATCTAACAAGCAAGTACCAAGAACCCGACAGCCAAGTTAACGGCAAACTCAAACAGTGGCGCAGAAAAATTATAGCAGCCGCTCAATTTACAGGCATTGTCATTGCTGTTATCGTTGCAGTTCGCATAGCATCTTGGCTGGCAGCCGCGCTGATAGTGGGAGGCATTGCTTTCATAGCTTACAAAATGTTTATTGAAGAAGACAAAATTTGAGAATGTCAAGCAGGAAACTATCAGGAAATACCCATGAACCTTAAAGTAGAAACTAGCAACTTTCTCAACGATTTAGAGCGAGTAGCCGCCGTCCGCCGAGAAATTGCCACTCGCCTCAGCAACATCGCCACAGCCATCAACCAATCAGAATTAGCAGGAGGAGAAGCATCGGGAAAACTCGGTTTAGAAACAGACAACGCCGACATTGATATCGCCAGTAAAAACTTGCGCCAAGGAGTCTTTCGGCTGCTAGTGCTAGGCGACATGAAACGCGGTAAAAGCACTTTTCTCAATGCGTTAATCGGCGAAAACTTACTGCCCAGCGACGTAAACCCCTGTACAGCTTTGCTGACGATTTTGCGCTACGGTTCAGAAAAAAAAGTCACCGTTTATTTCAATGACGGCAAAAGCCCAAAACAGCTAGATTTTAAAAGTTTTAAACAGAACTACACAATTGACCCCGCTGAGGCAAAACGCTTAGAAGAAGAAAAGAAACCAGCATTTCCAGATATCGATTGCGCCGTAGTAGAATATCCCTTACCTTTGCTGGAAAAAGGCATAGAAATAGTAGACAGTCCCGGACTGAACGATACAGAAGCCCGGAATGAATTATCTCTCGGTTACATCAACAACTGCCACGCTATTTTATTTGTACTTAGAGCCACTCAGCCTTGCACAATGGGCGAAAGACGCTATCTAGAAAATTACATCAAAAATCGCGGATTGAGCATTTTCTTCCTGATAAATGCTTGGGATCAGGTGCGGGAAAGTTTGATTGACCCGGATGATCCTGAAGAATTGGCAGAAGCAGAAGGGAAACTGCGGCGGGTTTTTCAAGCTAATTTGGCTGAATATTGTTTAACAGAAGGCCACGACATTTACGACGAGCGAGTGTTTGCAATTACCTCAATTAAGGCGCTCAGATTGCGGATGAAAAACCCGGATGCGGATTTGACAGGAACTGGTTTTCCAGAGTTTATGGCGGCACTAAATACGTTTTTGACCCAGGAAAGAGCGATTTCGGAATTGCGTCCGGCGAGGACTTTGGCGCGTCAAATTTCTGCTCGTGTCCGCGAAACTGTTGGGCGCAGATTACCATTACTCGATCGCGATGTCAATGAGTTGAAGGAAAAGATTAATTCAGTTGAGCCGGAGTTTAA
>Ga0075157_10002396_pt1 | contig 10993 bp, 10 predicted proteins | sample JI81BgreenDNA_FD_70967 | JGI IMG/M metagenome (GOLD analysis project Ga0075157, IMG submission 70967) | Wastewater effluent complex algal communities from Wisconsin, to seasonally profile nutrient transformation and Carbon sequestration -... | ecosystem: Engineered > WWTP > Effluent > Algae...
GGTATTGGTCGACTCGGGCATGGCGTCGGATGTGGAGGCCATTGAAGATGCCTTGCTGGCCCAAAACCTGAGCGGGGCCGACATCAAATTGATTTTACACACCCACGGCCACTCCGACCATGTGGGTGGCACTGCCACTTTGGTGAATCGCTACCAATGCACCACCGCCTTGGGTGCAGCCGACCTGAAACAAGTGCTTGCAGGCAAAAACGACAAGCTTACACTCACCCGCTTGATGGGCAAATGGCTTATTCCGTTTGTTGACAAGCCTTTTACTCCATTCACCCCCGATTGGTTGTTGCAAGAAAGCACTTCACTGGCCTCCTTCGGCGTAGATGCCGACGTTTTATTTACACCCGGACATACACCTGGCAGTTTGAGTATTTTGCTTGCCGATGGTAGGGCCGTGGTGGGTGATGTGCTGATGGGCGGCTATATGGGCGGACAATTTTTTCCGCACTTACCCGATTACCACTACTTTGCCGACGATTTGACGCAAATTCATACCAGCATTAAAAAGCTGGTTTCGGCAGGTGTCAACACCTGGTATCCTGGCCATGGTGGTCCTTTAACAACAAAAGCGGTGCTCAAGCGTTTTGCGAAAGTACTTGTTTAATCCTTTGATTGCCTTGAAACCGATTTTGCTGCTCCTCGCTTTGATGAGCCTCAGCCTCACACCTGTTCACGATGCCCCTACCCACCAACTTTGGATTTACGTTACAGGGGTGACTCCGAGCAATATTTCAAAAATCAACATCGGGCTTTATCGCGAACAGGACAATTTCCCCAAGCGCGATGGCACCTACAAACACCACATCGCAGCCGCCAACAACGATACCATCAAAGTAAAGTTTGAGGTGCCTTTTGGCGAGTATGCGGTGGCAGCATCGAACGATGCAAATGGCAATGGCAAGCTCGACCGCAATTCGTTTGGTTATCCGGTTGAGCCTTTTGGCTTCTCCCGCGGCTTTCGGCCAACTGTCCGCGGCCCACGGTTTCAGGAATGTGCCTTTCAGTTTAGTCGACAGAACCAGCTTATTTATGTGAGGCTGGCGGAATGATTGTCGGCCGAAGCACATTCCTTGTCGGCTGATAATCAGCGTTCATTCGCAAGTGTGCCGCAAATTTGCAGCATCCAATTTCTATGAAAAAAATCATCGGGCTCTGTTTGTTGCTGCTTGGGGCATCAGCGGGCCATGCACAACAACTGCGATTGAGTTTAAGAGGCGAGCAATTGAGTCGTCCTGGTTTACAGGCAGTGCTTGAACTACCTCAACAAGCCAGTGATGGCGCTTTTACTACACATTGGGGACCACGAATCAGTACCTATTACCACCCCACCAACCATTTGGCAGTGATGCCCGGCTTGGAACAGGGGCTCACTTACAACCATTCATCGGGGTTCTTTGCCGGTGTAAGCCTGCACTTTTCGTTGTACCGCTCGTTTTACAAAGGGCAGACGTATCGCCCACAGGCCGATGGCAGCTTTAAAAAAGTGCCATTGGGTGGGCAATGGGGCTGGGCACCCGGCATCGATTTGCGCCTGGGTTATGCCGTAAGCAACCGCTTGCATTTAATCACCGGCGCTAGTTATTACCAGCAACGCCCGTACAACCACAGTTTCCGACATGGTTGGGCCGTAGAAGCGGGCATTCGTACCTCCCTAAAGCCATAAACCATGAAAAACCTATTCCTTCCTGCCCTTATCTTCTTTCTTTTAGGTGGATGTAAACCCGAGGCCGCTAGCCACAGTCGCGACCTGACGCTGCAATACAAAAATGCCCATATGCCCATTTGGGTGCGTGGTGAGACCGAAAGCAAAAAAATTGTTCTCTACCTGCATGGTGGTCCGGGCGAATGCAGTTTTTGCCTGCGCCCCTATTTTGAAGGCATTGAAAAATCGGCTTTGGTGGCCTATTGGGACCAGCGTGCAGCCGGCTCCTCGCGTGGAAATGCCGCACCCGAAAGCATGAATTATGTGCAGTATGCCGATGACCTGAAGCAAGTTTTGTTGCTTTTGCGCAATCAATATCCCGGTTACGAAATCTATCTTTTTGGCCACAGTTTTGGCGTAGAACTAGGCTGGCAGTTTTTAACCACCGGCAATAACCAGCAATTGGTGCAGGGATTTGTTGCCATGAACGGCACCTACGCCACCTATCCATGGCTGCGTTCGGTTCAAAATTGGGCCATTGCAACGGCACGTGCCAAAAGCGATTCGGAGGCCTTGCGCTTTTTTGAGCAGCTACCTGCCGACAGCCTGGCGCTAGTCAGCAAACTTTCATGGGGCGATTGGTACAGCCGCATGTTCCGCTTGGGTGCCAATCCGGTTTGGCCATCAGACGACGCCTCCTATAACCGCTGGTTGACCTGGTGGAGTCCGCATCACCGATTAAGTCAAGCTGCCAACACAGGCCGTTACGACGACTATTACGCCCGTGAAGTATTTGGCTTCAATCGGGCAATGGAGTTGCCTCAAGTACAAATTCCCATTCGCATTTTTTGGGGAACTCGTGATGGTATCATGCCTGAAGAGATGGCTACCAAAACCCAAAAGACATTGAACCGTCCGGTTGAAATTGTACGATTCGAAAACTCCTGGCACAGCGCTTTCCATACCGAAACCGACAAATTCACCCGCGAAATGCTGCGTTTTATGGGCCTTCCAGCCCAATAAGCCTTATCTTGGTCGCCGGCACAGCCCGACCTACCAAGGCAGATGCATTTTTTGAGCAAGCACTTTCCGTTACACCCTCTGGCCTGGCGCAACCGTTTGGTATGGTTGGCCTTGGCCTTTTTGGTGGCCTTGCTGGCCGGCAGTGCTTCCGCCTTGTTTTTGGCTGTGCTCGACCGGCTTACCAACTACCGCAGCGAGAACAAACAGCTCATCTACTTTTTGCCTGTAGCTGGCCTTTTGGTGGGCTGGCTTTACCAGCGTTTTGGTGGGTTGGCAGGCCGGGGAAACAACCAATTGCTTGATGAATTCCATGTGCGGAAAGGCGGAGTGCCCTGGGTCATGGCGCCGTTGGTGCTGGTAGGCACTTGGCTTACGCATGCCTTTGGCGGATCGGCCGGGCGTGAAGGCACAGCGGTGCAGATGAGTGCATCCTTGGCACATGCCCTGGCCGAAAAACTGGAACTTGCACGTCGCAACCGCAGGGCCCTGTTGCTCATGGGCATGGCCGGAGGTTTTGGGGCCGTGTTTGGCACCCCGCTGGCCGGTGCCGTATTTGCCATTGAAGTATTGGGCAAGGGCAAACAGCGTTACCGCCACTTGCTGCCTACCATGCTCACCGCCTGGGGAGCACACCTGGTGTGTTTGGCATGGGGCATTCAACATACGCCTTTTGTCCTACACCACACCCTGCATTTAGGCGCCGCAGGTACTTTTGCCTTGGGGGCTGCCGCCTTGGCCTTCGGACTGACAGCTCGGCTGTTCAGCGGTTTGGGACATTTTTTCAGCATGCAATTTACGCGCTTGATTCCCTCCTTACCGCTTCGTGCATTCGCGGGTGGACTGGTGCTTAGCTTGGTTTTCTGGCTCAGTCAAAACGACCGTTACCTGGGTTTGGGGGTGCCGGTGATCCTCGAAGGATTTGACCAGCCGGTGCCCTGGTACGACTTCCTGGCCAAAACCCTCTATACCACTTTCACTTTGGGCGCAGGCTTCAAAGGAGGCGAAGTCACCCCCCTCTTTTTTACCGGCGCCACGCTTGGCAGCAGCCTATCGGCCTTTCTGCCTTTGCCTACCGATTGGCTGGCGGCCTTAGGCTTAGTTGCCGTTTTTGCTGGAGCTACCAACACCCCTATCGCTTGCGCGGCGATGGGTGCTGAGTTGTTTGGCTGGATGTTGTTTCCGGTGGCCTTGCCGGTGTGTTGGTTGGCGGTTTGGGTGTCGGGCAAAGCGGGGATTTACAGCAGTCAGGCACCCCATCCCTTCAAGATAGAAAACCTTTTGACGCCCAAAGCGCAAAAGTTTTAAAGCACAATTTGGGGCATTCATGCCAGCTCTCAGGGCATTCATGTCATTTGATACTTTGGTATGGTGTGGGTGATTGCAGTTTTGCAGCATCAAACCACACCAACAAAATGAAACCCAACCTTCCATTGCTCCTTTTGTGCATTGTGCTGATAGTGCTCACCCAGGCACAAGCACAAATAGCCATCCCTGCCTCCCGCTTTACCCAGTCGGGCTGGACCCTCTACGAAGCCTACGACGACCAATTCATCGAACTGCACACCGGCTTTGCCGGGGGTAACCAACAAATCAACCTCAGCACCTTACGGAACGTAAACATCGACACCTTGCAGCTTAAGCCCGTGGCCCAGGCGCCCTTTGGTGCGGCATTACCCGGCAACCTGGCATTGGTGCGAAATGCTGGCCGAAGCGGTACACAATACTTTGAAATAGACCAAAACAGCTGGAAAATTCACGGCTTCGTAGATCAACTAGGCGAAAAAAACCAAAACCTAGGTCCTGCCGAACTGGTGCGCTTCCCCATCTCCCAGAGCCAAACCTTCAACAACAATTACCTCAACAGCCTGCAGTTTTATGTGGGTCAACAACTCAACACCCCTTATGTAGTCGACAGCGTACGTCGGCACACCCACTACCGTAATTTCTGCCATATAAGCGGCTGGGGCCAGCTTACTACACCCCTTGGCAGCTATCCTGTGCTCATTCAGGCCGTGAGCAGTCACTTGAGCGATACGGCCGATTTCAAGCGTGCCGACAACGGCCAATGGGTAGCGGCAGCCGAAACCCAGGAACAGCACACCGTCACCTATTTGTTCTGGAGCGATGCGCAACCCTGGCCGCTGGCCGAACTTACCGACATCGACAGCATTGGCCTCATCGAGCGCGCTTTGTGGTTGTCGGGCGGATTGCCCAGCAGCTTGGCCGAAAACATGCGTTTGCAGGCCAGCATCGGTCCGAACCCTGCCTCCCATTGGCTTTACATCAGCGGCTTAGCAGCACCCACCCGCTATCATTTGTACGATGTACAGGGCAAAGTGGTTGCAGGTGGGGAGCTGCAAGCCCAAGAAAAAAACGCCATTTCGCTCCTTGCTTTTCAAAACGGCACTTATTTGCTCGTACTGGAAGCAGCAGATGGCCGACTGTTCACTAAATTAACCCTCCAAAAATAAAAGCAGGCCCTCAACCCGGCACCATGCGTTTGAAACCGCTCCTGATGTTGTTGCTATTACTGCCCCATACACTTTGGGGCAGCGGCTTGTCCGACAGTTTGATCCGGCAATTGCAAAGTCGCGCCAAGCAAGAACCCGAAATGGTAGCGGCTTCTTGTTTGCAGTGGCTTGAACGGACTGATATTACCGTCAAACAAAGGGCCGATTTGCTCCTTTGTTTGGGCACGGCCCAGCAAGAAAACGGTGCATGGGATGAGGCTTTGACCTACACCCAACAGGCCTACCACTTGTTCGATTCACTCGAGCACGTTCCGGGCAAAATGGCAGCCCTCAATAACTTGGGCAGCATCCAGTTATCGCTGAACAACCTCCAACAAGCCGCCCGTTATTTCAACCAGGTACTTGCCGATAAGCGGGCAGGCAAATCGCTTCAGGCATTTGCCATGGCCAATTTGGCCACGGTGCAAGAGCAGCAGGGCGATTTTGAAAAAGCCATCCAAACCCACCAAAAGAGCATTCAATTGCTCGAAGCTGCGGGCGAACGCGCCAAATTACCGGTGGCCTACCACAACTTGGCGGTTTGTTACGGCATGATGGGTGATTACCAAAAGTCGGAGACCTACGAACTCCGTGCCCTCGATGCCATGAACGAAGCGGGTGACAGCGATTACCTGCAAGCCCTGGTACGCCTCACTTTGGGCAGTTTGTACCTGCAAACCGAAAGGAAAAGCGAGGCAAGGGTACAATTGCAATTGGGAGGAAAAGCAGCCAAAAAACTGCAAAACCCGGCTTTTCTGGCCAATTATTATGAAAACATGGCCAATTTGCTCGAGGAAGAAGCCAATTTCGAAGCTGCATTGGCTTACCGCAAGCAGCTCGACAGCCTGCGCTTTGTGCAGTTTGAGTCGGACAAGGTAGCTGCTTCTGCGGCGGCCGAAAAGCGCTTTCAGGCCGATTTAGCCCGTCGCGAGCTGGCCCTGAGTGAAGCCCGGGCGCAAAAAACCGAGCAATTCTTGTGGGGCAGCATCATGGCGGGTTTGTTGGTGTTGGTGCTGTTGGTTTTGTTGTTCCGCAACTACCAGTTAAAAAGGCGCAGCGAAAAACTTCTCAGCATCGAAAACCAATTGCTGAGTCAAGAAAACACCCTGGCCCGCTTTGAAACCCTGCGGCAGCAAATCAGTCCCCATTTTCTTTTCAATGCCCTCAACACCCTGCAGGCGCTCATTGGCAGCGATACGGTGGCCGCCCAACGGTTTGTGCGCTCTTTCTCCCGCATTTTCAGACGGGTGCTCGAAGCCGGTCAGCAACCCCTCACCCCACTTTCAGCCGAATTGGAACAAGTGGAGGCCTATTTGCAATTGCAAGAACTGCGCTTTGGAGGCCAGCTGCAGCTCATCGACCGCATCGACGAAGAGATGCGCAGCCTTTGGCTGCCCCCTTTCGCCCTGCAAATGCTGATCGAAAATGCCATCAAACACAACCAAATAAGCGAGCAGCAACCCTTGCTCATCGAGTTGAGCAACGAAGGTCGCTGGCTCAAGGTAACCAACGCCATCCACAAACAGCCGAAGCCGGCCGAAAGCACGGGCATGGGTTTGCAGAACATCAAAGCACGTTACCAATTGCTCGGAAACGAAAGTCCCACTTTCGACAATACCGGAAACTTTTTCATCGCCAAACTGCCCTTGTTGAACCCATGATACCCACCTTACTGGTAGAAGACGAACCCCTGGCTGCGGCCCAATTGCGCCAGTTACTTGCACAATTGGCCCCCGAACTGCACATCGTGGGCGTGGCCACCACGGTCAAAGAGGCTGTGGGCATTTTGAAGCAACAAACGGTCGACCTGCTCTTTCTCGATGTCCAGCTGCGCCACGAACTCAGTTTTGCCATCTTCGACGAGGTAAAAACCGAAGCCGCGGTCATACTCACCACGGCTTACGACCAATATGCCTTGCGCGCTTTCAGGCACAACAGCCTGGCTTACTTGCTCAAGCCGCTCGACCCCGACGAACTTTCGGCCGCGCTCGAAAAATTCAGAAAACAACAATTGCCCAAAAGTTTGTCGATTGACAGTCTGAAGGCCAGTTTGCAGCAACCCAGTTACCAGGAGCGCTTCATGGTGAGCATGGGCAGTAAAATCAAATCGATTCCGGTTGCCGACATTGCCTGCTTTTTGGCCGACGGCAGGTATGTGGCCTTGTTCGACCGGGCGGGACACAAATACCTCATCGATCAGCGGCTTGATCAACTCGAAGAAAAGGTAGACCCCAAGCAGTTTTTTCGCATCAGTCGGCAATGTTTGCTGGCCTGGAGCGCCATTGAAGAAGTGGTGATTTGGTCGCAAACCCGACTCAAAGTGGTACTTTGCGTTAATATACCCGAAGAATTGCTGGTGAGTATCGACCGGCATCGGGAATTTAAAGCCTGGCTCGACCGATGAAAAACCACCTCCTCCTTCTGCTGCTGCTTGCCTTTGCACCCGTCCTCGGTCATGCACAGCAAACACCCGCCGAGCTCGCCCAAGCCCAGCTCGATGCCTACAACCGGCGCGACCTGGAGGCATTTCTGCTGCCTTACGACGACAGCGTGGTCGTGTACAGCTTCCCCAACCAATTGCAATACCGCGGCAAGGCCCAAATGCGCCGGGTGTATGGCGAGATGTTTCAAACCCTGCCCGATTTGCACTGCACCCTCGTAAACCGCATGGTCATGGGAAATACCGTGATTGACCAGGAATCGGTGGTGTTTCGCAAAGGCGAAAAGCCCTTGCAGGCCATTGCCATTTACAAGATCAAAAGTGGCAAAATCGCCGAAGTATTTTTTGTTTCCAACAATTAATACTACATTGAGCAGGAAATAATACTGCTCATGAAGACTTGTTCAAATCCTTTATTTCGCTGTGTCGGTTTGCTGGCAATGGCCTTTTTCCCTTTCATTGCTGCCCATGCACAAAGTGCTTTTTTGCATGGCTGCATTGAAGGCGCACAAAACGACAGCATTCAGCTTGAGTGGATCAATGAGGCGGGCACCGATTGGGAAAAAGCCTCAGCCAGGTTGGATGCCAAGGGTTGTTTTCAAATCCGTTTTGCGCCACCAAGCAATCCGCACCGCAGGATCAGCTTTACCCATGCCGAACAAACCATCGACCTGGCACTACAAGCCGGCGACTCCTTACAGCTTGAGGTGAACTATTGGCAATTCGACAGCAGCATCAGCTACCAGGGCAATACTGCCATGAAAAATGCCTATTTGGCGGTTGAGAATCTGCGGCTTTACCTTCCTTTGCTCGAGCAAGGCGGGCCGAGCAATTATTACCAATTCTGCATCCAAACCATGCTGCCCGAAGCCTACTTGAAGGAAATGGACAGCTTGCAAAAGGTCAGGTGGCAATTACTCGACAGTTGGCAAAACAAACTCCGTCCTGCTGACTATCAACGCTTCTACAAGCAAATACAATATGAAACAGCCACGCAAAAGGCCATGTATTTCCCCTTAAGGCGTTTTTACTCCAACCAAAGCCCAAACATCAGTCAGGTAAACGAGATTGTAGGCTTTGAGGATTTTTTGTTTGCATTAAGCTGGAACGATATGGACATGCATGGTTTTCATTACTATGGAGAAAGTAACCGACTCGCTACCATGTTCTTACTCCAAAGAAATGGAACCTACCTATCATCTGGCCAATCGCAGCGGCGTTTGATGGAATGCCAGACCATCGATAGCCTGAGTGGTGATGAAAGCAGCGCTTATTTAATGGCCGATTTTCTGAGTGAGCACATCAAATCAAGCAGCGGAACCGAGCTCACCGAATCCCTGCATTACTTCATGCAAAACAGCCAGGATGAAGCCTTGAAAGCCCAAGTACAGGCACTTTACGACGCATACAGCCAGTTGCAGCCCGGCGTACCGGCGCCGGCGTTCAGCCTCACCGACACCCAAGGCAAAACTGTCAAACTAAGCGATTTCAAAGGCAAAGTGGTGTACATCGACTTTTGGGCCAGCTGGTGTGTGCCATGTTTGGCCGAGTTCAAACACCTCCCCAACCTCAAAAACCTGTTGCCGGCCGATTCGGTGGTGATGCTGTACGTGAATTTGGATGACGAAAAAAGCCGCTGGTTAGCGGCCTCCGCCCAATACCTGCCGGGCGAACGCGACCTGTGGGGTGGCGATATATTCAAAAGTGAGGTTGCCAAGGCTTACCAGGTGCATGGCATTCCCAAATACGTGCTCATCGACCCCAAGGGACGTATTTTCAGCCTGCAAGCCGCGCGACCCTCCTCAGCCGATGCCGTTTTGAAGCAAGTGCGCGAGGCAGCCAGTGCGCCATGAGGCTTGCTGAAGGGGCAATGATGCAAGCGGTTTACCTGCTCCAGTACGAGCTGTGCCTGCCGCATCCTTGTCGTGGGCTTTAGGTTAGCTGCACATGGGCCAAATAAACGATTGTAATTTGTTGGCAGTGGTGGTGTAGTATTGGTCGCGGGTGGCCGAGAGGCGGTTTTATTCGTCCCAGTGAAGATTTACTACCGGATAAAAGACATTAGGCACAACAATTTGACTTCCGTTCAGCTTATTGAAGCTATATCCATTTATAACTAAAAGTTCTTATCTCAGTCAATTTATCGTTAAATATACTGGAATTCCTGTGCCTAATATCCAAAACATCATCGAAAACACTACGTCTTGGACAGGATACGAAGTGAACGTCCAAAAAGTATTCACGGGATTTCTTTTGAATATAGACTGAAATAACAATTGTAAAGTTTTAAATATAATGGCTGAATAAAAAGGCATTTGTAAAGCGACTAGGATAACTTCATGGCTAGGCCAATTTCCTTCTCCCATTTTTGATAAAAAAAAGAGCAATAACGAATATACAATGTAAAATAAAAAGCTCTTATGATTCAAAAGCCACTCAATCTTATACATAAATAACCAAGAAGTGCTTAAGCCCAAAGTCATCAATACTATATTCATCTGATTACTTAAAAGAATTATATAAACCATCAAACGCACCATAACTATCAGCTACACCGAGAGAAAAAGAAATTAGGGGACCCGCCACAGGTATCGCAGCTGTTGCGGAAATTAAAACAGCACCTCCAAACCTTGCATAATCAGCTCCATTCCGGTTCTCAGTTGTAAACAAGTTCACTCCAGCTATTGCTACACCAGCTACATTTAAACCACGGCCAACAAATTTTGCTTGGTTACTTAATGAGTTCGCTTGAATTCTCGTTGTTCTCGTTAAAACCTCTGGGCTTCGAACCTTGCCATTGACCGACTGACTGTACTTCACAGAAGGATTCGCTGCTCTGTGCGATGACACCTGTTCCAATCCCTCAGCAGTTGCGCTAGCTGCACCTACGATTGCAGATGTTTCTGAGTTTACGGTTGGCTGTTGAGGCCCGCTGTTTGTGCTTCTGGAATTTAGATTTTTTTGTCCACTTCCAGATGTGGCGTTTTGTGGAGGTTTATATCCTATACCTTTTAGTGTTGGCTGAATAGGTAATTGTGCAGGTGGGTCACCACCTGTTTCAGTTTCTAATAATCCCGTTGGATCGATAAACTTCATTGGATTTTGAAAACCATATCGATAAGGCGTCCAACCTGGAGCCTTATCACTCATCGGATCCACACTCAACCACACACTTAAGCCCGCTTCATAGTATCTAGCTCCAAAATAACTCAAACTCGTCTCCATATCCCGCTCCTTACCGCTAAATGTATACGGGGTGTAATAAGCCGCGGTGTTTTGTTGGTGCACGAAATCTTCGCCAAACGGCAAGTATTGAAGGTGCTGCGTGGCGTCGCCGTTGATGTCGGTGATGAAGCTCGAGGAGCC
>Ga0075157_10002397_pt1 | contig 10990 bp, 6 predicted proteins | sample JI81BgreenDNA_FD_70967 | JGI IMG/M metagenome (GOLD analysis project Ga0075157, IMG submission 70967) | Wastewater effluent complex algal communities from Wisconsin, to seasonally profile nutrient transformation and Carbon sequestration -... | ecosystem: Engineered > WWTP > Effluent > Algae...
ATCACCGCGTTTTTCTCGGGGTTGTTTCCGCGAGGCACGCAGATGGTCACGCTCACCCCACGCGCCGCTCCCGCCCAAGCCAGTCCCAGGCCATGGTTGCCCGTAGTGGCCGCAATCACGCCACGCTCGGCCTGTTCCGATGTAAGCGCCGTTATGGACGCCGTACCGTTGCGTACCTTGAAGCTGCCCGTTGGCAGGTGATTCTCGTGTTTGACCAGCACGCGAATACCGTAGCCCACAAGTTCGTCGAGCAACGGATAGTGGCGAACTGGAGACGCCTCGAAGAACGGCCGCAAACGCGTGCGTGCCGCGAGAATGTCGTCGTGCGAAACGGGAAGCATCAGAAGCAGCAGAGGTGGAATTCGTGCGCGATCAGGGATCGCCCAACGCGTCGACGAAGAGTGGCGGCAAGTCAATCACCAGCGCCGCAGTACCAGCCGGCGCCCACTCAATCGTGTCCGTGTGGATGAAGGGCCGGTCGGCACCAGGCAGCCAGCGCTCTATAAGACGCGCCTCGAGATCCACAATCCAGTACTCGATGGCGGCTCGCTGGTAGCGCCCACGCTTCACCACGCGGTCGTAGCGCGCGGTGCTTGGTGAGAGCACCTCCGCGTGAGCGTCCAACTGGCTGAAGAGAAACCCCACCGCTGACTGATGCGGGAGTCGAGGGCTCGGGCTCACCAGCAACTCCCCGTCGACACACTCGAATCGCTTCCCCGGTTCGTCGGGGAGGGCGCGGACGTCGTCGGCCGTCCAACGGTGGGCGGGCAGTGCGGACATAGCCATATGGTGCCGAGCGAAGGGGACGGTTGGCAAGGGGGCATGCGGCACATTGCATGGAACGACCGACGACTGTGTCACCCGAATCGTGCGCACCATATCTTTCCACTGCGCTGAAATCTCCCGACCAATTCATCGAGTCCTGTCATGTCTCTGCCTCGCATCCGTGCTACCACCATTCTTGCGGTCCGTCGTGATGGTCGGGTGGCCATTGGTGGTGACGGCCAGGTGTCCATTGGCGACACCGTGGCCAAGAATTCTGCCGTCAAGGTCCGCGTGCTGAAGGGCGGTCGCGTGGTGGCCGGGTTTGCCGGGTCGGTGGCCGATGCGCTCACCTTGTTCGAGAAGTTCGAGGAGAAGCTCGAGCGATACCCCGGCAACCTGCCGCGGGCGGCGGTGGAACTGGCCAAGGAGTGGCGTAGCGATCGCGTATTGCGTCGTCTCGAAGCCATGCTCATTGTGGCCGATGCAGACCACGGGTTCATGCTGAGCGGCAACGGCGAACTCATCGAGCCCGACGACGGCATCCTCGCCATCGGGTCGGGCGGCACGTACGCGCAGGCGGCTGCACGAGCGCTGATGCGCGAAACCCCCCTCGCCCCACGAGACATCGTGACGAAGGCGCTCACCATCGCCGGCGAGATTTGCATCTACACCAATACGAACATCACGGTGCTGGAACCGAGCGTCTGATATGCCGAGCCCACGTACACAGCAGGCCATCGCGCGGTTGGCCGATCTCACCCCGCGACAGATCGTAGCTGAACTCGATCGCTACATCGTCGGACAGGCGGACGCCAAGAAATCGGTGGCCATTGCCCTGCGCAATCGCTGGCGTCGGCAGCGTGCGCCCGAAAGCATTCGCGACGAAATCTCGCCCAACAACATCATCCTGATCGGTCCCACCGGCGTGGGCAAAACCGAGATCGCTCGCCGACTTGCCAAGCTGTCGGGAGCGCCGTTCGTGAAGGTGGAGGCCTCGAAGTTCACCGAGGTCGGTTATGTCGGGCGTGATGTCGAAAGCATGATCCGCGATCTCATCGAGAACGCCATCGACATGGTGCGCAGCGAGCGCGAAACGGAAGTCGAGGACCTTGCCAACGAGAAAGTCGACGAGCGCATACTCGACCTACTGCTGCCCGTGCCGCCGGCGCTGGCGGCCGAGGCTTCCCCCGATGCACGCGTTGAGCACGACCAGGCGCTCGAGCGGCACAAGCGCACCCGTGACAAGCTCAAGGCGTTGCTGCTGGATGGTCAGCTCGACAGCCGTGAGGTGGAGATCGAAGTGACGCAGAGCGGCCCCGGCTTGCCCGGGGCTGCCATGCCGGGCGCGCCGGAAGGGATGGATAGCATGGCCGAGTGGTTCCGCGACATGATGCCGAAGAAGAAGACCCGGCGCACCGTCAAGGTCACCGAAGCGCGGCGCATTCTGCTCGACGAGGAGCTCGAAAAGTTGGTGGATCTCGACGACGTCACGGCCGACGCTCTCGAACGCACCGAGGCCATGGGGATCGTGTTCCTCGACGAGATCGACAAGATCGCGGGCGAACGTGGGCATGGCGGCGGCCCCGACGTGTCGCGGGAAGGGGTGCAGCGCGACCTGCTGCCCATCGTGGAAGGATCGAACGTCACCACGAAGTACGGCATGGTGAAAACCGACCACATTCTCTTCGTGGCCGCCGGTGCGTTCCATGTGAGCAAGCCCAGCGATCTCATTCCCGAACTGCAGGGCCGTTTCCCCATTCGGGTGGAGCTCAAGGCGCTGACCGAGGCCGACTTCGTGCGCATCATGACGGAGCCGGAGAATGCCCTCACCAAGCAGTATGCGGCCCTGGTGGAGGCGGAGGGCGCCTCGTTGGCCTTCACTCCAGATGGAATAGCCGAGCTCGCCAGAGTGGCGGCGAGGGTGAATGAGCGCATGGAGAACATCGGCGCCCGCCGCCTCCACACGGTCATGACCACGCTGCTCGAGGAAGTGCTCTACGAGCTTCCTGACTGCGGGACGGCGCCGGTAACCGTGAACGCCGACATGGTACGGGAACGCCTGCGCTCGATCTCCGAAGACGAAGACCTCCGGAAGTACATCCTGTAGCTCCTGGCGGGGGCTCCGGAAAACCCACTCTTGACGGCAGGCGGCCTCGGACCGACTTTGTTGTGGCGGCGAACAAAGCGGTCCCCTCCCAATCTCTCGTCGCCTGACCTCGACTCACCCCCACCGCGCGTGGTGGAAGAGGCTTCCTATGCATGTACTGTCTGCCGTCACCCCACGACTGTTGAAGGGCGCTGCCGGCACCGCCGTAGCCCTGATGACGGTGATGGCCACGCTGAGCGCCCCCCTTGCTGCCCAGGGCCCGGCCGCCCGCATCGAAATCCGGGCCGATGATTCCGGTTCACGGGTGCAGGTCGACGGCCGGGATCTCATGATCCGCGGCATGAACTGGGACTACTTCCCCATCGGCACCAACTACTCGTACAGCCTCTGGACGCAGCCCGACGATGTGATCAAGGCGGCGCTCGACCGCGAGATGTCGCTGCTCAAGGTCATGGGCGTCAACGTCATCCGGCAGTACAACGGCGTCCCGCCGCGGTGGGTGAAGTACATCTATGAGCAGTACGGCATCTGGACGGTGCTCAATCACTCACTCGGTCGCTACGGCACCACCATCGGTGGCGTGTTCAATGCGCAGACCGACTACTCCGACCCTCGCGTTCGTCGCGCGCTGACCAACGAAGTCCTGGCGCTTGTCGATGAATTCCGCGGTACGCCAGGGCTTCTCATGTGGTTGCTCGGCAACGAGAACAACTACGGGCTCACCTGGAAGTCGGCCGCCACCGAGAACCTGCCTGCCGGTGAGCGTGACGCCGCCAAGGCCACGTTCCTCTATTCGCTGGTGGGCGAAGTGGCCCGCGCCATCAAGACGCGCGATGCGGCGCACCCGGTGGCCTTCGCCAATGGCGATCTGCAGTATCTCGACATCATTGCGCGTGAGGCCAAGGGACTCGATGTGTTCGGTACCAACGTGTACCGCGGCGCTTCATTCGGCGATTTGTTCGAGCGCGTGAAGACCACGCTCGGCATTCCGGTCATGTTCACGGAATTCGGTGCCGACGCCTACAATGCACGAGATCTTCGCGAAGATCAGGGCTCACAGGCGCGCTATCTGCTGGCGCAGTGGCAGGAGATCTTCGAACACGCCGCCGGAAAGGGACGCACCGGCAATGCCATTGGTGGGTTCACCTTCCAGTGGACCGACGGCTGGTGGAAGTTCGGCCAGGACTCGCGACTCAGCGAGCATGATGTCAACGCCTCGTGGTCGAATGCCGCGTATGCGGACGACTACGTGAAGGGCGAGAACAACATGAACGAAGAGTGGTGGGGCATTGTAGCCAAAGGCGCCCCCGACTCTCGCGGACTTTACCCGCTCTATCCGCGCGCCGCGTTCTACGCGCTCCAGCGTGCCTATCAGATCGATCCCTACGCACCAGGAGTGACCGCCTCGGCCATTCGCACCCACTTCGCGGGCATTACGCCCGCCGAGGCGGAACTGCGTGCCCGCGCCGATCGTGCCGCAGCGTCGGGTGATGTTGGCAGCCGCTTCAGTGTCAGCGGAATGCGCTTCGATCTGCAGACGTTCAACACGGGCGGCGAGAAGATCAGCACGCCGACGTCGCGCACGCCAAGCCCCACGGCGCGCCCCGCGTTCACCGGCTTCGATCGCCTCGAATCGTTCTACGCTGACCTCTCGGCCAAGCCCGCTGAGAACTTCTCGGCCACGCTTTCGCTGAACGTACTCGGCAACGTACCGAACAACCCGATCGACGAAATCTTCTATGAAAATCGGGGCCGCGCCCGCACGGTGAACACCGATGCCGGACCGCTTCGCATCACCGACAATGAGCGCCTGGCCGTGTATCGCGCCAGCGTCTCCTGGGACGACCGCAACTTCCGTCTCGATGCGTTCTATCGCACGGGGCACTATCACTGGGGCTACGAAGGCGACTTCTTCGGGGTGTACCGTGAAGCGAACTACGGTCGCAACATGGACATCTACAACGGCAACGCGCCCGCTGGCATGGAGTTCACCGGCAAGCGCAAGCTGCAGGGCCTGAAGCTCGCACTCGGTCCCGAGCTCTGGTGGGGAGCCAACCCCATGGTCATCGCGAAGTACGGACGCCAGGTCGGTGGCGTACACGTCACGGGCCTGTTCCAGGAAGAAGTCTCGCAGCTGAACGCGTCGGCAACGAACAGTTCATTCGCTGTGCCGCTCCCGCAGACGCGTCGTGGAACACTGCATCTCGCCGACACGATTGCCGGCTTTGGCGTCGAAGCCGGTGGTATCTGGGCTGGCGCCACACGCGTCGGAGTGCCGTTCCAGCTGGTCGACGGCAACCGTGTGCTGCTCGATCGTGTGCGGGACAGCGATGCCTTCGGCGGCAAGGCCAAGCTCACGTACTCGCGCGGTCGCTACAACTGGTATGCGCAGGGGGCTATCATGGGTCTCGTGGCCGACGGCGGTCCCACCTCGGTGCAGACCTTTACCGGCTGGAGCCTCAAGGATACGGGGCTCAACAACCAGTCGAACATCATGACCGGCTTCACGGCTCGCTACGGCTCGTTCGAATTTGCGCCGAACGTGCTGTATCAGAAGCCCATTGTGGGCCCCGTGCCAACGAGTGCTCCGGCGCCGGCGCGTCCGCGCAATATTCTCGACGATCCGTTCGCCGTGCGCGGCAACCGCGAGACGTATGGCGCTGAGTTGCTGCTGACGTACGATCCCACGCCCGCCACGTGGATGTACGCGTGGGACAACGATATGCGCGAAGACGCGCGATTCGCGGCCAACCTTGGCTACGTGTATCGTCGTCTGCCCACTACCATGGACGCCGCCATCGGCATCCTGGCCGACGGCCGCACCACGTTTGCGTTCCCCGGCGCCACGCCGGCCCGCAGCCTGTACGAAGTCCGCTCGCGCGTCGTGACCCGATTGGGTCGCGACCTGCGACTCATTGCGAACGTGTACACCGGTACCGCTGAACCCAACGGCAATGACCCGCGACTGCTGCATCGCACGGGCGTCGATGTGCGCGCCGTGAAGCAGCACGTGAAGTTTGTCGGCGCGGCGAAGTTCAACGACTGGGGGCCGTTCGACTACCATCGCGACTTCAACCTCACGTTCCCGAAGCAGTTCATCGGCGATGTGTCGTACGCCTTCGGCACCCCGCAGTGGTGGGATGTGCCGGAGACGAAGCTCGGTCTTCGTGGCACGTGGCGCTCGCTGAACAGGTTCTCCCCACGCTACTGCCCGGAGTTCGCCCCCGATCTCGTCACTGGGGCTCCGGTGTGCGACCCCACGGCCCCGTCGCGGAATGGGTCGGAGTGGGAAATCCGCACCTACCTTTCGGTTGCCTGGTAAGCGGTGCCGGATACGCCTCATCCGGACATGCCCAGCACTGCCAATGCCGAGCATGCCATGGAAGCGCGCATCGCGCATCTGCTGCAGTCGCTGACGCTTCGCGAGAAGATCGGGCAGCTGCAGCAGGTGCAGGGCGGTGGGGGGCACGTGCCCGACGAGCTGGCACGGGCCATTCGTGAGGGACGCGTGGGCTCTGTCATCAACGAAGTCGACGCCGGCACGGTGGCACGCTTGCAGACCATTGCAGCGCACGAATCGCGAACTGGTATACCGCTGCTGATCGGCCGTGATGTCATCCATGGCTTCGCCACCGTCTTCCCCATCCCCCTCGGGATGGCGTCGAGTTGGCATCCGGCGCTGGTGGAACGCGCGTCAGGAATTGCCGCGCACGAGGCATCCACGCGTGGCGTGAATTGGACGTTCGCCCCCATGATCGACATCGGACGCGATCCGCGCTGGGGGCGCGTCGCCGAGGGATTCGGCGAAGATCCGTGGCTCTCCGGCGTCATGGCCACTGCGGCTGTACGCGGATTCCAGGGAGACGACTTGAGTGCGCCCGGGCGCATCGCGGCGTGCGCCAAGCACTTCGTTGGCTACGGCGCATCCGAAAGTGGTCGCGACTACAACACCACCAACATCGCGCCCCGCGAATTGCGTGATGTGCATCTGCCGCCCTTCGAAGCCGCAGTGCGCGCGGGTGTGGCGTCGGTCATGACGTCATTCAGCGACCTCGATGGCGTCCCCGCCACGGCGCACCGGGAACTGCTGCAGGGCGTCCTGCGCGAATCGTGGGGGTTCGACGGGCTCGTGGTGAGCGACTGGGACTCCATCCGTCAGCTATCGGTGCACGGCATCGCCAGCGATGACCGCGACGCGGCACGGCAGGCGGCGCTGGCCGGTGTGGATATGGAGATGGCCAGTGAAACGTACGCGGCGCATCTCGAGTCGCTCATCGCGGCAGGTGTCGTATCGGCTGAGCAACTCGATCGTATGGTCGCGAACGTGTTGCGGCTCAAGTTGCGTTTGGGGCTATTCGAGCAGCCCGGCAAGCGCGTCGATGCACTGCGGCCAGCGGGACATGCCACCCATCTCGCCGTTGCCCGCGAAGTCGCCCGCGAGAGCATGGTGTTGCTCACGAACACCATGCACGCTGGCTCGTACCTCATGCCCCTCGATCCCTCGCGGCTGCGTCGCATTGCACTGATCGGGCCGCTCGCCGATGATGCGCACGAGCAGATGGGGACGTGGGTGTTTGACGGTGACGCGTCGCTGAGTTGCACCGTGCGCCAGGCGCTGCAAGAGGCGCTACCGCCTACTGTGCAACTGGAATATGCCAGAGGTATCCCCACCACGCGGAGCCACGACACCAGCGGCTTCGACGAAGCGGTGGCGTGTGCACAGGAAGCCGATGTCGCCGTGTTGGTGCTGGGCGAGGAAGCCATCCTCTCCGGCGAAGCACATTGCCGCGCCGACGTTTCCTTGCCTGGTGTGCAGGAGGCGCTGATCGACGCCATCGTTGCCACGGGAACGCCTGTGGTGCTGGTCATCATGGCGGGCCGTGCGCTCGCCCTCGAGCGAGTGGCCCACAAGGTGCACGCACTCTGGTACGCCTGGCACGCCGGCTCGATGGCAGGGCCCGCCTTCGCAGATCTGCTGTTTGGCGCTCACGCGCCCAGCGCCCGCTTGCCGGTAACACTGCCGCGTGTGACGGGGCAGGTGCCCATTTACTACGCGCACAAGCATACCGGCAAACCCGCCACGGCGGACACGATTATTGCCATTCAGGACATCGAGCCGCGGGCCCCGCAGCTCTCGGTAGGGAACACGTCGTTTCATCTCGACGTGCATCCATCGCCGCTCTTCCCCTTCGGCTACGGCCTCACGTACACATGGGTGCACTACGACGCGCCATCGGTGCAGCGCGCAGAGGTGCCGCTCGATGGGTGCGTGGAGCTCAGCGCCACAATCAGCAATCGCGGGGCGCATGCAGTGGTGGAAGTCGTGCAACTCTACGTGCGCGATCTGATTGGCAGCGTCACCCGCCCAGTGAAGGAGCTCAAGGGGTTTCAGCGTGTACCGCTGGCGCCTGGTGAGCGACGCACCGTCCGGTTTTCACTGCCTGTGTCCGAACTCGCGTTCACCGGTCGCGATATGCAGCGACGCCCCGAGCCCGGACGCTTTCACGCCTGGATTGCTCCGCACTCCGCCACGCAGGACCACGTAGAATTCACGGTGTCTGACTGACATCTGCCAGCTCTCATGACTCTCTCACTCACGATGGATACCACCTCGTCTGCCGATGCCGTCGCCTCGCGTGTCGACGCGCTGCTGTCTCGCATGACGCTCGCCCAGAAGCTCGGGCAGATGATTCAGGCCGAGCGGGCGGCGGTCACGCCCGACGACGTGGCCACGTATGCGCTGGGCTCGGTGTTGAGTGGTGGCGGCTCGGCACCCGGTGAAAACCGGGTCTCCGACTGGGTGACCATGAACGACGCATATTGGGCGGCGTCCATGCGCACCGACTTCGGGCGCACACCAATCCCGGTCCTGTACGCCGTCGACGCCATTCATGGCAACGCGAACGTACGCGGTGCCACGGTCTTTCCGCACAACATCGGGCTCGGCTGCGCGAACGATCCTGAACTCGTGCAGCGGATTGCACGCATCATGGCTCAGGAAGTGCTGGCTACGGGCGTGGATTGGACGTTTGCCCCCACGCTGGCCGTCGCGTGCGACATTCATTGGGGGCGCACCTACGAGAGCTTCTCTGAAGATCCTGCTCGCGTCGCGTCGTACGCGGCTGGGTACATCCGCGGCGTGCAGAGCGATCTCGGTGACGATGCGGTGATCGCGTGCGCCAAGCATTGGGTCGGTGACGGCGGTACCACCGCTGGAAACGATCAGGGCGACACCGTCATCGATGAGGCCACGCTCGAAGGCACGCATATGGCGCCGTACTATCCGGCGCTGGCCGCCGGCGTGCTTACCGTCATGGCCTCGTTCAACAGTTGGAACGGGGAGAAGTGCCACGGACATCGGTATCTGCTCACCGACGTGCTGAAGGGACGTCTGGGCTTTGATGGGTTCGTGATCTCCGACTGGGACGGCGTGGACTACCTGCATGCCGACTACGGCACCGCCATTGCCATGGCCGCGAATGCGGGCGTGGACATGTTCATGGTGTCGGTGGAGTGGAAGCAGTGCCTCGAACTGCTCACCGCGCAGGTGAACGCCGGTGTCATTCCCTTGGAGCGCGTCGACGACGCCGTGCGGCGCATTCTGTCGGTGAAGCTGCGCTTCGGCCTCTTCGAGAAGCCGCGTCCGGCACAGCGCCCGTGGTCGAACTCGCCAACGTTCGGTGGCGATGCCCACCGCGCCGTTGCCCGTGAAGCCGTGCGCAAGTCGCTCGTGCTGCTCAAGAATGAGCAGGCCCTGCTGCCGCTCGCACCGTCGGCGCGCGTGCTGGTCGCAGGAAAGAACGCCGACAATCGTGGCCACCAGTGTGGTGGCTTCACGGTGGCCTGGCAGGGCGAGAAGACCAACGAGGCCATCGTTGGCGGGACGTCCATCTGGGAAGGCATTCAGGCCGTCGCGCCCAACGCGGTATTCGACGAATCGGGCGCCAGTGCCAACGCGGCGCTGCACGACGTGGCCATTGTCGTGATCGGCGAAACCCCATATGCCGAGGGCATGGGTGACATCCGGTCAGGTGGACGCGTGGAGCCTGGGTCACAGGTGGTCGTCAAGCCACACACGCTCGCGCCATACGGCAAGACGATCGAGCTGTCCCAGTTGCATCCTGAGGACCTCGCCGTCATCGAGCGCATCACCGCGCAGGGTATCCCGGTGGTCGCGGTTTTCGTGGGTGGACGTCCGCTGGTGGTGAATGCGGAACTCGATGCGTCAACGGCGTTCGTTGCGGCCTGGTTGCCTGGCTCGGAAGGCGGCGGAGTGGCCGATGTGCTCTTTGGGGCATACCCGTTCACCGGTACGCTGTCGTTTGCGTGGCCGGCAGTGGCGGGAGCGGCGTACAAAGCCACCGCCCCGCGCTTTCCTCGTGACTACGGGCTGACGACCGGCTGAGCGGCCAATAGCTGAGTGGCCAACACTCAGCTGGCAACAGCCGGCACTGTACCTTCGATTGTGCGACGTGCCTCCAAGGCACGTCGCACTTCGTTTGCCCGGTCTTCCGTGATCGGGTAGCCGGCAATGGTCCAGATGGCGATGCCCGACGTAACGAACGGTACGAGCACGTCACACAGCCGGAGCAGGAATAACGCCTGCGGCGTCTGCTGACCGCCGAGCGCCACATCAAAACCCGTGGCGTTGAGCAGGAAGCCGCCCAAAGCGAGTGCGGCCGCCATCCCGACCTTCACCACCCACCAGAAGATCGAACCGTACATGCCCTCGCGACGCTCACGCGTTTCGAGTTCGTCCACATCGACGACGTCGGCAATCATTGACCCCATCAGGGTGAACAGGCCACCGAGTCCAAACGCCATGAGTGGAGCGGGCAACAGCACCAGCCAAGGACGGGTGGGGTCGTAGCAGAACCACTTGAGCGCGTATCCCAGCATCGACATGCCGGTTGAGAAGTAGAACGCCTTGCGCTTGCCGATGCGCGTGGCGAGCCACGTCACGAGGAAGATCACGCCAAAGGTCGCGACGGCGCCGATGGTGCCGGCATACCCCGCATACTCGGCGCCGCGCTCCTGATTGCCACCGAACACGTAGTAGATGATCACGTACGATTGGAACGACGAGATCATGATGAAGCCGTTGAACACCAGGAAGGT
>Ga0075157_10002399_pt1 | contig 10987 bp, 9 predicted proteins | sample JI81BgreenDNA_FD_70967 | JGI IMG/M metagenome (GOLD analysis project Ga0075157, IMG submission 70967) | Wastewater effluent complex algal communities from Wisconsin, to seasonally profile nutrient transformation and Carbon sequestration -... | ecosystem: Engineered > WWTP > Effluent > Algae...
CCAGCTACCGCGTCCGGTTCCTGGGATCGCTGCCGGTATTCGCCGTTTGGCAGCAGCCCATGCGAGACATTGACGGTATTCTCAAGCAAAGCATGGATTACGTCCTCGCGAGCCTGGCGCTGCTCATTCTCTCACCGATCTTGATCCTCACTGCGATTGCGATACGGATCGAGAGTAAGGGCCCGATTTTCTTCCGGCAGACCCGCTTTGGTTTCAACAACAATGAAATTCCGGTCCTGAAGTTTCGATCGATGTACGTCGACCGCCAGGATGTAAGCGGCGCGCAGAGAACGGAAAAGAACGATCCGCGCGTCACCCGTGTCGGAAGGATCATTCGCCGGACAAGCATTGATGAGCTTCCTCAGCTCATCAATGTCCTCAAGGGCGACATGTCGATCGTTGGCCCTCGCCCTCATGCCACGATGATGCGGGTTGGCGACAAATATTATTTCGATGCGGTCAAGGGTTACACAGCGCGGCACCGCGTGAAACCAGGTATCACCGGTCTTGCGCAGGTTCGCGGCCTGAGGGGCGAGATTGCAACGACGGAAAGAGCCCGCAAACGAGTTGAGTACGACATCTATTACATCGAGAACTGGTCGCCTCTACTCGATATTCGGATTATCCTTGAAACCGTAGTCAAAGTTTTCTGGGACAAAAATGCGTACTGAGCTAAACGCCACAGAGTTTCTCGGAATCGACTTCGCGAATGTCACCTACGAAGAGACCGCGGCAGAGCTCGACAGACTGTCGCGATCGGACAGCTTCTCATTCGTTGTGACGCCCAACGTCGACCATGTTGTGATGCTACACGAAGGCGACGACGATGCCATCAGGCAGCAGTTTAAGGCAGCTTATGAAGCGGCTGCCCTCCGCCTTTGCGATAGCCGTATCTTACAAGTTCTAGCAAAACTCAGCGGAATTGAGCTGGAAGTAGTGACGGGCAGCGACCTCACGGCAATCTTGTTTACGGAAGGACATCTCAATGGAAAAAAGGTCGCGATCATCGGTGGAGACAAGGCCATGGTCTCCGAACTGCGTGCGCGCTTCCCCCAAGTCGATTGCGTCCAGCACATCCCGCCAATGGGTGTTCTGAAAAGCCCTCGCGCCGCTGAAGAGATTGAGGAGTTCTTGGCAACGGCGTCATGTGACTATGCACTTTTCGCGTTTGGCGCCCCTCAAAGTGAGATAATCGCCAACCTGTGCGCTGAGGGTCGTAGAGCACGCGGTGTCGCCCTTTGCGTAGGCGCCTCTATCGAATTTGTGCTGGGCCGGAAGGCTAGAGCGCCAACCTGGATGCGGCAGGCGCGTCTTGAATGGGCATTCAGACTTGCGGCGGAACCGCGTCGGTTATGGCGTAGATACCTCATTGTCGGCCCGCGAATACTGAGTGTAATGCTGAAGCGTTAGACGGCTGCGCATTGCAAAACCTAAGGCAGGAAGTTTCTGAGGTAGCATTCCCATTTTGAGCGAGAGTGAAATTCGCGCTCCAGTGGGGCAGCCTTCTCTGCGATCATTTTAAGTTCATCCCTCTCGTCAATCGCTCTCTGAAGATTTATAGAAAAATCCCTTTCATTTCTGGCCTGGGACTTAAGTATACTAGGCCTGCCACTAGTGTATTCTATGGTGGCTGGCGAATCAGTCGTCACTATGGGCAATCCCATCAATTTGGCGCTGACAAGAGTTATATGCCCGCAGCACCTATCCTCTGCGTCTAGTGGGACTAGTACAGCAATACTTCGTTCCGCAACCGCCCAGGTATCGGCCAGCGGCAAATTTGTAAGTATAGTGACGTTATCGGGAATTGACATATCTTCAATAAGGTGTGGCCTCGTGATAATAACGAATTCAAAATTTGGGAAATGTTTCTTAGCGCACTCAATAACTATACGGATGTCCCTCCCTTCCCCACCGATAGCACAAAAATATTGCGATGCATCTGGCCTATGAATAAAATTTGATGGCTGAGGCTTGTCTTGAGTCCAGATTAAGTTTTGAAATTTATCGGGGCAGCAGTCAAAATAATTGGAATAGAGACCAATTTCGTATCGAGAAAAAACTGTAAACTGATCAATTGATCGCGCGGCCCTCGCCACAGCGCGCTTACGCAAGCCTCTCGGCAAATTTGTGAAGTTGAAGGCGAAGGCAAGATGACGGTTCCTTTTTTGCAAACAGCCAAGCGCGCCTGCAACTGCGACGGACATCGCCGGAAGGTGAGAAATTATAACATCTGTTGGCCCGGCCGCCCTCGCGGCTTCAAGTGCACCTCTATATCGAGAGAGCCTTATCGGGCGGACTCGCCGCTCCAGCTCGTTCTTTGGAAGCCCCGAAAACCCCAACCACGTAACGCTCTCGCCAAGCTGAAGTTTCGTGAAATCATCGTCAGCAGGTGATATATCAGGTATGTTTATGAGCTTCATAGCTAGGAAATTTGCCTTTTTCTTTTTCGCCTAGTTAAGTTGGCGTCGAATTCGCATCTTCCAAAACGGAGCAGCCGTGCTCGGGGGCATGTGTAACGTGTCGGCCGCAGTAACGTCAACAGCGCCAAGCTTTTCCCATGAGACCATCATTTTCGTTTTTTGGAACGCAACCTGTGCGCTCATCAAAACATCCTAGGCTAATAAATGGCCGATGGGCTGAGAAGATGAATAGAGCGGAACGATGTAGCGCTTCGCTACGGCTCGTGGTCGATAGTGACAGGGAAGAATCTTCCGCCCAGATCTTCAATAGGCAGTGAACTGCTTTTGCTGTATCCATATGGTGCAATAATTGCTCCCGATCCACGCGTAGGCGTCGACTGCCTTATACTTCGAAAGATCACTATCTGCGCAACTCAGCGGGGGGGGGCGCCACCACCGAAGGGCATGTCCGTAATCGGGAGGAGGCAAACTGATCGGCCCGATCGCTGGCGGGCAGCAAAACCGAATTGGGCAAATGCGCCGGTGCGCAAGGTGTGCGACCATATCGCACGGCTGTTGCTGCTCTTGACAAGATGCCAGATCGAGACCGTTCAAGGTCGCATTGACGGGTGCGCATTTGCACGATGCTCGATGAGCATCTGCCGCTTCCGTCGTATTCGATTGGACAAGAAAGTGATAGCTCCGATCATTTGAGGTATCTTTCCGATCATCAGAAACGCTGCGGACAAAATAGCGTGACTCTTTGACGCACCGTTTTGGCTGTTTCGAAAAGCGATTCGTGAAATTTGGAGGCCGTAAAGGACGACCCAGATCGTGCAGGCACTCCAGAGAGCATATAAGGGTTGTTGGAATACTAACAATAATACAGCCACAAGAAAGGTCGGGAGACCAGTGGTCCAAAAGATCATGCTTCCAAGCTGGCGCCTCCAATTGGGGAAAGATAGCAAACGATGCCGGCAGACATGCTCAGCGTAAGCATACCCCCCCCGCTTAGTTCGCTTCCACCAGCTGCCAAATGTAAAGATCGCTGCGTCGTGTAGACCCATATCAGCGCTAATTTTCTGTACGAAATAGCCGTTTTGCTGCATCCGCAGACACAAATCAGGCTCTTCCCCTGCTATGAGTTCCTCATTAAAGCCACCAGTGAGTGCGAGAGTAGAGCAACGGAACATCGCATTCCCACCGCAGTGGTCTACAACACCGACCGGAACATTCCATTCGGCATCGCACATCCGATTGTAGATACTGCTATCTGGGAACCGTTCGCGAAGGCGGCCGAACACCGCAGCCATTTTTTGTTCTGATCGCAAAGCCGAGACGGCTTGGACAAACCAATCAGGGAAAATTTCACAATCCCCGTCGATGAATTGGATGAAATCCAGATTGCTTCCGGCCTCATTCAGATACTTCCACCCGGCGTTACGCGCTCTAGCGGCGGTGAACGGTATTGCCATGTCCAATTCAAGCACATCCACGCCAATTGAACGAGCGAATTCCACGCTCCCATCCGTCGAACCTGAATCGACATACACCACAGGGCAATTCTCCGGCAGCGACCGCAAACATCGCTTGAGGCGCTCACCTTCGTTTCTGCCGATTACGACGACGCCAATGTCTATCGTGGCGCTCATTTCCGCATCCATGCCGGCTGCTCACCGACCCTTTCATCAAAATGACTGATGGCGGGCAGAGTTTCGCCCTCACGTGCGACTAAACCAATGCGGACCAGCGCCATTCGTTCAGATCGGCTTGGCGCGCGGTGACGCCCTAAAAGAAGAATGCGGACAAACGAAGCCGTCACTGCTCCTACCAACCATGCGATATCAGCAAAAATAGATCGCGCCTTCCCGCCCGTTAGTAGAAAGAAGCGCTTACGTGATCGGAAAAAATAGTCAGGCGGAGGGCGATCACCATCCGTCTTCCCGTTCACAACGCCTGTAGAGGCGCCAGCAATATGCATGACACGGCTTTCCGGACAATGGTAAGTCTGCCAGCCATTTTTTCTGAGGCGATACATCAGTTCCACCTCCTCAAAGTAGAGGAAAAAGCCGGTGTCGAATAACCCTGATTCGGCGATCGCAGCGGTTCTGATGAGCACACTCGCTCCTGTCACCCAGTCGACAGGCTGCCGAACTCCAAACGGGACAAGTATCGGCGCAATCCCCAGTAACCGTTCGACTGTCCCGATCCCGAGCCCTCTGGTAAACTCTCGGCCGATACTGGGGAAGCGGAACGCAGATCCCGCAAGCGAGCCATCAACGTTGATCAGCTGGCTCCCAATGGCGCCTGCATCTGGCTTGTTCTCCAAGTCGCGCACTAAGGTCGACAGTGCGCCGGGCTCGAGTGCGGTGTCAGGATTGAGGAAATAGATCGCGTCGGGCAGCGGTTGGTCCCGCAGATAGTGTAGAATCGCCTGGTTGTTACCCCAACCAAAACCACCATTTATCGGAAGGGCCACAAATTTTACCCAGTCAGCAAAAGCAGTCCCCGAAAGCTCGATTGAAAGCCTCTCTGCTGATCCATCCTCTGAGTTGTTGTCCGCAACCACGGCACGTAAATCGGGGAGAGCGTCGCGCTCCTCCGCCAATGCCGTCAGGCAGCGGATCACCAATCCAGGGGTTCTATAATTTACAATGATAGCGACGATGCGCATTTTTCCCCGACCACATTCATTCGGCATTCGTGATTCTACGTGCCACCGTCTCTTTTAGTCCTAACCCAGCCTACCGTGCGACCGAGCGCAGCCCCCAGATAAAGCGGGAGCTTCCAGGCGACATAGACAGGCAAAAGTAGGACGGCATTGGCCCGCATCCAGTGGTGCCCTCCCGCTAACCATGCGAAAGCGACAGATAGAACAGCGGTACTGAAAGCCAAGGTCACGGCGAGTAATGGCATCCAATTGTCAGCCCAAATGGCGAAGGCCAAAAGAGCGAAGATGGCTAACATTGCAGCCGTCAGAAGCAAGGCCAAGGGGGGGACTAATAGGTGCAACCCAAGAAGAAAAGCCTTTCTATCCAGGCGCTTCATTCCCAAGTAAAGCAGCGGCAGGCCATGCCCCTTTGCCACGCGGAGAAAGCCTTGTTCCCAGCGAGAGCGTTGCTCCAATGTCGCTGACTCGGTTGCAGCAAAGCTCTGCACCGTTGCCGCATCGAGGTAGATTGGGGCCCTGCCCGATCGTGCCAAATCAACTGTAAGCGTCAGATCTTCGACAATACTGGTGGTAGCAAGTGGGAGGTCGGCGAAAATGTCCCATGGAAACGCCATTCCGGTACCAGTCAAAATGGCCCCACCGCCAAGGCGGCGGGAGCCACGCTGCCTGACCGAGTTTTTGAGCCACAATGCAAAATTTGAGATTTGCACCTTGGCAGATACTGAAAGGTCAGGCTTAAAAATGTATCGGGCCTGAGCCACCGAACCCGACGCTACAGCCCAAAGGGCTAAACTCGTCAACGACCCAGAGTCTGTGGTGCAGTCAGCGTCAAAAATGATCACGCACTCAGGCGGCGATTTGCGCAACCAGTCGCGCGCGTATGCTAGTGCGTAACCCTTTCCCTTGAGTTCGTCATCAAAGCGCTCGATCACATGGAACCTACACTGCTTGACGAGGTCGGAAGTGTAGTCCGTGCAATTGTCAGCGACCACCAAAACCTTAAAGCCGTCCGGCAGTTCCTCCCGCAGTTTGTCGAGAGTTCCTTTGATTATCAATTCTTCGTTATGTGCCGGAATGACAATGCAAGTCGAAGGAGCGAGGCAAGTTTGGACTCGGTTTGGGTCTCTCCGAACACCACAAAGGACCTCTAGAGCAAAAAACAACAGCGGCCCAGAAACCGCCATTGCCAAGACCCAGCCAGCGATCAAACTAGAATCGGTCATGGCTGAGAGGCGGTGAGAAAGAGGGCAGCAAGCAATTTACCATTTTCGGCGGCATTATAGCCTTTTGCGACCCGCTCTCGGCCATTGTAGCCCATGGATGCGAGCTGATTTGTGTCCGCCTCGAGTGCCGCCTCCATAGCTTCAACAAGCTGATCGACAGACCCGGCAGCTACTAGCCAGCCACAGTCCGTGCTGACAAGTTCCGGCGTGCCTGCAATTGCTGATACGATAACAGGTCTCCCCAATGCCAACGCCTCCATGATCACAACCGGAAGGCCCTCGGCAAAGCTAGGTAGCACGAGGGCTCGTGATTGTTGCAGATGACCTATTACGGCGCTTGAGTCCGCCAGACCTGTCAAAACGACGTAGCTTTCGAGGCCATTGGCAGTGATTATCGACTGGACCTCAGAGCGCATCTCGCCATCACCGACGAGGGTTAGTCGGAAGCTGCGCCCGCGGCACCTCAACTTAGCAGCGGCCTCGATTAACAAAGGCACACCCTTCTGAGCACTGAGGCGCGCGACTGAGCACAGGTTCGGTGCGGCTGTCGGCTTGGTGAGAGCTGCAGGATCAAGAAAGCTGGCATCAACACCGCAGCGCACGACCTTGATCTTCTGCCAATCCTCGAATGCAGTCCAGCGCATTATCTGACTCCGCCCGAAGCTGCTGATCGCCACACAGAACGCGGAGTCGCTAACTTTTCCCTTCAAATCGAGGCTATCTGGGGCATCAAACTCATCCGGCCCATGAATGGTGAAGCTGTAAGGTATGTCGGACAGAATGCTCGCAATTCGAGCCACCATTGCGGGATTAGTGCCAAAATGCGCATGGATGTGACGAATTTGTTGGTCAGCGATGGATGTCGAGAGAAGTGATGCTTCGGCGAAGTAGGCTGATCGCCTGACCAATTCCATCGGTCGCCAAGCACACTTTGTAAAGGCGACTTTAATTCCACGCCAGCTCCGCTTCGGGGATGCGGCCAATTGGATCAACGCGCAGATCATTAACCTAATAAGACCCGTACCAAGAATGGCAGTGGTTTTCGTTAGCTCGGCTTGGTCCCTTGGGTCGGGCAAGCGCCCCATTTCAGGGGGTCGGATCGAGAAGCGTACAACCTCGATACCTTGGGCCTCCACCGCATCGATCTCACGTCTGATAAAGCTGTGGCTTGCCGCCGGATACAGGTTGGTAATATAAGCGATGCGCACCCCCAATTCTCCATCTTCCCTATTGCGTCCAATGCGTAGGATCTTCTCGGACCAATGCAAGGGGGTGTCATGCTCTCTGCCTGTGCCAGGGACAACTGCGGAATTCGTTGGCCAAATCAATTTGACAAACCTACATACCGGCGCCGTAAATGGGGCGCAGGATCAAACGTGCTATGTACCTGAGTAAGCGAGAGCAGCCGATCTTGGATAGGAGGGGCCTCCTTATCGGCGCCGGACTAACAGCCGTTGCTGGACTTTCGTACTGGCGAGCACCAAGTGCCGTGGTTGCGCCGCTCGAAGAAGGGCAGTTCAGCGCTGCGATGCCAGCCAAGGTTGATGGCTGGCAATCCCGAGCAAGTGCTGAAGTGGTGCTGCCACCTCAAGATGACAGCAACAAACTATATGAGAACCTCGAAACACGGATCTACGAGGGGCCTGGCTTACCTGCGATAATGCTCCTGATCGCTTACAGCAGCGTCCAGCAAAATGACATTCAGGTCCATAGACCCGAAGTCTGCTACCCAGCATCGGGGTATCCAATCCTTTCGAGCCGGCACAGGAAACTAGAACTAGCCGGCAAGGTCGTGGACGCGACGGAGCTTAAGGCTGATCGCGGGGGGCTGGTTGAGAAAATCATCTACTGGGTGCGCGTCGGCGATGAATTCCCTGTCAACTGGTCGAGCCAACGGGTTTCCATGGCAAAAGCAAATCTAAATCGGCGAATTCCCGATGGCGTACTCTTCAGGGTATCCGCGATCGAGGATCCAACAGAAGATGTGTCTGAGAAGTTGATTTATTTTATCCCGGCTTTCTTAGGAAAATTGCCACCGATGATCCGGCAGAGGATCATTTCTTAGAATTGATTTGGCAGAAGTGCATCAAATAGGTTCAAGTGAACTGGCCCTCGTCGCTCAAGATTCCCAGCCTGTCCAGCCTCGTGACGGCTTAAGACTGCCGTGAGGATATGGTGAAGTGGCTTCGCCCTGCTGATCGAAGCTGCCCTGACAGTCGCGGAAAGACTTGATCTCGAGATTGCGGATGTCGGTGGCCAAAAATTGATCCAACAAATCAGAGCAGGCCAAAGGTTCTCTGCGTCGAGAGTTGCTACAAGGTGTTCTCTGAGCAGGCCGTCCAACCTGTCGCTTTGCTCACGGGGTTCGCGTCGCTAAAAGGCCGAACCACCGATCGGTGATGAGCCGGCTGCCCAGCTGGTTCCACCACCACAGCGCCGCCCATCCGCATCGCGCTCTTGGCTACCTCGCCCCGCGTGAATACATCACCCAATCAAGCAGTAAGGAACTGTCCGGGAATTAAAGGGCAACGACACCCAGCTGCTAAGGCACTGTCCACGAACAAAGAAACAACGACACAAACGAGTGCCCCTGTGCAGATCGCCGTTCTCCTACCCCATGATTAGGTGTGTTACCAAAACAGCTTACGGTGCCATCAGATCGCGCGGCGGGCGATCTGGAGGTTCGCGTGCGCAGAAACCTGTCTTGGATTCTTACGCAACTTGCGTAAGGGCTAATGGCATGGCCAACGAGAAACTATCGCGGGATAACGGATCGCAGCCCGATCATGGAGGCTTCGACTATGCCTAATACGGTAGCTTACGGAGCATTGATCGTCTGGCCATTCGTGACCTTCGCGATTTTCTCAGCAATGAGACTGGAACGCGCTGTCATCGTATCACTCTTAGCGGGTTACCTGCTTTTACCAGTCAAGACATCGTTTGACTTTCCTGGCGTTCCAGCCCTCGATAAGACTTCGATAGCGAACTTGTCTACATATGCTGCCGCGATGGTACATACAGGCGGGCGCTCTTTGAGGCTGCCGCGAGAATGGTGGCTTATCGCCTTGATGTCCGTCTATCTAATTTCTCCTATAATTACAATTATTAACAATGGAGATATGCTATCGTTTGGAGAGTTAATTCTTCCAGGATTGAAGTTTTATGATGCTTTTTCAGCAGCTGCATACAAAGCTATTGACCTGCTCCCTTTTCTTTTAGGATACAATATCCTCCGCACTGCGCAAGCTCAAGACGAGTTTTTACGAACCCTAGCTGTGGCGGCATTAGCATACAGCGTTCTAATGCTGATCGAAATCCGGCTCAGCCCGCAACTACACGCATGGATCTATGGCTTTTTCCCGCACTCCTTCGGGCAGCAGGTGCGTGGCGATGGATTTCGTCCCGTCGTTTTCTTAGGCCACGGTTTGGTCGTCGCGATTTTCGCCGCAATGGCAATTGTCGCCACTGCCTACCTAGCACGTCAACGCATTCCGCTTTTCGGTATTTCCTCTTGGTTCTGGCTAGCCTATCTTGTTGTTGTGCTTGTGCTTTGCAAGTCTCTGGGCGCGTTACTACTTACGCTAGGGGCGTTGCTCATCATTGTTATGGCACGTCGACGAACGCTTCAGATAACCTGCCTTCTACTGGCGTTACTCGTCCTCACCTATCCCGCGTCGCGAGGCGCCGACTTAGTCCCCGTCCAGATGATCGCGGATCATGTAGCTCAGTATAGCGGTGAACGAGCCGGTTCATTCCAGACGCGCATTGACAACGAAGAGCAATTGTTGGCGCGGTCCAGTTTACGGCCCTGGTTTGGTTGGGGCGGATATGGAAGGAATCGAGTATTCGACGCAGACACTGGAAAGGATATTAGCATAACAGACGGGACTTGGGTTATCATTGTGGGAGTCAATGGTTGGGTGGGATATTTTGCGGTCTTCGGACTTCTTTGCATACCTATCATACAAGGATTTTACTCCAAATCTGTAGGTGCTATGCCTCGCGATGTCCTAGCGCTTATATTGGCAATTAATCTTCTAGATCTTCTACCAAACTCTTCGCTCAGCCCCGTAACGTGGCTCATAGCAGGCTCTATCATGCCGTCCGCATTGAAGCACCTTAGACGACGAGTTTCCACTTCTCGTTCGTTTGCATCCATCCCGTAATCGGGATTATGGTAGGTCCGAGTTCGTTAGAAGAGGAGGCGGCGATTGAGCCCCTCACGAAACGTGCGAGTGCGTGGAGAACGGTCAGGGCTTACTTCAGCTGGGGCATATTGAATAACCGGTTGTTTTTGGAACCATATAAGCGGTGTTGTGAGCGCGCCTTACGCGTTTGAGGTGAAACGCTGAGCTTCCATGCCCGTTGACGGATGAGACAATGGTCTGGTGATGATCTCTGGTGGTGATCCAGTGAGCAGGCGCTCGGCGGGTTCGAGGCATTTATCGGCAATCTGCTAGCCCGACGATAGGGTTGCTGCGGTCGCTCGCAAGCACGCATTGGATCTTTCCCAGATATACGGATAGCGCGAGGAGCTGGTCAGGTGGTGCACGGATTACGGTGTTGCCGCTCCGATCGCCTGTAAGCGCTGTTCTCAGCCCACGTGGGCGTGCGGCAGGAGCTCGTCGATCCGCGATGCAGGGTGACCATTGGCGAGACTGGTGAGCGTCGCGGTCAGCCAAGTGTGCGGGTTG
>Ga0075157_10002401_pt1 | contig 10985 bp, 12 predicted proteins | sample JI81BgreenDNA_FD_70967 | JGI IMG/M metagenome (GOLD analysis project Ga0075157, IMG submission 70967) | Wastewater effluent complex algal communities from Wisconsin, to seasonally profile nutrient transformation and Carbon sequestration -... | ecosystem: Engineered > WWTP > Effluent > Algae...
GGCGCGCAAGCTGCTGCAGAGCGTGGGCCTGGGCGGCTACGAGGACAAGTTCCCGTGGCAGCTTTCCGGCGGCATGCAGCAGCGCGCCAGCATCTGCCGCGCGCTCATCCACGAGCCCAAGATGCTGCTGCTCGACGAGCCCTTCGGTGCGCTGGATGCATTCACGCGCGAAGAGCTGTGGTGCAACCTGCGCGACCTGCAGGCCACGCAGAAGTTCAACGTCATCCTGGTCACGCACGACCTGCGCGAGAGCGTGTTCCTGGCCGACACCGTCTACGTGATGAGCCGCAGCCCCGGCCGGTTCATCGTGCGGCGCGAGATCGACCTGCCGCGGCCGCGCGACCTGGAGATCACCTACACCCCGCACTTCACCGACATCGTGCACGAACTGCGTGGCCACATCGGCGCGCTGCGCAAGACCGGCACGGCCGTGCCGCAATGAAGGCTGACCGATGAAGATTTCCCGCTCCGTCGAACGCTGGTCGCCGCTCATCGTGCTGGCCGGCGTGCTGCTCGTGTGGCAGGCCGTCGTGGCCGCCTTCTCCGTGCCCGATTTCATCTTCCCGAGCCCCTGGCAGATCGCCCTGCAGTTCGTCGAGTTCAAGGGGCCGCTGCTCGAGGCCGCCTGGAAGACGTTCTGGGTCACGATGCTGGGCTTCGGCCTGTCCATCGTGGTCGGCGTGCTGCTGGGCTTCCTGATCGGCTCGTCGCGGCTCGCCTACTCGGCGCTGTACCCGCTGATGGTCGCCTTCAACGCCGTGCCCAAGGCCGCCGTGGTGCCCATCCTCGTCGTGTGGTTCGGCATCGGACTGGGCCCGGGCATCCTCACCGCCTTCCTCATCTCGTTCTTTCCCATCACGGTCAACATCGCGACCGGCCTGGCGACGCTGGAGCCCGAGCTGGAAGACGTGCTGCGTGTGCTCGGCGCGCGCCGCTGGGACGTGCTGGTGAAGGTGGGCCTGCCGCGGTCCATGCCCTACTTCTACGGCTCGCTGAAGGTCGCCATCACGCTGGCCTTCGTGGGCACCGTGCTGGCCGAGATGACAGCGGGCGACAGCGGCATCGGCTACCTCATGCAGACCGCCGGCAGCCAGCAGCGCATGCCGCTGGCCTTTGCGGGCCTGGTCACCATCGGTGCGATGGCGATGGCCATGTACGAGCTGTTCTCTTGGATCGAGAGGCGCACCACCGGCTGGGCGCACCGCGGTTCACAGGCGATCTGAAGCGTTGAGCCCCGATCCGATCGAGCGTCATCTCCGCGAGGCCCACGCGATCGCGGCGGCCGCCGAGGCCGAGGGCCATCACCCGTTCGGCGCGCTGCTGGTCGCGCCCGATGGCGAGACCGTGCTGCTGCGGCAGGGCAACGTCAGTGCGGTGGACCACGCCGAGGCGGTGCTGGCGCGCCGGGCGGCGGCGCAGTTCGATGCCGACACACTCTGGCGCTGCACGCTGGTGACGACGGTGGAGCCCTGCGCGATGTGCGCGGGCACCCAGTACTGGGCCCATATCGGGCGCCTGGTCTACGGCGTCAGCGAGGCCGATCTGAGATCGCTCACGGGCGACCACCCCGAGAACCCCACGCTGGACCTGCCCTGCCGGGACGTGTTCGTCCGCGGTCAGAAGGACATCGAGGTGATCGGCCCGGTGCTCCCGTTGCGCGACCTCCTGCTCGAACCGCACCGGAGGTTCTGGTCGCGCCCGCGACCTTCTGGTTGAGGCCGTCAGGGTCATTCGTCATGCCCACTGGACATGCATGGTTGTCAGTCTGAATTGACGCCGATGCCGCAACCACTCACACTGGTTCCCTGCCCACCACCGGGAGCCGGTCATGACCTTCGCCTTCGCCCTGGCTGCATTTACGTTCACGGGATTGCTGTTCGGCACGCTCACCTTCACGCGCCGACACCTTTTCAGCGAAGGCCCGACCCGGCCCGCCGACCCGGGCGTGCGCGCACCGCTCCAGGACCGGCTGGGTTGGGTCGTGCTGTGCTCGCTGCTGTGGCCGGTCCTGGTCTTCACCGGGGCCATGTCCTGGTGGCTGCGCCGCGGCCACTGAGCCCCCCGGGGCCAGGCCGGCGCGCACCGATGCCGCCGCGCTACGCCGGGACGGTGTAGTTGAGCGTCATGCGGCCGCCGTCGACCACCACGATCTCGCCGGTCATGTAGCTCGAGGCGTCGCTGAGCAGGAAGGCGACCACGTCGGCAATCTCCGACGGTTCGCCCAGGCGCTTCATGGGGGTGCGGCTGAGGATTCGGGCGCGGGCGTCATCGCTGGTGAGCACGGCGTTGCGCGCCAGCTCCGTGGCGATCGTGCCGGGCGCCACCGCATTCACACGCACGCCCCGATCGGCCAGGCTCAGCGCCATCACGCGGGTGAGCTGGTCGACTCCGCCCTTGCTGGCGTTGTAGCTGGCGATGGTCGGAATGGCGAGACGGCCATTCACCGAACTCATGTTGACGATGGCGCCACGCCCGCGCGCCACCATGCCGCGCGCCAGCGCCTGCCCCACGAGGAAGGCGCCCTTGAGGTTGACGTCCAGCACCGCATCCCAGTCGGCCTCGGTGATGTCGAGGAAGTCGGCGGCCTTGAAGATGCCGGCGTTGTTCACCAGGCCGTCGACCGGACCCAGCGCCGCCTCGGTGGCGGCGAGGGCGGCCTGCACGTCGCCGCTGCGCGAGACGTCGCAGCGCCGATAGATCGCCCGGGCGCCCTGCTCGCGCAACGATGCGGCCAGCGCCTCGCCGGGCGTGTCGGCCACATCCCACAGCGCGACCGCCGCACCGTCGCCGACCAGGCGCCGGGCACACGCCTCGCCGATGCCGGCCGCGCCGCCGGTGATGACGACGGTGTGGCCCTGAAGGCCGAAGTGGACAGTCATTCGAAGTTCTCCGTGTCGATTCGCCCGCGGGCCGGGACGAAGGGGCGGCGTGGACGAATCGGCCTCGGGCCGCCGGCCGCCCGGCTCAGCGGTCCAGCCAGACTGCCAGACCCTGGGCGTTGAGTTCGAGATCGAGCGCGAGGCAGTCGGCCACCTCGTCGCGGGTCAGGGCCAGGCCGTGCGCCTGCAGACTGGCCGTGTACAGATCGAGCTGCATCGCCTTCAGGGCATCGTGGCGTCGCGGCACGTCGCGCAGCGGCCGCGCGCCCGCCACCAGGGCATCGATCAGCCGGTGCAGGTTGGCCGCCGCCGTGGCCACCTCGCCAATGCGCCCGAAGTGGGTCAGGTACATGCACTGCGGATCGGCCTGCATGAGGCGGTCGAGCGAGCGGTGCAAGGGGTCCGGCTCGAACTGCACCGGCGTGGTCGTGGGCAGCACCCACGGCCGGCCTTCATGGTCAAGCTCGCGGTAGGACAGGCCGAAGGTGTCGCCCGTGAACCAGCCGCGGCTGCGCTCGTCCCACACGCAGTGGTGATGACGGGCGTGACCCGGGGTGTCGATCAGGCGCAGCGGTCGGCCGGCGAGTTCCACGACCAGCCCGTCCTCGCTGGCCTGCAGCCGATCGGCGGCCACCGGCACCAGCACGCCGTAGGAGCGATCCATCTCGGCCTGCCCGTAGACCGCCAGAGCCCCCTGGTAAAGCATCGAGGGGTCGGCGAGGTGCCGCAGGCCGCGCGGGTGCACTAGCACTCGGGCCGAAGGCAGCGACTGCATCAGCAGCCCGACTCCACCGGCGTGGTCGAGATGAACGTGGGTGGGAATGACCCAGTCGACCGCCTCGGGCGCCAGTCCGAGGCCCGTCAGGGCCTGGAGAAGGCGCGGCACCGCGAAGTTGGTGCCGGTGTCGACGAACGCTGCGCGCCCGGCCTCGACCACGAGGTAAGCCGCATCGAAGTGATCGCGCTGGAACCCGGTGTCGATGGCGTAGACGCCGTGCCCCAGGTCCTGGACGTACGACGGAAGCCCCATCGCCGCGGACGCCTCGGCGCCCATGGCGTCAGCCGTTGGCCGGGCCGAGCACCGTCCAGAGTCGGGCGATGTCGGAGGCGCCGTCCTTGCCGCCGACGCTGCGCAGCGTCTGGGTGGCCCGGGCGCGGGCCTTGGCCGACTGCTGCTGCGCCATGCCCAGCCGGAGCTTGGCATCCTCGGGGCGCTTGAGCTGACCCTTCTTGATGCCGGCCTCGATCAGCTCGATGCCACGGTCGACCTCGCCCAGCGTGACGTAGGCGTAGCCGACGTTCACCAGCGCATCGCCTTCCTTCTCGGCGGCCGCCGCCTGGGCCTGAGCGGCGATGGCGCCCTTCTGTTCCTCGACCTTGCGCACGGCGAGGTCGCGCAGGCGCCGATGACGATCGGCCTCGGGGCCTTCGCCGAGCGCCTTGGCGGCGTAGCCGCGCTCGACGATCCGCAGCCCTTCGGCCGGCAAGCCGGCCTGCAGGGCCAGCTGCGCCATCTCCATGAAATCTTCGGTCTTGGTCAGAACCCCGGCACCCAGACGCAGGCGCAGGACATCGAGCGCGAAGCGGTCGGCGAAGCCCGCCTTGCGCGGCAGCCTTCCCAGATAGGCGCTCCAGTAGTCCTTCTTGGGGTAATGGATGACCAGCTTTTCGAGCGCGCCGACATAGGCGGCCATGTTGTTCAGCCGCTGCTGGGCATCGGCCAGGCGCAGCAGGTCGCCTTCCTCAGGCCGGCGTCCGGCCTGCTCGGCCGCCGCCACCGCGGCACCGGCGTCCTTGGCGATGGCGGCAAAGTCGCCGCTGGCCGACTGGAGGTATTGCTGGAGCTGCCGGATGGTGGGGCTGTTGTTGCCCGCCGCCACGGCCCGGTTCATCCACTCCGTCGCCTTGGCGTTGTTGCGCAACTGGGCGTAGGCCGCCGCGAGCTGCTCGGCGATCTGCCCGGCTTCGGCGCCCGACACCTTCGGGTGGATCGACTCCAGGGCTTGCACGGCCAGGGCGTTGTCGCCCGCCCGTTGCGCGGCGGCTGCCTTCATGCGATCGATGGTGAGCTGTTCGGCGGCAGTGCGATTGCCGACAGCCTCCGCCTCACGAACCTTCGCCAGTGCTTCGCGGGCCTTGCCCGCCCGCAACAGCTCGCTCGCCTGCTGCAAAGGCTTGCCGATCTCGGCCCGCAAGCTCTGCGCCTGCACCGCCACCGACGTGGTGGCGGCCGCCGCCGCAATGAGGCAGGCCGCCAGAAGGCGAGCCGCCAGCGGGCGCGGCGCGAGAGGAGAAGGATGGCGTTGCGGGGGGGTCGGGGTCATGGCAGGCACAGCAGATCAGGGATTCGACAGGGGCAGGTCGGCCGCACCCGGGGGCCCGGCCGCCTCGCGACGCTCTACAGGAACTGCTCGTTGCCGACGATGCCGATCTTGGTCACGCCCAGGCGCTGCGCGCTGGCCATGATCATCGCCACGTACTTGTAGGTCACGAGCTTGTTCGGCCGCAGGTGAACCTCCGGCTGATCGGGCAGGGCGGCCACCGCCGCCAGACGCGACTCGAGGTTCGCGCGATCCGGCACGATCTCCCCGTTCCAGCCGATGGTGCCGTCGAAGTCGACGTCGATGCGGATGATCTCCGGCGGCTTCGGCGGTGGCGCCGCGTTGTTCGGCACCGGCATGTTCATCTTCACCGCGTGCGTCTGGATCGGGATGGTGATGATGAACATGATCAGCAGCACCAGCATCACGTCGATCAACGGGGTGGTGTTGATATCCACCATCACGTCGCCGTCGTCGCTGCTGTTTCCGACGTTCATTCCCATGACAGGACTCTCTCTCGTAGTTCGCCGCGAAACCGAGGTTTCACGTCGTCAATTGGCGTTGCGCGCCGGCGGCTCGGTGATGAAACCGACCTTGAAGATGCCTGCCCGCTGGCAGGCCACCACGACCCGGCCCACGGACTCGTAGCGCACTTCCTGATCCCCTCGGATGTGAACTTCGGGCTGAGGTTCCTTCACGGCTTCGACCTTCAGGCGCTCCACCAGTTCCTCGATGCCGGCAAGGCGCTCGGTGCCCCAGAACACCTCGCCATCGCGGTTGACCGCGATGGTGATGTTCTCGGGCTTGGTCATCAGCGGGATGTTGATTTCCTTGGGCAGCTCGAGCTTGATGGTCTGCGTGATGACCGGCACGGTGATCATGAAGATGATCAGCAGCACCAGCATCACGTCCACCATCGGGGTCGTGTTGATGGTGTTGTTGAACTGCTCTTCGCTGTCGCCGTCGCCGGTTCCGACCTGCATCCCCATGGCGGGCTCCTTGGATCTTCAGTACGGGAAGCCGCGCTCAGCGCTTGCCCGACAGCAGCACGTTCTGCAGGTCGCCGGCGAATGCGCGGGTGAGCTCGAGCACGGTCTTGTTGCGACGGATCAGCCAGTTGTAGCCCATCACCGCGGGCACGGCCACCGCCAGACCGACGGCGGTCAGGATCAGCGCGGCGCCCACGGGGCCGGCCACCTTGTCGATCGAGGCCTGACCCGACAGACCGATCTTCACCAGCGCGTCGTAGATGCCCCAGGTGGTGCCGAACAGGCCCACGAACGGTGCGGTGGAGCCCACGGTGGCCAGCAGCGCAAGCCCGTCGGACAGGCGGCTTTGCACGTTGCCCACGGCGCGGTCGATCGACATGCTGATCCAGGTGTGCTTGTCGATCACCTCGACCATCGTGCCTTCGTGGTGCTCGGCCGCCTTGATGCCCTGCTCGGCGATGAAGCGGATGGCGGAGCCCTCTTCCAGCGAACTCACGCCGGCCTTGACCGAGTTGGCCTTCCAGAAGGCTTCGGTGCCGGCCAGGCCGCTCTTGAGCATGGCGCGCTGCTCGAACAGCTTGACGAAGGTTACGTACCAGGCCGCCATCGACATGATGACCAGGATGATCAGCGTGCTGCGCTTGACCCAGTCCGACGATTGCCACATGCCGGCCAGGCCGAACGGGTTCTCGACGGCTTCCTGCGACACGGCCGCGGCGGCCGGGGCAGCCGGGGCGGCAGCAGGCGCGGCCTGCTCGGCGGCGGGGGCCGACGCCTGCGCGTGGGCGATGGTGGGAACGCTGGCAATGAGCGCCAGAGAGGCGAACAGCGCAGCGGCTCCTTTCACGAGGAGCGACGGCACGCGCAGGGTCTTCAGGATCGACATGGTTTCTCCAACAGAGGACATCTCTTGCGCAGCCTCAATGTCTTCTGCGCCGAGGGGGAACGAACGGGTCAGTGAACCCGGAGAACAACAAGGCCGAGCCGGCACGGGCCGACCCGACCGACCGCGATCAGTCGGTCAGCTTCCACTCATAGGTGACACGCGACGTCAGCCGCTCGGGGCGACCGTTCAGGGTGCCGGGCGTGCCCTTGCAGGCGCGCACCGCCTCCAGCGTCAGACGGTCGAGCATCTTGTGCTCGCGGGTCGGTCCGGCCGACTTCTCGACCGTGGCCTCGCTGATCACGCCGTTGGTGTCCATCGTGAACACCACGACCACGGTGCCGGTCACTTCGGCGCGGCGGGCGGCCGCGCTGTAGTCGGGCTTCTCGCAGACGTTGAAGTTCAGACGCGGTTCCGTGCGTGCAGGCGGGGCCGGCGGTGCGGGCGGGGCCGGAGGCGCCGGCGGCGCCGGGGGCTGGATGGTGACCTGCGTCGGCGGCGGGGCCACCTGCGTCGTCGTGATGGTCGGCGCCGGCGTCGGCGGCGGGTTCACGTTGATCTCCGGCGGCGGCACGAAGGACGGCGGCGGGGGCGCGAACTTCGGCGGCGGCGGCAAGTTCTCGGGCGGAGGCGGCGGCGGCGGCTTCTGCTCCTCGATGATCTTGGTCTCGATCGGCGCCTTGATCACGTCGACCATCTTCTGCGCCAGGCCACTGACCATGGCCCACCCCAACAGCAGGTGCAACACGATGACGATGGCAAAGCCCGTCACGTGCCGGCCGGGGTTGCGTTGCTGCGAAGCGAAATCCACTCGAAACCTCCAGGGCCTCCGCGTTAGCGGGGCGCTGATCCTGTCCTCATCCAACGGCGATCTCGTGGATCCCGACCTGCCCGGGGTTGGGCGCGAAGGGCGGCACTATATCGCCAAAGACTCCGGCCCCCTGTTGGGGCATCACCTAGGCTTTTCGACACGCCGCCGTAACCCAATTTCACGTCGTTACGGGGCAAGATCCTGCAGACAAGCAAGGATGATTCCAGGGGGCCGGGCGCTGCCGCGTGCGCGGCGCCGAACCCCGACCATGCCACGCCGGTAATCGATCCGAAACCCGAACTCCCCCAATCGGGGGGAGTCTGCTGCCTCGACGCCTCGACCATGCGCCCCGGAAAACTGCTCATCGCCCAAGGCGGCGGCCCCACGGCCGTCATCAATCAGTCGCTGGCCGGCGCGGTGCTCGAGGCCCGTCGGCACGGGCTCATCGACCGCGTGTACGGCGCACGCCACGGCGTGCGGGGCATCGTCAACGAAGACTTCGTCGACCTCACACAGGAGACCGCCTCCAACCTCGAGGCCGTGGCCGACACCCCGGCGGCGGCCCTGGGCTCGACCCGCGACAAGCCCGATCGGGCCTACTGCCAGGAACTGCTGCGGGTCATGCGCGCGCATGACATCCACGGCTTCCTCAACATTGGCGGCAACGATTCGTCCGACACGCTGCGCATCGTCGCCGAGGAAGCCGCCGCCACGGGCTACCCGCTGCGATGCGTGCACGTGCCCAAGACGATCGACAACGACCTGATGCACAACGACCACACGCCGGGATTCCCCTCGGCAGCACGGTTCGTGGCGCAGGCCTTCGCCGGGGCCAGCCTCGACAACGCGGCGCTTCCAGGGGTCTACGTGGGCGTGGTGATGGGCCGGCATGCCGGCTTCCTCACGGCCGCGGCAGCCGCTGCGCGCCAGCAGGGCGACGACGGCCCCCATGTGATCTGCCTGCCCGAGCGGGTCTTCGATCTCGATGCCTTCCTGGGTGCCGTGCGCGACGTCCACGCACGCCTGGGGCGCTGCGTGGTCGCCGTCAGCGAGGGCATCCACGACGCCACCGGCACCCCGATGGTCACGCAGCTGGCGCCCGCGGTGGAGCGCGATGCCCATGGCAACGTGCAGTTGTCGGGCACGGGGGCGCTGGCGGATCTGCTCTGCGAGGCGATCAAGACCCGTCTGAAGATCAAGCGCGTGCGGGGCGACACCTTCGGCTACCTGCAGCGCAGCTTCCTGGGCTGCGTGAGTCCCGTGGACCGCCGCGAAGCCCGCGAGGTGGGCGAAAAGGCCGTGCAGCACGCCGTGTGGGGAGTTGCCGATGGCAGCGTCACGATCGTCAGGCGAGGCCACTATGCAGTCGACTTCGTGGTGCGTCCGCTCGCGGACGTGGCCGGCCTGACCCGCACGATGGAGGATTCCTACATCGCGTCCAACGGCCTGGACGTCACGCCCGCCTTCCTCGATTACCTGCGCCCCCTGCTGGGGCCGGACCTTCCGACCGTGCACCGGCTGAGGGCGCCAGCGGTGCCGCGCCGCACCGGGACGGACACCGCGCCGGAGGCCTGAGACGTCCACGCAGCGGCCGGGCTCGCCCCGCGCTGGCACGGCGCGTGCTTCCACTCCCGTCGGATGACTTGCAAAAGGGGCGGGTCATCCTGTGATCGATCGGGCCATGGCGTCCGGCTCGTCGCAGCGCCCGGGCAGTGCGGTGTCCGGGGCCGTGGCGTCCGGACGCCTTTTTTTGGCCCTGGCCGCGGACGAGGAGTTCCACACGCCCTTCCGCACAGCAACACGCTCCCCGACGTGTCGTGCGGCGCGAGCGCCCTAAGATCACGGGCTGCCGCCGTTCCGGGATCGCGCCCCTCCCCCTGCCGATGTCGCTGCCCTTCAACCCTGCCGAGCTGACCCTCACCGAGATCATCCGGCTCCAGAACCTGCTGTCGCAGGAGCTGTCGCGGCGGTTCGAGGTCAGTGCAGCGCTGGCGTTCGCCGACATCGTGGGGTCGACGGCCTATTTCGCCCGATTCGGGGACGAGGCCGGTCGACAGCTGCAGCAGCTGCACATCGATCTGCTTCAGGAGTGCCTGCCCGCCCACGGCGGCCGCATCGTCGATACCGCGGGCGATGGCGCGTTCTGCTGCTTCCCCACGCCGATGCAGGCCGCCGATGCCCTCGTGATGCTGCTGAACCGCGTATCCGACCGCAACGCTCACCGCGCTCGCGAGCAGCAGCTCACCCTGCGCGTGGGCATCCACTGGGGTCGAGTGCTCAGCGACGGGGTGCTGGTGACGGGGGACGCCGTCAACCTTGCGGCCCGCATTGCCGCCACGGCCGACCCCGGGCAGATCCGGCTGTCGCGCGAGGCCTTCCAAGAATTCGACGCGGTGCGCCGCCTGATGTGCCGGCCCGTGGGCGCCGTCGAGCTCAAGGGCGCGCCCAAGCCGCTCGACCTGATGAGCCTGGAGTGGCGGGACCGCTCCCGCTTTCCCTCGGAGATCTTCGTGCGCGAGACGCACCAGGTGCTGCAGCTGCCGCAGCACGACATCGTCTCGTTCGGGCGCCTGGAGATGATCGAGGGCATGCCCGCCAACGACATCGTGCTGAGCCTGCCCGACCCGGCCGCCACGCGCCGCATCAGCCGCTGGCACTTCGAGCTGCGCCGACGCAGCGACGGCTATGTCCTGCGCCCGGTGTCGGCCCAGTTCACCAGCGTCGATGGTCAGCCGGTGGAAGCCGGCCAGGAGGTTCCCATCCGCCCGGGGTCGGTGGTGGGACTCTCCGACGTGATGACGCTGGTCTTCAGCTCACCCGACTTCAGCGACCCCACGGCCCACGAGTCGACCTCGGTGATCCTGCGGCACCGTGCCGCGCCGCCGGCCGCCCCCTGAGGACGCCTGCGCCCGAACGGCCTCAGCGCAGCAGCCAGGACCGGGCGGCCTCCCGCACGGCCTGCCCCAGCACCGTCAGCGCCTGCAGCGGCAGCGTGGTGCACTGCCAGTACAGCGGCACATCCACCGGCAGGTCGGCGCGCAGCGGCACCAGCGTGCCCTCGCGCAAGGCCGCGGCCACCAGCGGCTCCGGGTTCATGCCCCA
>Ga0075157_10002402_pt1 | contig 10983 bp, 8 predicted proteins | sample JI81BgreenDNA_FD_70967 | JGI IMG/M metagenome (GOLD analysis project Ga0075157, IMG submission 70967) | Wastewater effluent complex algal communities from Wisconsin, to seasonally profile nutrient transformation and Carbon sequestration -... | ecosystem: Engineered > WWTP > Effluent > Algae...
CCCCCCGAGCCACCACCCCCCGTCTCACCAACTCCCGTCCACAATCACCCGCTCCAGCACGTCCGCCGCCTGCTCCAGCTGCTCCACCTCTACCCACTCCGTGGCTGAGTGCGCGCGCGCGATATCGCCGGGGCCGAAACACACGGCGGGAATGCCAGCCTGCGCGAAGAGCGCGGCATCGGTCCAGCACGACAGGCCGTCAATTGTTCCGGGCAGCCCTTGTGATTGGCAGGCGCGCACGAGCGTCGTGACCAGTTCGTGCGATGCGGGCGTCGCCAACGGTGGCTGCGCGCCACCCAATTCACAGGCGGCAACGAACTGGGCATCGGCGTCGTGCAACAGGTCAATCAGCGATTGGATTTCGGCGTGCACCTGTTCCGCACTCTCGCCGGGCAGCGTGCGACGCTCGAGCTGCACTGTGCACTGCTCCGCATACGTGCTCCAGCCGGTGCCGCCCTGAACAATCGGGGCGTGCACCGATGCTCGGCCAAGCAGCGGGTGCGTACGGGTGGTGAGCACGGTGCGCTCGAAGGTGTCGAGCGCCGAAAGAAAGCGCGCGGCAAGCCGGTTCGCGTCGATGCCAACATCGTATCGGCTGCCGTGCGCCGCGTGCCCATGCACGGTGACCGTGAGCCACGCGAACCCTTTGTGCGCCGGCACCACCGCCAGCCGAGTGGGTTCGGTAATGATGGCGCCGGTTGCTTGCAGTCCGTCGGCCAGCAACGCCTTCGTGCCGATGCTGGCAAACTCCTCGTCGCACACCGCCGCGATGATGACCTCACGAGCAAGGGCGCCCGAGGCTGCCGCTCGTGCCGCGGCCACACACATGGCGGCGATACCCCCTTTCATGTCGGTCGACCCGCGCGCATACAAGTTGCCGTCGCGAACGTCGGCCACGAACGGCGCGTGTGTCATGTTGTCGGTGCCGACCACATCGAGGTGCCCGTTCAGCACCAGCGGTGCAACGTCGCGTGGCCCGATGCGCGCCAACACATTGGCGCGCCCCGGCTCGACTTCCGTAAGGGTTACCGCAAACCCCCACCCTTCCAGCACGTTGGCCAGAAACTGCGCGGCCTCCCGTTCGCCCGGCCCGTTGGGCACGAGACTCGGGTTGCGCGAATCGATGGCGACCAGCGCCTTCGTGAGGTCGAGAGGAGAAAGCGGGAAGGGCACAACAGCAGTTTAGCGGCATGGCGCCGGCGCCGGCCAGCGGGACCGCTGCTGCATCAGTATCGGACGTCAGGCTTTCAGCCGCGCGCGTCCAGGCCTTCGTCAGGCACCGTCGACACCAACACGCCCTCCCTCGCCACCCGCCAGTCGAGAACATCGCCCAGCTCCGCTGCGGCATTCCGTATGGCGGGCATGGATTCCACGGGACCAATGACCAGCACGCATCCACCGCCGCTCGCGCCGAGGGCCTTGAATCCTTGCGCTCCGGCTGCGCGCACCGCCTGCTCGATGGCGGTTATGCGAGGCGTGGTAATGCCGGGGTGCAACGACTGCTGATGCAGCCAATGCTCGTCTACCAATCCGGCCAGCTCGCCAATGGTACCGGCGTGCAACGCTTCCGCCATGCTCACCGCCAGATCACGCATGCGGTCGAGGGCGAGCACCACGCGCGGGACGCGCTCACGATACGCGCTGAGCACCGCCGTGATCGTCTCGGCCGATATGCGTGATTCGCCGGTGTAAATCACGCAGACGCGCGCCTCGAGTGCGGCCACGGCGGTCGCGGACAGGGCAATGGGCGCGGCATGGCGTCTTGTCGTGAGCGTAAGCCCCAAGGCACCGCCAAACGCGGCCGCGTAGTGATCCTGAAAACCACCGGCCACCCCGAGTTCTTCGACCTCGGCAGCGCGGCTGGCTTCGGCAAGCGCTTGCGGATTGCGTTGCGCGCCGCGCGCGGCCGCCAATGCCGCCTGCAGCGCCACGCCTAGCGCCGACGACCCGCCCAGCCCGGCGCCCACCGGGAAGTCGCTGTGCACATGCACGCGGGCGCCGCCCACGCCCGCGTACCGCATGGCCGCGGCAACCAGCGGGTCGTTCGGTGGCGGCGCGTCCGCGCTGAGTTGGAGTCGTACGGTGGCCCGACGCTCGATGGCCAGGTTGCAAACGAACCCGCCTCGCTCTTCGGGGAAGGGAGGGACATCTGTCCACCCTCCGCCGAAGTCGAGGCGGGTTGGCGCCGACGCGACGATCACGTCGAACTACTTCTTCTTGGCCGGGGCTTTCTTGGCGGGCGCTTTGGCGGGGGCCTTGGCCGGAGCCTTCGCCGCCGGTTTGGCAGCGGGCTTGGCCGGGGCCTTGGCGGGAGCGGCCTTGGCCGGAGCCTTGGCCGCCGACTTGGCGGGAGCCTTGGCGGCAGGGGCTGGTGCCGGCGCTTCCTTCTTGGCCGGGGCCTTGGGAGCGGGCTTGGCCGCCGCCTTCGGTTCGGCCTTGGGGGCAGCCTTGGCCGCCGGCTTGGCTTCGGGCTCCGCCTCGGTCTTGGGCTCGGCCTTGGGCTTCGGGGCCGGCTTGGGAGGCAGCGGGGCGAACGTCACCTTGTCCGACGGCTTCTGCGGCTCGATGCGCATGGCCGCACGCGCCTCGAGCGCGGCCTCGGCAGCTGCTGCCGGCGCCTGCACCGCCTTGGGCATCTGCCCCAACGGTACCGGCTTCGGCGGCGCCTGCTTAGGCTGCGGCGCCGGGAGCGCGCCGTGCTTGGCGATGTAGGCGGCTTCGGCCTGCGCGATGAGCGTGTCGGCCTCGTCCTGATTCATCTGGCCGCGACGCACCATGTAATTGATGAGGTCGCGCGCGCTTTCGATGACGAACGAGCTCAACCCGGCGGCGGCCCCCACGACATCACGCATGGCACCGGCCATGCGGCTACCCGCTTCGAGGCTGATCTCGTGAGCACGAGCGGCCATTTCCGCCGCCGTGTCACGGGCGTCAGCAGCCCGATGTCCAGGGCCACGCCGTGGCGCTGGAGCGGTTGGAGGCGCGTCGCCTTCCGTGAGCGTATCGTCGTCAGCCTGCGGCAAATCGGCCATAGGTGGAGCGCACTCCTTCCGCCATACATGAAGGTCGAGGTGGTCGCTCGACGGAATTCGGGGATAGTCCTGCCTTTGCCACCGAGTGGTCCGCGTCCACCGGAACGCGGGTAACTATATGATTTCCAGTGATCTATGCAAGGTATAGCGACGTGCTTTCCGCGGTCTGCGCTCATATTATTGCGTCGAGGCAGGGTGCGGGGGGAACGCCGATTCCGTCTGTTTTCTCGCAAAAAGGCGAGAGATGTGCGACTTAAGGTCACTTCAATAGAGGCAGTATAGCGTCATCATGGAAGCATTACCACTTTCCGGCGTGCGTGTGCTGGATCTCTCGCGAGTGCTGGCCGGGCCGCTCTGTTCCATGATGCTCGGCGATCTCGGTGCCTCGGTCATCAAGGTCGAACGCCCCGGATTGGGGGACGACACCCGCGGATGGGGCCCTCCGTTCGCCGAAGATGGGCAGTCGGCCTACTTCCGCAGCGTCAATCGGAACAAGATGGCGCTGGTGGCCGATTTCGCCGATCCAGCTGACCGCGAACTCGTCATTGGCCTCATTGCCGACGCCGATATCGTGCTCGAGAACTTCCTGCCGGGTGCGCTCGCGCGAAGCGGAATCGATGCTGACGCATTACTGGCGCGAAATTCCCAGCTCATTTGGTGCACCATATCCGGGTTTGGCCCCAGCAGTCTCCGTCCGGGCTACGATTTCGTGGTGCAAGCCGAATCCGGGTGGATGGCCATTACCGGCGAGCCCGGCGGTGATCCTATGAAGGCCGGGGTGGCCATGGTCGATGTCACCACGGGCAAGGATGCCGCCATCGGCATTCTCGCGGCGCTCGCGGCCCGGGAGCGGGCCGGGGCCGCCGGACTGTCCGTGGCGCAACGGCGTGTGCACGTCACGCTGCAATCCAGCGCCGTGGCCGCCCTGGTGAACGTGGCGCAGAACACCCTGGTCACCGGCGCTGAGGCGGCGCGATGGGGCAACGCGCACGCGAACCTGGTACCGTACCAACTATTTCGAGCCGCCGACCGCCCCTTTGTGCTCGCCGTGGGGAGCGACCCGCAATGGGTGGCGGCCATGCAGGCCATTGGCCGCCCCGACCTGGCCGCCGACCCCGCGTTGGCCACCAACGCCGGGCGTCTGGCCAACCGGGCCCGGGTGGTCTCGGCGCTCGCGCAGCATTTCGCCGCCGACGCAGCTGCGGCCTGGATGGACCGCCTCGATCGGGCTGGAGTGCCCTGCGGCCTCGTGCGTTCGGTCACCGAAGCGGTGGCGCAGCGCCTCCATGACAAAGATTTCAGCGTTACCGAGGCGGCACGGGTTGGGCTGCCCCCGTTATGGAATGGCTCCGTGCGCTTGGCGCCGCCGCATCACGGCGAGCAGAGCGTCACGGTGCGGGAAAAAGGGTGGTCTTCATTCGGGAACCGCCCGTGATGGCGGGCACAAAATTCGTGATATCGCTGTGACCTCCCCGTCGCCGTATCGTCTTTCCCGCGAGACGAGCAGCACGTGTCGCGATCGTCCGGGGGCAGGTTACCCGGAGGCGGTTGTCCGGCAGGGGTGTCAAACCCGTCCAAACGGCGTTATCGTAGCGCCGTGACCATGACGGAATCCGAAATCCCGCCGAACGACGTCGATAACGATCAAGACGTCATTTCCCGCGTCCTCGCGGGAGAGCGCGACGCATTCGCGCTGCTGATCGGTCGTTACAGTGATCCGCTGTATCGGCATGCACTTGGTATGACGGGCAGTCCCGACGTCGCCGAGGACATTCTGCAGACATCGTTCATCAAAGCCTATCACCACCTCGGTGAAGTGCGGGGACGATTCGATGCCTGGCTGTTCCGGATCGTTGCCAACGGGTGCAAGGACTGGCTGAAGAACATTCGGCGCACGCACCTGAGTTACGACGAAGACGATCAGCCCTCCGGCTACGCGACTCCCGATGAGGATCTCGACCGCACTGAACTGCGGACCGACCTCGATGCAGCACTCGCGCAGCTGGCGCCAAGTCTCCGCGAAGCGTTCATCATGAAGCATGTTGAAGGACGCTCGTACGAAGAAATGGCGGACCTCCTGGGTACCACAGTTGGCGCCCTGAAGATGCGCGTGCATCGGGCACGTGAAGCACTTCAGGCCCTGCTCGAGGAGAAATACGCGTGATGCTCGACCGACACGAAGCGCACGACAACCTGAATCAGAAAATCCGCGACACGCGTGATGCGTCGGTGTCTGCCGAACGTCCCGTGGCCGACCGTGAAGTGCCCCTCCCGGGCGTTTCGGCGGCCGACAAGGTGGCGGATGCGGTTCAGATGTGGCTCGATGGTGAGGCAACCGAAACGGAAGCCCGTCAGGCCAACGACAAGGCGGTGGCGTTCTGGGCCCGTGTGGCCAAGGACAGCGACACCATGCGCCAGACCAAGGCACCGGTCCATCTCATGGCCAACATCATGGCCGCTCTGCCGGCCAAGGCTGAACTCGCCGACTGAGTTCACTGCACGGATGTAAAAACGCCGCCGGGGAAACCCGGCGGCGTTTGCTTTTCCGCGGTTGGTGCGCTTCAATCTGCCGAGTGCAGGTGATGCCACTGATGATCGGGAGACGGGAACATTCATATGAAAACGACAGCGGGGCGGGGCGGTTGGTTCGGTTGGCCGGTGGGCGTGTTGCTGTCATTCCCCGGAGTGTTGGTCGCGCAGGACAGGCCTACCACAGCGCGTTCGGCATCGGAACTCGTTGGTTGGGTCGTCGACGCCGTCGGCAAGCCGATGCCGGATGCCGAAGTTGTTATCGCAGGGTCGTCGCAATCGGTGCGCAGTGACGCTCGGGGGTTCTGGCGCATGGCGAACCCGCGCACGGGACCGCACGTGGTACTGGCTCGGCAGATCGGGTATGTCCCGTACGCGCGAGAAGTCATCGTAGGTCGTGGTGGAAACGACACCCTGACACTCCTGTTGCGCCGATACCCGCGAACGCTGTCGACGGTTGAAGTCACCGCGCAGAGCAGGGCCGCCACGGCGAGCGCCGTCGCGCAAGGCGAACGGCTCATTCAGATGCGTGTGAGTGCCGGCCGACTGTACACGCGCGAATACATTCTCGAAACACGCCCGTATTCCATCGCGGAGCTCGTGCAGGGTGTGCCGGGGCTCAACATTCAGCGCCAGCGCGGCAACGGCGCCGAAGGGGAAATCGTGGCGACGATCTCCCGCAATCGCGGCGGCGCAAACGGCACTCAGGGCGTGGGCAACGATGGCCTCTCGAACGCATGCCCGATGCAGTTCTTTCTCGATACGTCGCCCATCGAGGGCGCACAAGTTGGTCGCCTCGATCCAGCAACTTTCCGCAGTGTGGAAGTTTATCCGATGAACGTGGTGATTCCGGGATTGCCGCAGCGCGGAGATCGCTGCGGCGCCATCGTCATCAATTCATTTCGGCGGTAAGGAATCGCGCGCGAGCAGGAGCAATTTTTGGGTGTCTGGCGCATCCGCGAACTGAGCCGTAGTATCGCTCGGTCCGGTTCCCTCGCCGGAACAAGGTGCTCCCCCTCCAGCCCTTCCCTCGATGTTCAATGCAATGACGCACCGGAGTCGGTGTGGCGCGAGTTTGGCGCTGCTCGCAACGGTGACGATCGCCGCGGTGTGCACGACGTTGTCGGCACCCACGTTGGCGGCGCAGGATGCTGCCTCCACGCAAACAAGTCGCCGCGCCCGTGTGGCCGGTCTGGTGACCGACGTCAACACCAAGCAGCCACTGGCCGGTGTGAACGTCTTTCTGGTGGGTACGCCCATCACCGCCAGTACGGGTGCCGATGGGCGCTTCGTCATTCCCAGTGCGCCAGTCGGGTTGTACAACATCGACGTGCGTCGCTTGGGCTACGGGCAGCAGCGTGTGACGAATGTGCGGCTCATTGCCGACAGTCTGACCACGGTGAACGTGGCGTTGAGCGTCACGTCGACGCGCCTCGACCAGGTGACGGTGTCCGGCAGTATGGACGCGCAGTCGGTGGCGAAGTCCACCATTACCGTCGACAAGATCACCACGGAAAACATTCCGGTCATGCCCACCGGATCGGCCGCCGGCCTGATCTCCGGCAAGGTGGCTGGTGTGGCGATCACACGCCCCAGCGGCAAGCCTGGTAGCGGCGTCAACATCGTGTTGCGCACGCCCATCTCCGGCATCACAGAAGGCGGTGCCCCGCCGTCACCGCTCTTCGTGGTCGACGGCATCTTCCTCAATCAGGGGCAGTCGGTCACCACGCAGGACATCGAGTCGATGGACATCGAGTCGATCGAGGTCATCAAGGGTGCCGCCGCCGCCTCGCTGTACGGGTCGCGCGCCGCCGCCGGTGTCATTGCCATTACCACCAAGCGTGGCAAGGGACTCGCTTTGGGTACCACGCAATTCCAGGCGCGTACCGAGCAGGGCACCGATCAGTTCCAGACTACGCTCAAGAAGAACCAGTACCACGCCTTCCGGCAGGACGCCAACGGCAATTGGCTGAACGCACAGGATCAGGTGGTGCCGCGTTCGCAGCGCGCGCTCAAGCCGCTCGGCATCATGGACGCGCCGTTCACGTCGGAAACGTACGATCATCCGGCGCTGTTCTTCCGGCCCGGCAGCACCTCCATTCAACAGCTGCAGGTGCAGGGCAACGCCGCCGCCACCAACTACAACATGGCCTACACGCGCAACGGCTTTGGCGGTGTGCTGGACAACAACGAGGGGTACCGTCGGCAGACGCTGCGCGTGAACCTCGATTCGCGACTCACGGAAAAGCTCAATGTAGGCGTGTCGGCCAACCACACGCGTGGCCAGGATGATGCCTCGAGCCCGAGCTTCAACAACTTCTACCGCATCGATACCGATGTGAATCTGCGTGAGCCCGATCCCTTCCCGAAGGTCGGTTTCCCGTACGTCATCGTGCCCGATTCGGTCACGCTGTACACCAACCCGTTGTATACGCAGTTCATCGCCGACGACGTCATCCGCCGCGCACGCACGCTCATCAACGCCAATGCCAGCTATCGCCCCTTCAGCTGGCTCTCGCTGGCGGGCGATGCCAACTATGATCGCGGCGACCTTCGGCAGACGACGTACACACCGCGCGGTACCCCGCTGGTGACGTCCACCGGTGGGTTGAGCCCGAGCGTTGGCAGCCTGCGGGAAATAAGCGAAACCACCGACGGTTACATCATCACGGGTACCGCCTCCGTCACCAAGACTCTGGGTGATCTCACCGCCCGTCTGTCGCAGCGCGGCGAAACGCGTCGTGAGTACAACCCGAGCCTGACCACCACGGGCACGGACTTCGCCACCGAAGGACTCAAGGCCATGTCGCAGGCGCGTACGCGCACCACGGCCAACAGCATCACCGACTACCGTGTGCTGGGCGCCATTACCAACCTTGGCCTCAGCTTCAAAGAGCGCTACATCGGCGACTTCCTGTATCGTCGCGAAGGTAACTCGCTGTTCGGTCGCGCCAACCGCTGGAATACCTTCGGCCGCGCCTCTGCCGCCTGGATTCTGAGCGAGGAAAGCTGGTTCCCGTTTACTGACTTCAATCAGTTCAAGCTGCGCTACAGCTACGGCATCACGGGCGTGAGTCCCAGCTTCAGTGATCAGTACGAAGCCATGACGAACGACGGTACTGGCGCCATTCGCCGCAGCAACCTGGGCAACATCAACATCACGCCCACGTTCACCAAGGAACAGGAAATCGGCATCGACCTGGCGTACAAGTCGCGCCTGTCGGCCACGGTCACGTACGTGCGCAACGATAGCCGTGATGTGTTCGTGAACGTGCCGGCACCGGCCGTGTCGGGATACCAGCTGGTGCGCACCAACCCCGCATACATTGGCGGTAACGTGCTCGAGTTGACGTTGCAGGGGGCCCTGCTGACCAACCCCAATGGGTTGCGGTGGGACATTCTCGTGACGGCCGACAACCAGGCGCAGTTCACCCGGAGCTTCGGTCGCACCTGCTTCGACGATGGCCTGCAGTACAAGTGCGACGGCGTGCCGCTCAGTGAGATGTGGGGGAACATGAACGTCCGCGACAAGTCGCATCTCCCCGCCCGGCACTCCAATTCCCTGTCGCAGTTCGATGTCAACGACGATGGGTGGGTGGTGCCAGTGGGCGCCGGCAACACCTGGCGTGACGGTGTGGCCAAGAACCTCTGGGGCACCTCGGTCAACATCGATGGCACGGCCTACGGGTGGGGGCTCCCCATCCAGCGCTTCGACTCAACCGGACAGCTCTGGTACGGACGCATCGGCGACAGCCAGCCGTTGATGCGCTTCGGTTTCCAGAATTCCTTCCGCTACCACAACTTCCGCCTGTTCGTTCAGACCACGGGGCAGTTCGGTGGTGATGTGTATGCCAACAGCAACCAGACCTACTACGCATCGGGCGATCACCCGGTGGTGAGCCAGGCTGGGCGTCCGGACGAACTCAAGAAGCCGGTGGCGTACTACAACCGCGTGTCGAACAACAACAACCTGTATCTCGCGAACTTCGTGGAAAGCGGGACGCACCTCACCATCTCCGAACTGCTCTTCGGCTACACCGCCGAAGCCAAACGGTGGCCGTTCCTGTCGCGGGTCGGCGTGTCGCGCGCACAACTCGACCTGATTGGCCGCAACATGCGCACCTTCACCAACTACACCGGTCTCAATGTCATGGCGGGTTCGCCGACGGTCCGGTTCGACGACGCCACCTATCCCATGACGCGCACGCTCACGGGCGTTGTCACGCTCACCTTCTGACCGAGGCCGATACATGAACAAGCCAAACAAGCGCCCGGTCGCCCTGCGTCGTGCCGCGGTACTCATGGGTGCGGTTGGGGCCGCCGTGCTGGCCGCGTGCTCCGATCTCGATGTCACCGACCCGAACAACCTGGGTATCGAAACGGTGTTCAACAACGCCGCCAATACCGAGGCGGCACTGATCGGATCGTGGAAGGCGTACACGCAGGTGAATCGCAGCACGTGCCCTACCCTGGTGTACAGCCTGTGGGGGCACGACATCACCACTACCAGCTCCACGTACCTCGATTTCGCCACGGAGCCGCGGTTGCCGATCAACAACCGCGACAATGTGAACTGCGCGACGCGTGTGTCGTACTGGACCCCGTACGAGGCGTCGGCCGGTGCGCGTGAAGCGTTCATCGGCATCACGACCAACAACCTCAAGTTCGGCACCGTCAACGCGGCCACGCCGAACGGCGCCGATACGCCCAATCGCAAGCTGTTCGCGAAGTTCATCATCGCGATCTCGCAGCTGAAGCTCTCCCTTACCACCGATCAGGCGTACATCACGGACACCATCACACCGGGCTTCAACCAGACGGATGTCACCCTGGTGCCGTGGCAGGACGTGCTGGCCAACGCGAAAGCGCAGCTCAACGTGGCCATCGCCGAAGCCAAAGCCACGCCGAACTTCACGTGGCCCGCGCTGTTCATAAACGGTCGCCCCATCACTCGCGACGAGTTGATCCGGGTGATGTACTCGTTCCTCGTGCGGGCGGATGTGTATTCGCCGCGCACGCCAGCGCAGCGCGCGGCAGTCAACTGGGCGGCGGTGCTGGCGCGCCTCGACTCCGGCATCACGCGCGACTTCGGCTTCCAGGCCGATCCCGCCGTGGCCGGTACCGCGTCCACGTACATCAACAATTCGTTCGCGCAGAACACCGTGCGTATCCACAACAGGCTTCTGGGTCCGGCCGATACGTCGGGGCGCTATCAGGCGTGGGTGGCGGCAAACCTGGCCAATAGAACGGCGTTCACCATCACCACACCCGATCGCCGCATTCACGGCGTCACGAACAATCTGCCGGGCACGCGCTTCACTCGCGTCACATCAACCATGGGCAGTGCGGCCAACGGCGCGTACCTCACGTCGTCGTATCGCTCCACCCGCTATTTGAACACGGCCGCCGATTCGGGCAACCG
>Ga0075157_10002403_pt1 | contig 10983 bp, 6 predicted proteins | sample JI81BgreenDNA_FD_70967 | JGI IMG/M metagenome (GOLD analysis project Ga0075157, IMG submission 70967) | Wastewater effluent complex algal communities from Wisconsin, to seasonally profile nutrient transformation and Carbon sequestration -... | ecosystem: Engineered > WWTP > Effluent > Algae...
GTCAAAAAAAATTAAAGTCTTGTGGGGAGTAGGGGCCCTAGCGTCCCGCCCGCCCTTAATATACAATTTAAATGCGCGACAGCTTAAACTCGGGTAAAATACATCGCAGATAGCAGATCAAACTCGGCAGTTGAAACCGCTACTAGACAAACAAAGTCGGCCCAGCCCGACGGCAGAATCAAAGAGGCATTAAAGCCGGATGAGGATCAAAACTCCGCTTTCTCATTCCCTTGATTCTTGCGAAAATAACGCATTTATGTTATTGAACCGGGTTTAGGCGTCGAGGAAAGTGCTAGTTTTTCCGGCTATTTTCATAATTTCCTCATTTTTTTGATTTAGCTTTGAGATCGATCGGTGATTCGTTCATTTAAACCCTGATTCCCTAGAAATTATAGAGATTATCTCAGGGAGTCGGGGTTTTTTGTTACCTGCAAAGCCGATCGGCTATCACCGTATTTACAGGCAGAATAACTCCTCCAGAAGTTACGCACACTTGCCTCAATAACGGTTTTTTTAAACCCGGAATCACAGAGGCAGCCAAGTTTTTTGCTAAAAAACTCGGTTTGGGCCGGCTAATCGAAGATTTACGCAGAGTTACCTGAGAACCTGGTTTATTAACCCAGGAGCACAGATTCAGTCAAGTTTTTGGCTAAAAAACCTGGTTTTTGCCTAACTGTTGTAATCCCGGCTGCGGCCAAAGTATATTTATCAAAAAAAAATGATGGTCTTCATAATTTCCTCATATTTTTTAGATAAAGTTTACTTCGAGCTCAAAATCTGAAGGTCGATCGCACTCTCAGCACCATTCCACTGCCAAAGAGTGAATCTGTTGTCAGGAGAGTTCGGGAAAGTGACGGTATTTTCGATTAACGGGTGCAACAGAACAACAACCTTAATAAGTCAGGATATAGGCCCTGCATACCAAACAAACCGGGGGTTTTCGCCGGAACAAACGGGGTTTCTTCGCCAAACCTCTCAATGTTGGCAGGATTACTCAATGCTACAAAAATTAATAACTGAAGATGTGATTCGTGCTATAGAATAACACAAAAAAAATAAGTCTGTCCTTTTGTCAAGATCCAAACTCACAATTGCCACTAACAGGCAAAGCCAAGTCTCAGTAAGTTTTTGAAAGAGTGTGGAGATTTTTTAAATGTCTGATCGGCTATCTTATAAAGGTAACAACCAGATTCTGTGCTATTACGCAAATGTTACCAACCTAGTTCAGGTGGTTCGGATTGGGAACATTCCTAATTGGTACTTTGAAAGAGTGATGTTTCCGGGACAGCGACTGATGTTTGAAGCTGCTGCAGAAGCAGTCTTAGAAATTCACACTGGTACGGTGGCAAGTGCTATTTTATCCGACAAGATTCCCTGCTACGTGCTGCGGGTTATAGAAGAGGTAAGTTCTGAGTTTGAGCTGGTGATGACCGAAGAACGATGGGCGGTATTAGCCGGTTAAAATTCATGAGAAATCAGACGAAAACGAGAAGGATCACAAAAATATTAGTTAACGAGTCTTTGGGGACAGGGAAAATGCAGAAAAATCTTGTCAATATTACCTTGGCTGTAGTCACAGAGGAAGTAGAAATTATCTTGGAGTCTTATCCGAAGCACCCATACCAACAAGCTTTTTCGCCTTCGGGATTGCGACAAGATTTAATTGCTTATGTGCTCAGCCGAGTTCCTAATAGATATACTGCGATCGACTCCGGCGAGTCTTTGTCAAACCAAACAGTTCAGGTTCGCTGTTCTTCAGAACAGTTGCTGCACATAGAAAATTTGATTCATACTGGCATTCGCGACGTGCTGCACAGCTATCAGAAGATAGATTACCCCCTACCTGAAGAAGTTAAATTCGATTCGAGAGTTGCTAGTTGGTTTTGATAGTTTATTGTCATTGAGGGAGACGCCGAGATTCTCGGCACTCTCGGTTTCTCAGTTGGGCGAGGTGAAATTGTGTACTGACGGAAAGCATCCAGGATACCCGCCAGGTGATTCATCCGTCCAGAAATAAAAAACCTGTATCCGATAAAGGCGCCCCCGAATTTATCCGTGGGCTCAATGCTTAAATCTAAAATCTAAAATCTAAAATCTAAAATCGATTGACTTGATGGTTCAAGACTTTTGGTAATCGCCACAGCCGTCGCAGGGGCCATTGGGATTGACAGCGCAGCGCAGAATTTCCGATCGAGCATTAAAGCGACAGCTAGCATCTCCAATAACCCAGATGCCGCTTACAAAAGTTCTTTCCGTCGGCGGTGTGGCCGACTGCACGTACAGGGCAATTTTTTGCAGTTGGTAGCGGCCGGATTTGAGTTGATAGCGGTGGTGGCGTTCCAAAACAGCGTAGGTTTGTCCCTCTAAATCTACATAGTTCCCCGGTTGTGGCGTCCAATCGAGCCGCAGGCTACCTAAATATTGGCGGGGGTGAGAGAGAATCACCTCTACGGGTAAAGTATTTTGTTCCATGTGGCGGTGCGTTGGCGAACTGAACTAAAGGGGCAAATAGTTGACTCAACCTACATCTTGTTCATCTAGAAAGATAAGTTTTTATAGATAGAGTAATTTAGGTTTAGGCGCTCAACTTAACTATAGAACCTTTGGCGATCGGGGAATAGGCGACTTATCTTGGGATAGCCGACTCCCTCCACTACGTTGGGCCCAACAGGCTAGGAAATAAACTTCAACTCGCTTGAGGTAACTCAAGTGAAGTTCGATTAGGTTTGATAAAGCAGTACACGCTGATGGTATCGCAACTCGCAGGTTCGATCGATACGCGGTTGAGATTCCTGAACAGATTTTAACTGTTTGCAGGACTTGGGGTGCTTGGGGTGCGTTTGTACTGAGGACTTCACAACTAACTACAAACCAAACCGAATTTTTGGCAATCAAAATTCCCAAAAATATGCCATTCCTTCCATGATTCCCCAAGCGGAAGCAGAACCGGCTAAATAATGATTTTCAGTGCCGCATTCGCGATGCCATTCTAAGAGTTCTGATAGAGCATTAGCGACGATTACTCCCCGGAAATCCTGCTCAAACATACTGATATCATTGCCCGAATCACCGCAAACTAATGTTGCTTCAGATGGAATTTGTAGGCGCTTTTGTAAATAAGTAAGGGCATTGCCTTTATTGCTAGTTTGTGGTAAAATATCTACATTACTATTGCTGCTAAAAATGATTTGAGCTGGCAGTCCCGATTCAGTTAACTTTTGCTGCAAAGCCTTGATTGTCGAGCTATTTTCTGCTGCTGGTTCCAGAGTATAACTGATTTTCCAAGGATTTTGTTCTTTTACGGATTGGGGTTTAAGTTGGGAAAACTGCTGTGCTAAAGAGGCGATCGCCATTTTATCCCAGCCTTGAGAAAGATATTCCGCCCAATCTAAATCGAGGATTCCGTCTTGGTAAATTTCGCTGCCTACACCTGCGATCGAATAGTCGGGTGATAGCAGTTGCTTTTGGGCAATTAATTCGCAAGTTGAAGCATAAGAACGCCCGGTAGCGTAAACCAAACAAATTTGCGATCGCACAGGTTGCAAGCGCTGGTTTAAAACTTGAGTTGCTTCGTCATCTCCGACTAGCGTGTTGTCTAAATCTGTAACTAATAAAAACTTCATTGGGGGAATTAGTCAGGAGTCAGTAGTCAGTAGTCATCAGTGATTAGTGATTGGAAATCGATCGCTTCCTAAAAGAATTTTAACTATTTATAAGAATTTGTTAAACCAACTACATTTATAAGCAAGCTTATCGTTTAAGATGGGCCAGATTTAATTTTCAACAAGTGGTGTGAGTGGTATGGTGAATAATTCAACCTCCGTTAAAGCTTTTTGGCTGTCTTTCTTGATTTCTGGTGCGGCAGTGCCTTTGGGGCCGATCTCCGCAACAGCTCAAATTCAGGATACCTCAACTCCAGAAGTTGCGCTAGAAGATAGTGCTCTCCCTAGGGCTACCCCAGACGCAGCGCTGGCAGCAGGTAAGATTGAGATACCGCAGTTAGCGGCGATTACCGCAGAGACTAACTCCGCAGTCGATCGCCCTTTACCCGAAACAGATGCAGCATGGGTGAATCGCGCTTTACCCGAAACAGATGCAGCATGGGTGAATCGCGCTTTACCCCAAACAGATATAGCAACAGTCGATCGTGCTTTACCCGAAACAGATGTAAAAGTCGATCCTGCTTTACCCGAAACAGATGCAGCATGGGTGAATCGCGCTTTACCCCAAACAGATATAGCAACTGTCGATCCTGCTTTACCCAAACAAGATATAGCAAAAGTCGATCGTGCAACAACAACCCCAGAAATAACGGAGGCAATTGGCGAATTGCCCCCACAGGAGTTAGAAATTGCAAACTCTCCTCAGTCTCAAAACGTTGCTGAAGCCAGCAAAGTTGACGACATCAGCAGCGAGACGGGCAGCGCTGATGACCTCAGCATACAAGAAGACGCAGCACAAGTCACTTCTGTTTCCCAACTCTCCGACGTGCGGCCGACAGATTGGGCTTTTCAAGCCTTGCAATCCCTAGTAGAAAGATACGGCTGCATTGCGGGATATCCAGACGGCACATTCCGAGGCAATCGGGCAATGACTCGCTACGAATTTGCCGCCGGATTAAACGCTTGCTTGGATCAAATCACCAAACAAATTGGCGGTTCTACTGGTAATTTAGTCAAGCGAGAAGATTTACTTGCTTTGCAAAGATTGCAAGAAGAATTTGCAGCAGAATTAGCTACATTGCGCGGTCGAGTAGATGCTTTAGAAGCCCGCACTGCCGAATTGGAGGCCAACCAATTTTCCACGACAACTAAACTAAACGGATTTGCTTGGTTTAACCTGACTGGAGCTTTTGCGGGCGATCGAGTCCGAGTTGAAGCAATAGATGGAAATGCTGCTCCGCTCGATCGAGTAGCCGGACGCGATCCAGTCACCAACAGACCAATTGTGCAGAGAGTGGACGATGATCCAGAAATCACTTTCAGTCAGTTAGTTTGGTTAACTCTCACTACTTCCTTTACAGGGAAAGACGAATTGATTACACAGCTAGCTGTAGGTAACGGCAATTCCCCCGCCAACCAGTATACTTCAACGGGTTTTTTCAATACATTCGGCACTCCTTTTCTCGATCAAACTGCCGGAGCAAATCCCAATGAAGTTATCCTGCGGGAACTTTCCTATCGGTTCCCGCTTACCAACAGCTTGCAAGTAGTAGTCGGGCCGCGGATTAATTTTTACCGCTACTTTGACAACAATAAATTTAACTTTTTCGTAGACGGTGCGAGCAGCTTTAATTCTAACAACAGCCCTTTGTTAAGCGCTACCCGACGCGGTGCCGGTGCTTTGGCTTTGTGGGATATCGGCCGCGCATTGAAACTGCGTTTTGGTTACTTGGGCGAGAGTACAGAATTTTTGCCAACTTCCGTGTTTAATTCGGCTTCCAATCCGTCTCAAGGCTTGTTTGACGGGACAAATACGACTACAGCAGAATTAACATTCAGTCCGAGCGATCGGACTAATTTGCGCTTTTTGTACAGCCGTTCAAACATCCAGCAAATCGGCGGCTTAATTGGATCTCCTAACAGCAAGCCGTTAAACGGTGTGGCAGATGACGGTTTTGGTGGTCGGCTGGGGAATGCGACTGCGAATACTTATAGTTTCAATTTCGATTGGTCAGTCACTCGCGGTTTTGGTCTTTTCGGCCGTTACGGCTACGCCGAAACCAATATATTTCCCAAGACTAACCGACCCGACGGCACGATCAAAAATCAATCTTATCAGTTAGGAGTTGCATTTCCCGATTTGTTCAAAGAAGGAGCTTTGCTTACGGTGTCATATTTAGTACCTTTTGACTTTACTGGCGGTCGGAGATTTCTGATTTCTGGCGGGGGGAATGGCGGCACGCAGTACGAAATTGAGGCAACTTATTATTTTCCTCTCACCGACCATGTTTCGATCGTGCCGGCATTTTATGCGATCGGCAATCCCAACAATTTCGATAACAACCCGACAATTTTTGTGGGCAATTTGCGGACGCAGTTTAGTTTTTAATTCCCAGCATGGGAACTCAGAAACCGGGTTTTTTGACGAAAAGACGCGTTGTAGCCCGCACCCAAGGTAAAAAACCCAGTTTCTAATACCAATTCTCTAAAAATTTGCTACAGTTTGGGTAGGGGCGGGTTCGCGATAAGATTTGCCACCGAAAAATAACATTGATAAACCCGCCCCAAGACTGTAGCATTAATTTAGAGAATTGGTGTAAGTAAGTATGGGCGGGGCGGGTTTATATAATTTGTCGATAATTATCAAAAATATAGGCGAACCCGCCCCTACAAAATTTAACATCATACAAGTCCGAATCAAACGGACATGACATGAATTGACACACTCAATAATTAATCCGTGTATTCGTGTTCATCCGTGTAGTGCCTTCCTGATTCCTTCTACTTAGGAATGAGAATTAAATAACTTCCACAATAACAATTAAAATTGTAAGTTATTTAATTCGCGATCCTTAATTGGAATTTCGATGATAAATTCAGTACCTTTACCGGGTTCCGAGTGACACTGCAATGTGCCGTTGTGTTTTTCAACGACAATTTGGTGCGAAATTGATAAACCCAAACCTGTGCCTTTACCTACGGGTTTTGTGGTAAAAAACGGGTCAAACAAACGCACAATATGATCTTCGGGAATGCCCAAGCCATTGTCTTTAATCCGAATTAAAATGCTCTTATCATCAATTGTTTCTGTTTGAATGGTAATAGTAGGAAAGATAGTATTTCCGGTGTTTTTTGCTTGGCTGCAGCTTTCTTCCAAGGCGTCGATCGCATTTGCCAATACATTCATAAATACCTGATTTAACAGTCCGGGATGACAGTTTATTTGCGGCAGTTCTCCGTATTGTTTAATCACTTTAATGCCCTGCCAGTTGGGTTTTGCTTTCAGTCGGCTGTTCAACATTAACAAGGTACTTTCTAAACCTTCGTGAATGTCGGCAGTTTTGATTTTCGCTTCGTCCGCCCGCGAGAAATTTCGGAGAGTTTGAATAATTTCTACAATGCGTTCGCATCCGGTCTGCATTGAATTGAGCAATTTGGGCAGGTCTTTTGCTAGAAATTCTAAGTCTATATCTTCGGCTTGTTGCTGAATTTTTGTAGGGGAATTTGGGTACTCTTCTTGATAGACTTGCACGATTTCTAATAAGTCTAGAACGTAGCCTCGGACGTGGCAGAGGTTGCCGGCGACAAAGCCAACTGGGTTGTTAATTTCGTGGGCAATTCCTGCTAGCACTTGTCCGAGGGAAGACATTTTTTCGGTTTGTACTAACTGCATTTGAGTTTGCTGCAAGTCGCGCAAAGCTGTTTGCAATTCTTGGGATTTTTGCCGATCGCGCGAGGCGGCGGCGGCCCGTTCTTCCTCAACTCCGATCGCCGCGGCAATAATTCCGATCAGCTTGCAGTCGGCTTCTGTGGGCGCGATCGACTCAGTGTAGAGAACGCACATCGCACCCACATAATTGTCGCCCAGGCGCACTGCTTGTCCCAGATAGCTTCGCAGTTGGTAGCGGATGACAGCGGGATCGATTTGGGCGTAGATCGTGTTCTGCAAGTCAGGAATGGCAACAGCCCGATCGCTTCCTTTGCTGCATACATCAGTGCAGATGTGGCCCTCGGCGCGATCGACCAGCGGGTAGTCCGGCGGCGCTTGCCAAGTCGCGATCGCTTGCAGCAGTCCGCCACCGACGTGGCTGTAGATGGCGCAGTTTCCGCCCAAAAGCTCGCCGGCTAAGGATGTCAGGCGCTGGATGTTCTCAGCGGCGTCGGTGGTGAATCCCAAAAAGCACTCGTTGATTTTGCTGAGGCGGTACTCTGCTTGCCTGCGCGCCGTCATGTCGCGGGAGTTGATCACAATTCCTTTCACAGCGGGGTCTGCTAGCAAGTTGATGCCCACACCTTCGAGAAAACACCAAGAACCGTCAGCGCGCCGGAACCGACCTTCTAGGGCGATCGGAACGCCTGGATTTGCGATCAGTTTTTCGCCGTCGGAAATCACCGAGGCAATGTCGTCAGGGTGGATCGAATCGAGAGCAATTTGACGATCGAGTTCAAGGGGTTCGTAGCCCAAAACTCTTTCTACAGAAGGGCTTTCGTAAACAATGCGACCGCTAGCATCGAGAATAGTAATGATGTCGGAACTGTTGAGAATCAGCGATCGCCACTTAGCCTCATTTTGGAACAAAGCTGACTCGGCTTGTTTGCGATCGGTAATATCCTCTACCATTTGCAAAATAAACTGCGGCGTTCCCTGACTGCTGTCGATGACAGAGGCGCTGAGGCGTCCCCACCTGATGCTGCCGTCTTGGCGGAGGTAGCGCTTCTCGATTTGGTAAGCTTCGCGGGTGCCCGCGACTAACTGTTGGCGCAACTCGCGCGAAACTTGTGCGTCTTCCGGGTGCGCGCAGTCGTCGAGGCCGAGACCCCGCAGTTGAGCTTCCGAGATCCCCAGCATAGCTTGAAATGCCGGATTAGTGGCGATCGCAACACCTTCGAGGGTAGCGACTACCATGCCGATCGCAGCGCGTTCAAAAATTGCCCGAAACCGCTGTTCGCTGTCTCGCAAAGCTGCATCCGCTGCCACTTCCTGCGTGATGTCGCGCCCCGCCACTGCCAAACCTTTGCGCGAACCGTCGGGGTTGAACAGCGGCACTTTTCGCACTTCAAACAAATTGCTGCCGCCTGTGGGCAAGGGGACAATTTGGCGGCGGTCGGTAAGAGTGCCTGCTTGCCAGGTGGTTTCGTCGGTTTCCTGCCAAGTTAGGAGGATTTCTCTGACTCTCGGATCGGCGGCGGCAGCGAGTTCGGCAGTAGTTTTGCCCTGGTAGTCTGAGGTTTCCCAGCCCAAAAGTTGGAGGGCGCAGTCGTTGGCAATCAGCCAGCGCCCCTCGCTGTCTGTGAGGTTGATGGCGTCGGGCACGGCGTCGATCGCGGTTTTCAGCCAGTATTCTCGATCGCGCAGGGCTGCTTCGGCTTGTTTGCGATCGGCAATTTCGGCGACGGTTCCTTCGTAGTAAAGGAGTTCGCCATCTTCGTCGCGAACTTCGCGCACGTTTTCCGAGATCCAGGTAGTGCTGCCGTCTTGGCGGCGGACGCAGGACTCAAACTCTTTCAGGGAGCCGTTTTTGCTGATTTCTGCCATGAAGGAAGCGCGGCGGGTGCGATCGGTGTAAAGGTTTTTTGCCGAACATTTTGCGATCAGTTCTGACGGCGAATCGTAGCCGTACATTCGGGCGAGTGCCTGGTTGGCGCTGAGGTAGCGCCCGTCTGGGGCGGTTTGAAATATGCCTTCGGTGGCGTTTTCAAAGATGCTGCGGTATTTTGCCTCGGCTTGTTTGAGGGCTTCTTCTGCTTGGAAGCGATCGGTGATATCAGATTGAACGCCGATGAAGTGGGTAACGAGCCCGCTGCTGTCGCGCACCGGCGAGATGGTGAGTTCGTTCCAGAAGGCGGTGCCGTCTTTGCGGTAGTTTTTCAGAACTACTTTGCAGTCGTGTTGTTCTTTCATGGCCGCGCGGATGCGATCGACGGCCGCGCGATCGGTATCTGGGCCTTGCAGGAAGCGGCAATTCTGCCCGATTATTTCGCTGCGATTGTAGCCTGTAATCCGCTCGAAAGCACCGTTGCAGTAAACTATAGGCTTGTCCGGCCGGGTAGCGTCCGCGATCGCGATGCCGTTGCTGGTAGCTGCCAGGGCGCGATCGTACAGCCGAAATACTTCTTCTATTAAATTCGGTGTGCCGCCAGTACGAGTCGGCGATAGCGTTTCAGAAGGAATGCTTATATCGATCTGCATAAGTTTCTATAAATTGAGTTTATTGTAGATACCGACTGCCAGCACACCCTAAAGTTTAACAGAATTTCCCTGTTTTCCGAAGGCAGAAGTTAGAAGGCTATCATGCAGAATTTTGGCGCTAAATTCTACCTAAAGAAAATCTGGCTTCCCTCGTTTTTTTTCCTTCTGCCTTCTGCCTTGTGCCTTCTACCTTCACAGGAATCCTAGTTGTTAATTTATAATAGTTGTTCCCACCATAACTCTATCTCTGGTATAGTTTACTTGGCAGAGTTTGGGCGGCTTACAAGTTCGGTCATTTATTTTTTAGCTTAAATAAAAATACATCGTCCGGCTATCCTAAAAAAAATAATTAAATACTTTATAGTTAAATGATTCAAACTATTCTCTCAAACAAACAGAGGAAAAATTAATTTTGAACGAACACAGCAAGTTCTGAAATATCGTCGATCGCGAAAGTCGGTTCTAGGGCGAGACACTGAGCGCGATCGCCATATCCGTAAGCCGCCCAACAAACATCTATCCCAGCATTTTTAGCAAACAGCAAATCAATCGCTGTATCGCCAACCATTAAAATTTGACTGTTATCCAACTCCGGGAACAGCGGTTTAATAATCGAGTGAAAAACAGTCGGATTGGGTTTCGGAATTATTTGTCCGTTATCACCTAATATCAAATCAAAAAAACTGTGAATGCTCAAATTTTTTAGTAATAAATTAACAAAAGTAACCTGTTTGTTGCTGAAAACTCCCAGGCTCAATCCCGACTGACGCGCCAACTGCAACACTTGCTTTGTCCCGGTAAATAACTCTACCTGCTTTTCACCTTCCGTCCGATAATAAGAGCGGTAAGTTTCAACCCATTCAGGAATTGCGCTTTCCTCGATCGCCGGATGGAGGATTTTAAAACTATTTGGTAAATTGATGCCGATCGTACCTATAATAGTATCAGCAGCAGGCGGGGTAATATTGTAAGTCTCAAAAGTTTTGGTAAAGCAAAATACAATAGCTTTGTGGGTAATTGCCAAAGTGCCGTCGAAGTCGAAAATAATTAAGTTGTACTGACTCATATTATTTAAAATATTCTATCTAGCAATCGGAGGTTTGCCACGATATAATAGCATAATTAATCTCT
>Ga0075157_10002407_pt1 | contig 10976 bp, 8 predicted proteins | sample JI81BgreenDNA_FD_70967 | JGI IMG/M metagenome (GOLD analysis project Ga0075157, IMG submission 70967) | Wastewater effluent complex algal communities from Wisconsin, to seasonally profile nutrient transformation and Carbon sequestration -... | ecosystem: Engineered > WWTP > Effluent > Algae...
TTTGGAGTCAAGACATTTCCCAACTCGTCAACAATACCAAAGCGATCGCTGTCGCCATCGGTAGCCAAACCCAAATCCGCCGAATCCTTCTTAACAGCTTCCACCAACTCGACTAACTGTTCCCCCTTGGGTTCGGGCATTCCGCCCCCAAACAGCACGTCGCGGTAGGTATGAAAACTTTCGACATCGCAGCCGCAGTGTTCCAAAACGCCGTCGAGATAGCCGCGAGAAGTCGAGTAGAGAGCGTCGTACTTCACCTTCAACTTAGCAGAGCGAATCCGCTCCACATCGATCAAAGTATAAAGAAACTTCAGATATTCGGGTTTCGGGTCAAAACTGGAGATTTTATCGTTGTGGCTGCCTTTAGCTGGGGCATCAGAAGCACCAGCAATATTTGCCACAATTGTATCAGTAATTTCCGGGGTAGCCGGGCCCGCGTAGTCGGGGATGTATTTGATGCCGCAGTAAGGTGCGGGATTGTGCGAAGCCGTGAACATCAGGGCTCCTGCGGAGTTGAGATGCTTGGCGCTGTAGGCGATGACTGGTGTGGGGCAATCTCGATCGACCACTTTCACTGTCCATCCCAAATCTGCCAATACTTCCGCCGAAGTGCGGGCGAACTCGTCTGCCAGAAAGCGGGTATCGTAGGAGACTAGAACTGGGCGGTCTTTTGTGTAAGCGGTTTCTAGGTAACTGGCGATCGCCCGGGTGACTTTTCGCACGTTGGCAAAAGTAAAGTCATGGGCAATCAGTCCTCGCCACCCATCGGTTCCGAACTTAATTTCTGTTGAATTGCTGCTAGCGCTCATTTTATCCACTTCCTCTCGTCCTACTAATCCTACCCGAAGCCATAGCCTTAAAGACGTACTGGCCGTGCTGTTTGTGAGGATCGATCGCCCGTGGGGCCCGCATCAACCTAATCCTCTCGTTGTAGGGACAGGCTTGGGCCTCCGACAGAGGACTCGAACCCGCCGGATTTGGCAAAATGCGCGGGCTACCGGGCGAGTCACTCGCTAATTCTGGTTTTGAAGGGTAGGTGGTCGATCGAATGGACGACGATCAATTGCGGGCGATTCCCTACGGGATAGCTTCGCTTCACGGGGAAGCTAAGGATCGCGAATTAAATAATTTACACTCTTGAAAGTGGGATGGGCACTCTTAGCCCGTCCAGAAAGGGCGGGCTAAGAGTGCCCATCCCACAAGAACCATCACGCATTCTAAGTTATTTAATTCTCATTCCTAAACAACGGATCACAAAAAACTGCCCTGGCAATGGCATTAACTAAATGCACATAAATCTGATTCTCATCTCAAATTTAATTTTTTATTTAGAAAAGCCGATTGTTAAAATTGTCAGGGTTTCATAACAATCGTCAGGCTCACAATACATTTCTAATTCAGCTATAGAAATAAATTAACCAAAGTCACCCTTAGAGCGTGCTGTAGCTTAGCTTGTTTAATAGATTAGGGCGATAGACCAAAGCGCTCCCAAACCAACATCAAGTATTTCAAGCAGCAGTTTTTTTGAGATAGACTTGACTTTAATTATTCGATTTTAAGACAAATTAAATTTATTTGCAGCCCTCTTTATAGGTCAAAAAAATCACTTAGGATCGCGATCACAGGGTGATGGTGATCGATCACACAATAAATAACGTTATTAACGTGCAACTTATAAAAGATGCAGGCAGTCGAGCCAAATGGCTTATAGCTTTAAGCGTAATGGCTGATGACGGTCAGCGTACAAATGCAGAAAATTGTAGTTAACAACGTTAAAAATTAGGGGAATCGATCGGGTGCGACTTAATAAAAAAACGAGGTTTATCATGACGGGTATTTCACAAATATCTTCAAAATCTTTACCAGCAGCCGACCAATTTCAACAGGGCGCAAGTCAGGCGTCCCAATGTATTACCGAACTGGACATTGACCAACTCCCAAAAGCTAAATGTGTCAGCGTTTCTTCCTTCGCAGTTAGCTGGGCAAAAAAATATTACAGTACAGTGGCGACAAGAGAGAACCAAGCGCCACGCCAAATTCTCCCAAGCCTAGATTTAACTAATTTTGAGGGCAATAGAGCCCCCATAGTTGACAAATTGACAGATACCCTGAAATTAGCCAGCGAGATAGCTTGGAGTAGAGTAGAAGCTCTTTTAGAGACACAAATAGAGCGACACGCGATCGATCCAAGTTTAATTAATTCTTTAGAAATTGCCGCCGATTCTCGCACCTTATATCGGAAAGCAATAGACGCTTATGCGGATAGAGAACCTATTTTCCGCTTGTCAGTGCTGGTGGGAAAAGATATTATCAAAGTGAGGCGAAAATACTCAAAGACAGATCCGTTAGTGCTGGGATTTGTGACAATGGAGTTTCAATACACTAGCAAAATCTTGTTAGGATGTCTTTCGGAGTCAGAGAGAGCGGAATTTGCGCCCTACTTAAAAGTTGTAGACGACTATCTGCACATTCCCTACGGAGAGATTAACGAGGCGGCGGCGAATCAGCCCCCGAATTCAAGAGCTCTATTAGCCGTTCAGCATTTGTTGCAGCACACGACTCAGATTGCTAGTGCAGTGTACGATCGAGCTAGTGCCCAGCATCAAGGATACCGCAGCAGCAGCGGGTATTTGAGCGATCGCGAGGTAAAAATTTCTGGTATCCGAGATGTCGAGATTTTTCAAAGCTATTTGTGCTGGTGCGTTTTGGAAGGTAGCATTCACCCGGTACAGCAAGAATTGTTTCCAATTTGCGTGATGTTGTACCCGAAACTTCATGTAAGTTGGGAGTTAGTGCAGGATATGCTGCTGATTTTATTTTGGGAAATATGTGAGCGGCTTCCTGCTGAAGATTTAACGGTATTTGTACCTTACTTGCGTACTTTGACAGAGCTGTTTTCCAGGGATGTTTTTGATAATTAGGTAATTGATAATTGGTAATTGCTTCAAAATTTACCAGTTGCCTATTTAAAACTAAAAGCTGCGACTGCCAAACATCCCCAACCAACAATAAAAGCAACTCCCCCCAGCGGCGTAATTGCACCCAGCCATTTGATGTCGCTCAAACTCAGGGCGTACAAACTGCCTGAAAAGATGATTGTGCCGGCAATAAAAGCCCATCCAGCAACTGCAAAAAATGTTTGAGACTCTTGGGCGCGGCTCAAGAGTAAAGCGACGAGTAATAGAGCCAGGGCATGGTACATTTGATATCGGGCGCCGGTCTCAAAAATGGTTAAAGCTCGATCGCTCAATTGATTTTTCAAAGCGTGGGAGGCGAAAGCACCGCCTGCAACGGATAAACCTCCGAATACCGCTGCGACTGCTATAAAAATACGAACTAAAATTAGCGTTGACATAATATTTATTGAATTGGGCAGAAGGAGGCTCGGCAACGAGCAATGTACGGGATGTAAAGGATAGAAGGAAGAAGGAAGAAGGAAGAGGGAAGTTCGGCAACGGATTCTGTAACGGATGTAACGGATGTAAAGGATAGAAGGAAGAAGGAAGAAGGAAGAGGGAAGAAGGAAGAGGGAAAAACATCTAATTGTTGAGATAGAAGGTGCGCGGTGCGTGCCTTACTTGTCATTGCGAGCCGCCGCGAAGCAATCGCAGAGTATGGAGGTTCACTTGCGTAACTTTGGTAAGGGAAGGTGCGCTAGGCGCACCCTAGGCTGATGAGAAATTAGCTTTTTTGCAAATATTTTTAACCTATTTCCGCACAGCTTCTAGCAAGCGAGAATAGTAAAAGCTAGTGCTAGTCATCGCTGTTCTGTTAATCACAAAACCATTGTTTTCTAGGATTTTGATAATATCAGCTTCGCGGTGCTGGTAAGCCCGGGTAGTTTTGCTGGGGCCTGGGAAAAGTTCACCAATTTTTTTGAGGGCGGTGAGTGCTAAAGTTTTGGGTGCAAAACTAAGAATTAGTCGCGATTCGGCGATCGAACTTAGGTGTGCGATCATTTCCGCAGCCTTATTTTGAGGATAGTGGATGAGTACATCCAAACAAATCACTGTGTGGAATTTGCCGGTTAAAGCTTCCAAATCTTGGGCGGCGAAGGAGATGTTGTAGAGCTTGCCGGGAACTGCTGTCGATCGATCGTAAGCTTCTGCTACCATCTTTTCAGAAATATCGCTAGCACAAACAATTGCCCCAGCTTCAGCCAGGGGAATGCTCAGAGAGCCTACACCGCAGCCGGCATCGCAGACACAAAGCCCGGGCAAATTGCCGTCAGCTTGCAGCCATTTGATGACTGTATCCACCGTTTGCTGATGCCCGGTGCGGATGTCTAGCTGAACTTTATTGACTTTGCCCTCGCCGTAAATTCGCTGCCAGCGATCGAATCCCGTCGAGTTAAAATACTGTCTAACTATAGTCTTGTCGTCTACCAAATTCATCGATCTGCCTGCTGCTGATTTATTGCCAACGGTTAGATATTATATAGCAATACGGTTCGGAAAATGTGCAACTTGCAACAACCGATTTTAGATGGGCGATTTGAGATTTTAGATGCAAACGGCACATCTAAAATCTCAAATCGATCGGGTGATACCAGTTCGCCCATTCCCAATTCTTCAATTCTTTAATTTAAAATGGTATAACAGGTTAAAATAACCGATGCCAAGTCAATTGCTTTGTCGCAGCATTTAAATTCCAGCGCAACAATTGAGTTGCAGATTTGCCAATAATTCCCGAAATTCCGATCGCCCTTCTCGGAGATTCAGTTGCCAGGGCGATCGCACTTTCGGCATCGCAAATTCCCCACTCCACTAAATTCTGCACTCCCGCCAACAGCGGCAGAGTTGTACCCGCCAAAGTAGCAGATTCCAGGACTGAGTGGTAATCTAATCTTACCCAAGCTGTACCTTTTCTGACTTCAATTTGTCGGGAATCCCAAGGATAAACACCATCTGGCAAACCCAAAGGAGCTAAAGCATCGCTCACCAAAAAAACGCCTTTTTCATACCTACCAGCGCGCAGCAAAAAATCAATCATTGTCGGAGAAACGTGCTTCCCGTCAGCAATTAAACCGCATTTTACCCCCGGATAAACAATCGCCGCTCCCAACAAACCCGGTTCTCTGTGGTGCAAACTCGGCATTGCATTAAAAGCGTGAGTTACCATTGAAGCTCCCCGATCAAATGCTTGCTGTGCTTGCTCTGCCGTCGCTTGGGAGTGTCCAAGGCTGACGGAAATTCCCAAACTTTGCAAATAGGAAATGACTTCGCCAGTGCTGTCTAACTCCGGTGCTAAAGTAATTATTTTGACAATATCGGCACAATCTCCTAAAACTTGCTTGACATTTTCTATAGTTAGCGGTAACAAAAACTCAACTGGGTGAGCACCTCGCTTCTGGGGGTTGAGAAAAGGGCCTTCGAGGTGAACGCCGATAATTTCCGCTGTTTGGGCTTTATTGGTTGCGGCAACAGTAGTTTGTACAGTGCGGATATAATCAGCTATAGTCGAGAGCGATCGCCTAAACTTATCCACCGAAGTTGTCACCAATGTCGGCAAAAAAGCATCGACTCCCTGATTCCACAAAAATTGACAAATTTTCGGCAAAATTTCAATATGCTCGATTTCTAAATCGGGAAAAGCAAAACCGAGCGCCCCGTTAATCTGCAAGTCAACACCGCCCAGAGAAATCCAATCGCCTGCTACATCAACGACTTGCAAATGAGGAGGACAAATCCGTTTAAATACGGCGTCCATCGGCAAAACTTCTTGAATGATTCCCGTTTCGTCAACAGCAAGCATCTGCAAATCCTTGCAGCCGGGGAGGCGAGCATTGAGAATATCTGTGGGGGTGGCAGTTGGGGTTGTGGCTTCAGTCATCCGAGTTTAGATTTTAGATTTTAGATTTTAGATTTAATATTCGCTACGGATAAATCCGGTGGCTGGTGAGGAGGGGGAGCTTTTTGCTTTTTGCTGGCTGCAGGGCTGCTCAGACGGGGGCTGGTGGCAAAATTGCTTTTAAGGGTCAGTTTTGGTACAAAATATCTAAATTTGAGTTAACGCAATCATTTAAAATTAGCATTTATCTGAAATCTGAAATCTGAAAATTGCATGAATCAAGCGACAGTTGGAATTATTATGGGTAGCGATTCGGATTTGCCAACCATGAAAGATGCGATCTCCGTTTGCGAAGAATTCAGTGTTGCTTGCACTGTGGCGATCGTCTCGGCGCACCGCACCCCTGAGCGCATGGTGGAATACGCCCAAACCGCGCACCAACGAGGCTTGAAAGTCATTATCGCAGGTGCCGGGGGAGCGGCGCACCTCCCAGGTATGGTAGCATCTTTAACCCCCTTGCCAGTGATTGGCGTGCCCGTACCGAGCCGCCACCTGCAAGGGGTAGATTCGCTGTACTCGATCGTGCAAATGCCAGCGGGAATACCCGTAGCAACAGTGGGGATCGGCAACGCCAAGAATGCTGGCTTGCTGGCAGTTCAGATACTGGCAGCTCATCAGCCAGAATTGCTAGAGCGAGTTTTGCATTACCGCAAAACTTTGTCCGAATCTGTACTGAAAAAACAAAATCAACTAGAAGAGCTAGGCTATCATAACTATCTCAATCTCAACAAATAATCCAATAAACTTTTGTAGTAAGATTGGAAAGTTTTCCGAATATTGCTGAGCTTAGTAGCCGTAAAGAGGGTAAAAGTGATTAAAATGACTGTCGGAAAGAAAAAGTCGAAAAAAGTCAGGCGGGAGACTTTAAATTTGCCAGCAGCTAAATTTTTTACGAAAGTCAACAGGTTGAACAAGTTACCACGGGCGATCGCCCGCCTCACTCCAAGTTGGCAAGCCTGCATACCTTTAGCTGCAATCATCTTCTTGGTGTGGGGATATGCGGCCGTAGCCCAAACCCCTGCCACGCCAACCACCGAGGAACAATTAGCAAGCCTTAAGGTGGGGCTGGATACGATGTGGGTCATGGTGGCGGGGATGCTCGTGTTCTTTATGAACGCCGGTTTCGGTATGTTGGAAACCGGTTTTTGCCGTCAGAAAAATGCGGTTAACGTGCTGTCCAAAAACTTGATTGTTTTTGCGCTTTCTACGATCGCCTATTGGGCGATCGGCTTTGCCTTAATGTTCAGCAACGGCAACGAGTTTATCGGCAGCAGCGGATTTTTTCTGTGGAACGTAGCCGACAACAGCCCCGCCACAGGAGACGCTTATCAAGGCATTTTCGAGTCGCTTAACTGGACGGGAGTCCCCCTCAACGCTAAATTCTTTTTCCAATTAGTTTTTGCGGGAACTGCTGCGACGATCGTTTCTGGAGCCGTTGCAGAGCGAATTAAATTCCTTGAATTCTTAATTTTCAGCTTGCTGCTAGTAGGAATTGCTTACCCAATTACCGGACACTGGATTTGGGGCGGAGGCTGGCTGGCAGACGCAGGCTTCTGGGATTTTGCCGGTTCGACAGTGGTTCACTCCGTAGGCGGTTGGGCGGCTTTGATGGGAGCGGCATTTTTGGGGCCGCGGCTCGGCAAGTACCGCGACGGCGATACTGTGGCGATGCCGGGACACAATATGAGCATTGCCACCCTGGGCTGTTTGATTTTGTGGTTGGGTTGGTTCGGGTTTAATCCCGGTTCGACAATGGCACTCGATCCAAATGCGATCGCCCACATTGCGATCACCACCAACACTGCCGGTGCCTTCGGGGGAGTTGCTGCAACCATTACGGCTTGGCTGTACCTTGGCAAACCCGACCTTTCGATGATTATCAACGGCATCCTCGCCGGCTTAGTCGGCGTAACAGCTAGCTGCGCTTGGATCAACGTGCCCAACTCTGCCATAATCGGCATAATCGCCGGCATCCTGGTAGTTTTCGCAGTAACTTTCTTCGACAACTTGAAAATTGACGACCCTGTAGGCGCAACTTCAGTTCACTTAGTCTGTGGAATCTGGGGAACTCTGGCAGTTGGGCTGTTTGCTGACGGGCCTACAACTGGACTTTATACCGCAGGCCCTGCAGCCGGATTGCTTGTGGGCGGAGGTTTTGGTCAACTCTGGGCGCAGTTGGTCGGCATTATCTCTGTAGGCGGGATGACCGTGCTGCTGAGTACGATTTTTTGGCTGGCACTCAAAGCTTTGCTGGGTATCCGCGTTTCGGCTTTAGAGGAGGCTGAAGGTTTGGATATCGGCGAACACGGGATGGAAGCTTACACTGGGTTTGTGAAGGAAACGAGCTTGGATAACAGAAGTGAGACCAGCTACGGCGGTTATGGTGGGGGTTCTGGGGGGAAGACTAACAAACTGTAGAGCGTGCGAAGAGATCGACCAATTCAGCTTTCGTGTCGTAGATTAGCTATTTATCAGCTAATCGACCTCTTTATTCAGAAAAACCCGAATCTGAAATACCCGCCAACTTATGGCTGTCTATCGTTGTGCTCGCGTTTCAATCTTCGATACGAACGCGGGCATATTTTTATTGTTAGCTTACTTTTAATGGCGTACATATAGCAGTTTTCGATTGCATGAGTCGGCGCCGATCATTGTTAATTGGTAATGGGGAAATGGGAATTGAGAATCTGTAACTAACGAACTTTGCAAACTGGTGTATTGATTAGAGTTTACCGGCAATTGCTTTAAGTTCTTCAACGACGCGCTTGTTCTTGGGATTCCTGGTGCCATCAAGGCGGGCGGAGACAACAGTGATTATTTCTAGTATATCTTTAGCTAAATCCTCGTCACAGCTCGTATTTTCGGTTTGATTTATAATCACTACCTCTGTCCCAAAGTGTTCGCACAAATTAAAAATTAGTTCAGAACCAAATCTCAGCAGTCTGTCTTTGTGAGTTAATACCAACCTTTCTACTTGATTATCTGCGATCGCCCGAATTAGATGTTGTAAACCCCGCTTACTGTAATTAACCCCAGAACCTACATCCTCAATGATTTGGAATTGCCACCCCTGAGATGCACAAAACAATTCCAAAACTTGTTTTTGTCTGTCTAAATCATCTTTTTGGTTGTGACTGCTAACCCGAGCGTAAGCAATGGTTAAAGCGCCGTTGGGTTTTAAGCCAAGAAGATGAGCTAGGTCATAGCGTCTGTGACCGTTAGCGGTGCGTTCTGGTATTAGCTTGCCTTCGGCTTCCCATCTTCGCAAGGTGGAAGCGCTCACACCTTTAAGTTTGGCTGCTTCAGTTATAGTTAATTTTTTCATTTTTGGATTTTAGCATCAGAAATGAGTAATTTCGGTGAGTTTTAGATAGATTTTTGTTGAGGTCTGCTGATTGGACAAATCCGATTCCGGTGCCAGAAAGTTTGGTAGGCAGATTTTTTATGGTAAAGTAGTGCGAAAAAGCAAAGTTCTGCATCGCCGCCCTTGCCCAATACAGCACAGTGCTTGATTCTTACAAGAATTGAGGCTTTAATTGAGCGGTAAAATTTGATGCAGCAATCAGTGCAAATTATTCGGTGTGAGGCCTGCAAATAGCTTGAGTTTATGGAGAAGTTCGGAGGAGGTAGCAGAAGTAGAACTCATAAATCCCTCTTAGGGATGGAAGTTAGCCGATCGAAAACTGTTCCGGTTTGGGCTTTGCTATCTTTGGTGACGAACGGGGTACTGATACTTACAGTCGCTCAACTACTGCTGCAGGGAAACAACTTGACAGAAAGGTTCCAGGCGAATGATGCGGTGACGGCAGAAGCGGCCCAGGAACAAATTGGCCAACCGGCGATCTCTACAAAGGCAGTGCTAGACGTGCCCGTTCCCGGGCCGCGACATAAATGGACTTACCAGCAGTGGGTGACGCAGTTGGGTCGCGAAGCTGAGGCGGTGGCGGCGAATCGACCCTCAAGATTGAGTGTTTTGGCTGGGGATTCTCTCAGTATGTGGTTTCCGACTAAGCTGTTACCAGTCGATCGAATTTGGCTGAATCAAGGGATTTCGGGGGAGACTTCCCTGGGTTTGCTGAAGCGGTTGCAGTTGTTCGATCGCACTGCGCCGGATACAGTGTTTGTGATGATTGGGATTAACGATTTGTTGCGGGGGGCGAGCGACGAAGGGATTTTGGACAACCAGCGGCAGATTATTCGCGATTTGCGGTGGGCGCACCCCAAAGCACAAGTTGTGGTGCAGTCGATTTTGCCCCACAGCGGGGAACAAGCTACTTGGGAAAATCGCGATCGGCTGTTGGCGATTCCTAACAGTCGGATTCGGGCAATAAATCGACGGCTGAAAGAAATTGCTAGTTCGGAAAATGTTTTGTATCTGGATTTGCACCCACTGTTTGCGGATGCAGACGGCAATTTGCCAACTGAACTCAGCACAGACGGCTTGCACCTTAACGATCAAGGTTATCTGGTTTGGCGATCGGCCCTACAACTATTCGATCAGATGCAGTTGAAAAATGAGTCATGAGTCAATCGACTTTAGATTTTAGATTTTAGATTTTAGATTAAAGAATTGAAGCATTGACCCCACGGATAAATTCGGGGGGAAGGATAAAGTAACATTCTCCCTAACTCTCCCCCTCTACTCCTCCCACTCTCCCCAATTCAAAACTCCCGCCTTCTCCTCGACACCCCCTCTCCGATTACTCTGTTGTCACTGGCTATGTCAAGTAGCGACTGATACATTAAGAAATATGATAGTTAGCTATTTAGTATAGGGTGATACAGAATAACTGTTTGTACAAATGGTGGAATCCAAAAGGCACAGACCATTGGATTGATAGTTGACGAATTTAGATGAGTCCGGCTATACGAAGTCGGGAGGTTGAGGATTGGGGAATTATCTATTGAAGATTTGTTCCGCTAAAACACGGACTTAAAACCAAATAACTATTGCATCTAAAATCCTCGCATCTAAAATCGGCTGGGTCTTCCCGGAAAATTGCTGAGTATTATAAAACTTCATTAAGTTTATAAGCAGTAGTAAGCAAGAATGATAATATGTAGTCAGGAGGTTAACAATGAAACTACCTGACTACGCTAAAGCAATAGGCATAAGTTACACAACT
>Ga0075157_10002408_pt1 | contig 10973 bp, 10 predicted proteins | sample JI81BgreenDNA_FD_70967 | JGI IMG/M metagenome (GOLD analysis project Ga0075157, IMG submission 70967) | Wastewater effluent complex algal communities from Wisconsin, to seasonally profile nutrient transformation and Carbon sequestration -... | ecosystem: Engineered > WWTP > Effluent > Algae...
CACGCACAACCCTACGTCGTCGGCCAGCCCCAGCAGCCGCGGGGCCAGCCCTTCGAGCACATGCATGGTGTGCTCCACGCTGGCGCGAATGTCCGCACCGCTGCGCTCGAGCTGGGCATTGGCACGCTCCACCCCGGCCGTCACCAATTCGCGCAGCCGCTCCGAGTTGCGCAGGTCGAGCACACGCACACCACGACGGGCCACCTTGTCCTCGTACGCCGGACCGATACCGCGACCCGTCGTCCCGATCGCTTTGCTCGCCGCACTCGCCTTGTCGACCAGCTTGTGATACGGCATCACGAGATGGGCGCGCTCGCTCACGTACAAGCGCCCCTCCACGTCCACGCCGTCGGCGACGAGTTCGTCGATCTCGGTGAACAGCGTCTCGGGGTCCATGACCACGCCGTTGCCGATCGCGCAACGCACACCAGGGTGAAGAATCCCGCTCGGGACCTGGTGCAGGATGAACGACTTGTCGCCGATGTGCACCGTATGGCCGGCGTTGGCGCCGCCCTGGTAGCGCACCACCCAGTCGGCCTGCTCGGCCAACACGTCGACCAGCTTGCCCTTGCCCTCGTCGCCCCACTGCGCGCCGACAACCACCACGGTACGCGTCTTCGAATCGAACATGCGATCGGTCTCCGGCGGCCTCGGCGGCCGCGCACAAAAAACGCCCCGCGGACGATCCGCGGGGCGTTGAAGAAATCTAGACCCTTTCCACAAACGGCGCTACGGCGCGGGCAGCCTACGGCGCTGATCCGGCACCTTACCGCAGCGCCACCGCCGCCCCCACCCACACCGTAATGGCCGCACCAAAACCCACCTTGAGCGCCGCCGCCACTGCCCGCCCAATCAGCGCCCCCTTGGCGACCACCAGCGGTTCACCGCGACGCGCCCGCGGCACCGTGTATTCGGCCACCAGCGCGCCCGCAAACGCCCCGGCAAAGGCACCCACCACGGAGCCGACTACCGGTACCGGCACGCCGACTACGGCCCCCACAATGCCGCCAACGATGGCGCCCCACGACGCACGTCGGGAACCGCCGTACTGGCGCGCGTAGCGCCCGGCCACGGCGAACTCCGCCACCTCGGCCGCAATCACCATGGCCGCCACAATCACCACGGTGAGTGCACCAACACCACCGGCTGGTACTGCCACCCAATACGCAAAGGTGGCGCCCAGCATGATCCAGAGACCAGGAAGCCCAAGCGGGACGAGCATCAGTCCCAGCAGCAGGGCCACGACGAGCAGGACGAGTGCGAGCATGGCGGTACCTACGGCCGCGCCCTGCGCCGGGTTTCCCCCCTAGAGCAACCCGGCGCCTGCCAGACGGGCACGCACCGTCTCCAACTCCGCAGCGCTCACGGGCAGCAGCGGTGAGCGCGTGGGCCCACCGTGCAAACCAACCAGATTCATCGCCGCCTTGATACCCGCCGGGCCCATGGCGCCGGCAATGTCCATGGCGATTGGGGTCAACGTGGCCTGCATGGCGGCAGCCGCCTCATGATCGCCTGCCCGATACGTATCGACCATGCGACGCACGGCAGGGCCCGCGTACAGCGCGATCGCGAGAATCGCACCCGACGCGCCGGCTGCCAAGGCCGGGACCACCGTGCCGCCACTGCCGGTGAGCACCTTGAAGCCGTCGTTCTGCGCCTCGAGATACTGCTGCAGCACCGGAATGTTGCCCGCGCTGTCCTTCATGCCGATCACATTCTCGTGCTGCGCCATGGTGTGCACGAACGTCGGGCTCAGCACGATGTGCGAGTACGCCGGCATGTTGTACAGCAGCACCGGCAACGGGCTCGCATCGGCCACGGCGCGAAAGTGCGCCAACAAGGCCGGCTCGGTCATGCGCTTGAGGAAGTAGTGCGGCGAAATCACCAGCACCGCATCCGCACCCGCGTCCTTCGCCTCCTTCGCACGCTGAATCGTCAGGCGCGTACTTTCGCTGCCGATACCGGCAATGAGCCACTTGTTCTGGGGAATGCGCTCACGCGCCCACGCCAGCAACTGCCGACGATCATCGTTTTCGAGCAACGCCGATTCACCGCTCGATCCCCCCACCAGCACGCCGTCCATCCCGAACGACAGGTGAGCATCGAGGTTGCGCTGAAAGGCAGCGCCATCGAGTTCACCGTTGGCGGTGAACGTGGAAACAGCGGGCACCATGAGCCCGCCCAGCTGGGCGACGGAAAGTGTGGGCATCCTTCTAACCTGTCACGCCGAGCCCCGCCGCGCGAGTGACGCCCCCGGCGACCGAGGTCTACTGACCGAAAAGACTCTCGAAACCGCTGCCGAACACCGAGTCGCTTTTCAGCGGATTGGGACTCGTCACCTGTTCGTGTCCGCTCGGGCTGGTGGCTAGCGGCGGCATGGTAAGCCCCGTACCCAAGGGGTTGGCCCCGAGTCCCGCAGTAACCCCACCCGGGTGCGCCGACGGTCGCCCGGGCAATGTGGCCGGCTTCACCGTCTGCCCTGCCACCGGCGTCTTCCGGGAACGCCCCATTCTGAACGCCAACTCGAAGTCGGCCGGATTGGTCGCGGCACCCTTCGCGACTTCGAAATCGATCTCGCCGTTCTGCACCAGCTCCGTGAGATGCTGATCGAACGTCTGCATACCGTACTGCGAACCGTCGGCGATGTAGTCACGAATTTCCGCGATGCGCCCTTCGGCAATGAGATCGCGAATCGTACTCGTCACGATCATCACCTCGGCCGCAACCACGCGCCCCTGCCCACTGCGCCGCGGCAGCAGTCGCTGCGACACGACCGCGTGCAATGACTCGGCGAGACGCATGCGCACCACCAACTGTTCCTCCGGCGGAAACATCGCCACGATACGCATGACAGTGGTCACGGCATCCGGCGTGTGCAGCGTCGAGATGAGTAGATGGCCGGTTTCGGCCGCCTTCATCGCCGTGTCGATTGTCTCCGCATCGCGCATTTCGCCGATCAGGATGACATCGGGGTCCTGTCGCAACGCGGCGCGCAATCCCATGCGGAACGTATCGGTGTCGATGCCCACTTCACGCTGCGTTACCGAACTCTTGATGTCATTGTGAATGAACTCGATGGGATTCTCGAGCGTGAGAATGTGCTTCTCGTAGCTCGCATTGATCTCATTGACCAGTGCGGCCATGGTACTCGACTTGCCGGAGCCGGTCACGCCGGTCACCAGCACCATACCGCGCTCGGTATGCGCAATGCGTGTGAGCACCGGGGGCAGACGCAATGTCTGCACGGTAGGCACCTGCTCGGGAATCACGCGCATCACGATGCTGTGCGACGCGCGCTGACGCAGGATGTTCACACGAAAGCGCCCCACGCCGGGGGCAGCCCACGAGCAGTCGAAGTCGCGCAGCGTATCGATCGTGGCCCGGTCGGCATCGTTGCTCATCAGATGCAGGGCAATCGCCCGCGTCTGCTCGGCGGTCAGCGCCTGTTTCGTGAGCACCACAAGACGGCCGTCGATGCGCGCTCGCACCACGTCGCCCGCCTTGATATGCACGTCGGACGCTCCACGTTCGACGGCTGCCTTGATGATGCGCTCAATCGCCACGATCTCTTGCCTGCTGGGAGGGAACGGAGACACAGGCTCCGATGGGCTCTCGCTGTCGGGACGACTCCAGGGGTGTTCCGGCAACGTGACAGTGCCGCCAGCATGCTGCCGACGGCACCGAGTATCACACGCAGGGCCCGGAAACCGGGCGACGAACGCTCAGCCGACCTTCAAGCCGTCGAGCCCCATGATCTCCCGCACCTGCCCAATGGTCTCCTGCGCAATCGCCCGGGCGGCCCGGCCGCCGTCGGCGATGGCGTCGAGCACCTTGGCCGGCTCGGCATCCAATTCAGCACTGCGACGGCGAATGGGGGTGAGTTCCTGCACCATCCCCTCCAGCAGCACCTTCTTGCAGTCCATGCATCCCCAGCCGGCCGTGCTGCACTGCTCGGCCACATGCGCCACGGTGGTTTCGTCGTTGAACGCCTTGTGCAACTGGAACATGTTGCACACCTCCGGGCGCCCTGGATCGCTCTTCCGCACGCGCTGCGGGTCGGTCATGGCCGGCCGCAGCTTCTGCCAGATCTCCTCGTCGCTTTCGAGCAGCCCGATGGTGTTGCCCAGGCTCTTGGACATCTTCGCGTTGCCATCGAGCCCCATGATGCGCCGCGTGGGCGTGAGCAACGGCTTCGGTTCGGGGAAATACTCCACCTCGAACTTGGCGTTGAACTTGCGCGACGTGTCGCGCGCGAGCTCGAGATGCTGGATCTGGTCTTCGCCTACCGGCACGCTGTCGGCGCGATACAGCAGAATGTCAGCGCTCTGCAACACCGGATACATGAGCAATCCCGCCGGAATGCTCTCCATCTTCGACGACTTGTCCTTGAACTGCGTCTGGCGTTCGAGGTCGCCCAGCGGCGTAATCGTCGTGAAGATCCACGACAGCTCCGTATGCTCCGGCACATCGCTCTGCATGAACAGAATGGCCTGCGCCGGATCGATCCCCGACGCGAGCAGACTCTTCGCCATCCCCCACCGCCGCGCACGCAGCACCGCCGGGTCGTACGCGCCGGTTATGGCGTGGTAGTCCACCACGCAGTAGATGGCGCCGGGGTGCTCCGCCTGGAGCTTGACCCAATTCTTGACGGCACCAAGGTAGTTGCCGATGTGAAGTTCGCCGGAGGGCTGGATGCCGCTGAAGATACGTGCCATACCCAAACGTAGCGGCATAACTGATGCCGGCAAACAGCAGACGGCTGCCGTCCGCCGTCTGCAGTTTTACCCGCTAGCAGACCAAGTTTCCCTGTATGACCGCATCCGACCGCCGCCACTGGCTCAACGCCGCCACCGCCGCCGCCCGGGTCGCCGCCGACTTCATCGCCGCCGAATCCCGCTCCCATCGCAACATCACCTGGGAAGCCAAGAGCGCCACCGACTTCGTGAGCCACGTCGACCTTGGCGCCGAGCAGCGCATCCGCGATGTGCTGCTCACGCAGATTCCAGAACTGCGCATCGTCGGCGAAGAACTCAGCAACGACGCCGACCCGGAAAGCGGACTCGTGGCCATCGTCGATCCGCTCGACGGAACCACCAATTTTCTGCACGGCTTTCCAAACTACGGCGTCTCCATCTGCATCGCGCTCGATGGCGTGCCCATGGCCGCCGTCATGCACGACGTCGCCCGCGGCGGCGTCTGCACGGCCACGGCCGGCGATGGCGCCTTCGTCGACGGCGAACGCATTCATGTGTCCACCATCGCCGAACCGGCGCGCGCCCTCATCGGTACCGGCTTCCCGTTTCGCGACGTGTCGTACGCCGACCAGTACCTCGGCATGATGAAGCGCATCATGCCCGCCACCGCCGGGATGCGGCGCGCCGGCAGCGCAGCACTCGACCTTTCCGACGTGGCGCGTGGCCGCTTCGACGCGTTCTGGGAGATCTTCCTCCACCCGTGGGACCTCGCCGCCGGCGTTCTGCTGGTGCGCGAAGCGGGCGGTCGCGTGACGGACCTCGAAGGCCACGACGCACGCCTCGTGGGAGGCACCATCGTCGCCTCGAATGGCGTACTGCACGACTGGTTCCTCGACATTCTCAACGACCGGTGAAGCTTCCGTAGCCCTTCGTTGGTACCCTCCGGCGGCTGCGGCCGTCTCCGTGCCTCCCACCCTCCGAGCCTCCGCCCATGCCCCTCATCGAGTGCGTCCCCAACTTCTCCGAAGGCCGCGACCCCGCGGTCATCGCTGCCATCCGTGACGCCATTGCGAGCACGAGTGGTGCGCACGTTCTCGATGTGTCCAGCGATGCGTCGCACAACCGCACGGTCATCACCTTCGTCGCCACACTCGAGGCGGCCGTGCCCGCGGCACTCGCCGCCATGCGCGAAGCGCGCGACCGCATCGACCTCACGCAGCATCAGGGCGAACACCCGCGCATCGGTGCTACCGACGTCGTCCCGTTCATCCCGCTCGACGGCGCAACCATGGACGACTGCATCGCGCTCGCGCGTGAGCTCGGCGCTCGTGCCTTCGCCGAACTCGGGGTTCCGGTGTACCTCTACGAGCGCGCCGCCACGACTCCCGCTCGTGAGAACCTCGCCGACGTCCGGCGCGGCGAATTTGAGGGACTGCGCGAAGACGTGCGTACGAATGCCGCGCGCAAACCCGACTTCGGACACGCTGAGTTGCACGCCACGGCCGGCGCCACGGCCGTCGGCGCGCGTCCGTTCCTCGTGGCCTACAACGTGTACCTCGGCGACAAGAGCAACCTGCAGGTCGCGAAAGAGGTGGCCAAGGCCATTCGCGGGTCGAGTGGCGGGCTGCGCTACGTGAAAGGCCTTGGCATGGAAGTCGATGGCCAGGCGCAGGTGAGCATGAACCTCGTCGACACCGAGAAGACACCACTGCACCGCGTCTTCGACTTTGTCAAAGCCGAAGCGGCCGCGTACGGCGTGGCGCCCACATGGAGCGAAATCGTCGGGCTCGTACCCGAGCGCGTGATGCTCGAGGCCGGCGCTCGACACATTCAGCTTCGCGGATTCAACAAGGGCATGCTGCTCGAGACCAAGGTGCGCGAGGTCATGAGCGGCGGCGAAACGGTCGACGGATTCATGTCGAGTGTCGCCGGCCCAACGCCCACGCCAGGAGGTGGCAGCGTAGCTGCCCACGCCGGCGCCCTCGGTGCAGCGCTCGCGCAAATGGTCGCCGGGCTCACCATCGGCAAGAAGAAGTACGCCGCGGTTGAAGAGGAGATGAAGGAGTTGGCGCTGCAAGGCGCGTCTCTGCGACGCGCACTCACGGTACTGGTCGAGCGCGACGCGCAGTCGTACGACGCGGTGCGTGACGCCTATCAGCTCCCCAAAGACACCGACGAGCAGCAGGCGGCTCGTGCCGCCGCCATTCGTGAGGCGCTCATTGGTGCCGCCGAAGTACCCCTCGAAACCGCGCGCACCGCAGTCGAAGTCACGGCCCTCGCCGCTGCCCTCGCCGAGCGGGGTAACAGCAACGCCGTGAGCGACGCCTGCGTGGCCGCGCTGCTGGCCGAAGCGGCCTGCAAGGGCGCCGTGCTGAATGTGCGCATCAACGTGGCCTCACTCGACGAAGCCGGTACCGAACGCGGCGCTCAGCTGGCGAGTGAAGCGCGCAAGCTGCTCGACGCCGCATCCATGCACGCCCGCATCGCCGAAGCGGCAGCTGAGCGAGTTATGCGCCCCGGCTGATCAGGCTACTTGCTCCACGGCGGCACGATGCCGTTGGTTCGTGCGTAGGCGATGCTCTGTCCCAGATGCTCGTGCAGGTGGGTGGCGGCCAAAATCCACATCCCCTGCGCGGTGGTCTTCATGCCGAACATGGACACCTCATTGCCTACCGTGGCCGCCGTGGTCTTGGCCATCTGCGCCTTCAAGTAGGCAAAGCTCTGCTCCAGCTCCGCCACGATCTGGTCGCGCGTGAGGGTGCGTGTTTCGTACGCCTGCAAGCTCTTGAAATCGCCGGCTTTGATGCCGGTGGCCTCGGGAATTGCATGCCCGAAGCCACTCGGGATGAAGTAGTTATCCGAGGCGACGTGCAGAAACACCTCGCCGATCGAGCGCACGCCGGCACCCGGTCGCCACGCCAGCTTCTCCGGGGGCGTAACCTTGGCGAGCCCAATGAACTTCTTCTCCACCCCCTCGACGTCCTTGATGAGATCGGCCACGAGCGGGGCAGCCTGAGCCATCAACGGGCTGGCAACAGGCACGGCAAACATGAGGAGTGCCGCGAAGACGAGGCTACGACGCATTGCTGTTCTCCGAGAGGGTTTCTTCAATTCTACCCGCGCTGGTGGAATCCAGTAACTCAGCCGCAAACACGAAAAAAGCGGAGCGCACCGGGTGTCCCCGTGCCTCCGCTTCTTCGTAGTCTTCGACGAGCTGTTTCCCGCCGCTAATTCGCGATCAACCCGGCAGCGTGAGAATGCGGGGCCCGCTCTCCGTGATCGCCACCGTGTGTTCGAAGTGCGCCGACCGTTTGCCGTCGGCGGTAACTACCGTCCACTTGTCGGATAGCGTCTTGGTCTTCGGCGTGCCCACATTCACCATGGGCTCAATGGCGATGGTAAGCCCCACGCTGAGCTTCTTCCCCCGCTTCGGCTTGCCATAGTTGGGGATCTGCAGCTCTTCATGCGGCGAAAAGCCCACACCGTGGCCCACGAGTTCGCGCACCACGCCGAAGCCTGCCGCTTCCACCACGGCCTGCACTGCAGCCCCGATGTCACCTACGTGATTGTCGGGAGTTGCTGCCGCAATGCCAGCCTCGAGCGACGCCTGCGTCACGTCGAGCAACCGCTGCGTTTCCGCATCGATCTGCCCCACGGGAATGGTGATGGCGGCATCCGTGTACATGCCGTCGAGCTTCACGCCGACGTCGACGGTGACGATGTCACCCTCGGCGAGTACCCGCTTGCGCGACGGGATGCCATGCACGATCTCCTCGTTGATGGAGATGCACGCACTACCGGGAAAGCCGTAGAGCCCCTTGAACGCCGGCTCGGCGCCGGCGTGGGAGCGAATGAAGCTCTCCACCGCCTGATCGATTTCCAGCGTCGAGATGCCTGGCCGTACCTGCGCCTTGGCATGCATGAGGGTGGCGTGCAGAATGGCCCCGCCACGCGCCATGATCTCGATTTCGCGCGGCGACTTCAGCAACGTCGCCGGCGCGCTGTTCCCGAACATCATCACGAAATCCCGAGCGCCGTATGCACGCGCGATTCGACTTCCTCGAGCGTACCGAGCGCGTCGACCCGCACCATGTTGGCCCCGTTCGCGGCGTACCAATCGATGACGGGGGCCGTCTGATCGCGGTACACCTGCATACGCTTGCGAATGGCGTCAGGCTCGTCGTCCTTGCGGCGCACGAGCGTGCCGGACTGACCACCTTCGGTACACGTTTCCCCAGGCTCGCGCCCGAAGAACGGACGCTGACACACATCGCACGTGGTGCGACCGCTGAGGCGCCGAACGAGTTCTTCCTCGTCGACTTCAAAGAGCAGCACGGCGTCGAGCTTGCGCCCGACTGCGCCGAGCGTCTCCATGAGCCCCTCCGCCTGTGGCGTGGTTCGCACGACGCCGTCAAGGATGGCACCGTTGGCCGCCATGGGCGACGCGAGCGCATCCTTCATGATGCCCATGATGACGGCATCGGGAACGAGATCGCCGCGGTCCATGGCAGCCTTGGCTTCGAGGCCAAGAGGCGTGCCTTCACGGACTGCGGCGCGGAGGACATCACCAGTCGCGATCTTGGGAACGTCAAGGCGAGCGGCTAGCCGCTCGCCTTGAGTTCCTTTGCCCGCGCCTGGAGGACCAAGCAGGACGATGATCATGTCAGGATTTTAGAAGCCGCCCTGCGTCGCCTGGCGGCCACGGAATTTGACACGGCCCTTCTTCATGAAGCCGTCGTACTTGCGCAGCAACAGATGCTGCTGCATCTGCGCCATCGTATCGAGCGCGACACCGACCACGATCAGCAGCGAGGTGCCGCCGAACGCGAAGGGTACGTTCACGATACGGGCGATGACGATCGGCATCAGGGCGATGACCGTAAGGAAGATCGCGCCAGGCAACGTGATGCGCTCGACCACCTGTTCGATGTACTCCGCCGTCTTCGCGCCAGGCTTGATGCCCGGAACGAAACCGCCCTGCTTCTTCAGGTTCTCGGCCAGATCGACCGGATTGAAGATGATGGACGTGTAGAAGTACGTGAACAGCATGATGAGCACGGCCGACAGGACAAAGTAGAGCCACGGATTCGGGCCCTGCGGATTGAAGTACTCCGCAATCTCCTGCAGCTTCGCGTTGCCGCTGAACTGTGCGAGTGCACCGGGGATGACGATCACCGACTGTGCGAAGATGATCGGCATGACGCCGGCCGTGTTGATGCGCAGCGGAATGAAGTTGCGCGCGGCCTCACGCTGACGCCCGCGAGCCATGGTGCGCTGCGGGATCTGAATGAGCACGCGTCGCGCCGCCACCGTAATGGCGACCACTCCGGCGACCACCGCCACCATGACCAGTCCCAGCACCACCAGCGTCAGCGGCGACACCGCTCCCGTGGTGACGAAGTTGAACGACTGGAAGATGGACGGCCACATGCGCTCGACGATCGAGAAGAAGATGATCAGCGACGCGCCATTGCCCAGGCCGCGTTCGGTAATCTGCTCGCCCAGCCACATCACGAAAATCGCGCCCGTGGTGAGGAAGAGCATCATCTGGATCGTGAACCACGGCCCGGGCCGCGACACCGCCGCCGGAAGCGACGCGGTGAAGAGCGCGAAGCCGTACGCCTGCACCAGCGCGAGCACGACGGTGAGGTAGCGGGTGTACTGCGTAAGCTTTTTCCGCCCCTCTTCGTCCTTCTGCATCTTGTCCACGTTCGGCAGCACGGCCCCGGCGATCTGGACGAAAATGCTCGCCGAGATGTAGGGCATGATGCCGAGCGCGAACACGGTGGCACGTGAGAGACCACCACCCACGAACATGTCGTAGAGGCCGAGGAGGCCACCACCCTGCTGGCGGGTGAAGTAGTCGGTCAGCGCCTGGACGTCGATTCCCGGAGCCGTGATGTGCGAGCCGACGCGATAGATCACCATGCACAGGAACGTGAAGGTGATCTTCGCCCACAGCTCGGGCGTCCGGTAAATGTTGGCGACCGCGTTGGCGGCCGCGTTGTTTTCTTCTGCCATGCGCTGAATGCTCTCCGTCAGCCTTCGACGCGGCCGCCGGCCGCTTCGATCTTCGCCTTGGCGGAGGCGCTGACCTTCACGCCCTTCACCGTGACCGCGCGCGACACTTCGCCGTTGGCGAGAAGCTTCGCGGGGCCCTGGCCTTCACGCACGAGGCCTGCGGCGATCAGCGTGGCGGTCGTCACTTCCTCACCGGCCACCCGATCCAGATCGTTGAGGCGCACGACCTGCGCCTCTTCACGGAACGGGTTCGTGAAG
>Ga0075157_10002409_pt1 | contig 10969 bp, 7 predicted proteins | sample JI81BgreenDNA_FD_70967 | JGI IMG/M metagenome (GOLD analysis project Ga0075157, IMG submission 70967) | Wastewater effluent complex algal communities from Wisconsin, to seasonally profile nutrient transformation and Carbon sequestration -... | ecosystem: Engineered > WWTP > Effluent > Algae...
CTTATAGCGGAAGTTGACACCGATAGATCTGAATGGAATACTAAATGAAGATGTCTGCCTAAACATGTCTGTATCTATATTGGAATCAAAAAACTTGTCTGCGTGGAAAGGCTCAATCAAAGTCAGACCCAAGCTGGAATTCTTGAAGTCTTTGCGTACGCCCATACCATAAATCGTAAAGGCAGGATTATCACCTTGTATCGTTCTGACCGGCGATCTGAAAAACCCAAAAAAGTCAGCTTTGAAGGTACCTGTGATCTTGATTTCGCCATTGGCAAATATGTTGTATTCAAAGCTTTGTCTTTCTGCCGGCATATTGTTGACTATACCTTTGGCATCGTAGGTTGCTATATTGCCACCCGTACGGAAGGTGACCAGATTGACCGTTTTACTGACGAAGGTGTTGAGACCAAATGAATTATTGGTACCTATGTTTTGGAAAGTATTCACTGAAAGCTGGTTTTCGTCCAGCGATAGTATCTGCTCTATGATTCCATCAGTATATTTGTAAAAGATCGACGAAAATGTGGTAAATCCTTTGTAAGTAAAGTTATATCCTACTTCGATCTGATGTACCAGTTCAGGGTCCAACATTGGATTACCCACTGTTCTGTTGATAAAATCTGCGTTATTGTTAAATGGATTGATAAACTGTAGACTTGGGCGTTGGATACGTTGACTATAGGACAATTTTAACGTGCGGAATCCGCTAAATGTGCGGCTCACTGTAAAATTGGGAAGAAAGTTTTCGTAATTGATATCATCAAAATTGAGTTCCTTAGACTTGTCAAAAGCACCTGCTATCTCTGTCTTTTCATATCTAAGCCCTGTTATAAAGTTATACTTTTTGGCAACAATAAAATTCATAGAAGCGTATCCTGAATAGACATCCTGATCATACTTAAATCTTTCAATCAATGGAGTGTATCCACTGCCAATATCAAACAGCTCTGTCTGATAATCACTGATGATATTTCTGACTACAGCTTTGGCACCCGTTTCTAACTTGACGGCTTTGGTAAATGGGTGTGTATAGTCTACCTGCAAGGTCGTTTCGTGATTGATACCGTCATTTTGTACTTTGGTATCGCGATTAAGTAGAGACAATGTGTGTGTCTCCATAATGTCAAAATCCTGATTGTTGTTTTGTCTTGAGTATTGCACTCCGAAACTAAGTTCCTGACCTTCTCTTTTCTCAAATTTGCGTGTATAGTCTGTATTCCAGTCATATCCACCAAAAAAATTGTTGCCTTCATTGACTCTTTTAAACTCATTGACCAATTCTTCTTGATTGATTTTACCATCTAGTCCACCATTGACATCAAAGCCAAATCCTCTAAAATTGATAGAACTATTGATACTATTGTAGCCGTTGAAGTCATAAAATGCACTGACAGAACCGTTGCCACCAAGGCGTGAGGTGTTTTGAGTTCCACTTTGTGAAATGATACCTTCCGTGACCTTATCCAATCGATCAAATTTTGTAATACCATCTACGGGCACACTGTAAAAAACAGCAGCACTTGAACTGACGCCTAAACGACCTTTTCCAGCGTTAAGATTGGTAAAAAGGCTATTTTGACGATTGCCAATAGAAGCATTTACACTACCTGCGATACCTTCTATGTTTTGTTTTTTGGTGATGATATTGATCAATCCTGCACTACCTTCAGCATCGTATTTTGCAGAAGGCGATGTGATGACTTCTACTTTTTTGATCTGATCTGCCGGAAACATCTTCAGTGCATCCGCTACATTGGACGAAAACATACCTGAAGGTTTGCCATTGATCAATATTCTTACATTTTGAGAACCTCTTAAGGACACATTGCCATTAAGGTCTACAGATAGCATAGGTACTTTTCTGAGTACATCGGTAGCGTCGCCGCCAGCTATCGAAGCATCGTTTTCGGCATTAAAAACGAGTTTGTCTGCTTTATTTTCTACCAATAACTTCTCTTCCTTAATCTCCACAGCATCCAAAACTATAGTGGTGGGAGCTAAAACGATATTTCCTATATCGAGATCCGGGTCTTTCAGGGTTGTTTCTACTGTGATCTTTTTTTCAGTGTAGCCCAAAAATGAGATGTATATGTCATATTTGCCATTGGCAACTTTCTCCAAACTAAAAACACCGTTATCATCTGAAAGTACTCCGTCTTGAACGATGCTACTTCCTTTTTTCTTAAGGGTGATGGTAGAAAAGCCGACACTTTCATTGGTGAGCGAATCAATGATTTTTCCGACTATTTTTCCTTTGATAACCGGACCCTTGCTGCCACCACCCATAGGAAATTGGGCCCATAAACTAGTTACTGCCAAGCAAATGGCTATACTTAAAATATATTTCACTTTGTTAAATTTTACAAAACAATGACAAAAATGATAAATTGTTTTAATCTTGACAATTTTTATAGATAAACGTGAATATTTATCTGACAAAGAATGGTGCAAAAAGAAATTGGTGGCAAACCCAACCAAAGCGTATTTTAGAGAAGTAAAGTGTAAAAAGTGAACCAAATGAACAGCCTTGAAAAAGATTTGTCTACTTTTTTAACGAAAAAACAGATATGACAATTATTCCTATTTTCCCAAAAATTGATTGTTCATTGGAAATTACTATTATCTTTGTATTGCTAAAATAAATGCATGGATTATATACACCAAATCAGGAAAATTTTTGAGCAACACCTCTCCCATCACCCGCTTAGCAGGCCGCCTCACAACTTGTATGACCCCGCAGACTACATACTATCGTTGGGTGGTAAGAGACTAAGACCACTTTTTGCACTTATCGGAGCTGAATTGTTTGAGAGTGATGTAAAAAATGCTTTGAATACTGCTATGGCTGTAGAAGTGTTTCATAACTTTACGTTGTTGCATGACGATGTGATGGACAATGCTGATATACGTAGAGGGCACGCCACGGTACACAAAAAATATAATCTGAATACTGCCATACTGACTGGCGATGTGATGATGATCCAAGCTTATCAATACTTATTGGATTATAAAGACCCGATTTTGGTCAAAAAGCTATTAGATACATTCAATAAAATGGCTTTTGAAGTGTGTGAAGGTCAGCAGTTAGATATAGATTTTGAGACTAGAAATGATGTGACCATACCCGAATATCTAGACATGATTACCTGGAAAACTTCGGTCCTGATCGCCGCGGCCATACAAATGGGAGCTATCGTAGCTGGAGCAGCAAATGAAGATCAAAAACATATCTATGAATTTGCCAAATATTTTGGCATTGCATTCCAATTACAGGATGATGTCTTGGACACCTTCGGTACAAGTGCTGAAGTGGGTAAAAAAATAGGCGGTGATATCCTTCAGAATAAAAAAACTTACCTCTACTTAAAGTCTCTGGAACTGGCCGACGAAAAACAACAAACGTTGCTAAAATCACTGTATCAAAATGAAATCACCCTTGAAGATGATCAAAAAATAAGTCAAGTCACTCAGATATTTAAGGAGACTAATGTAGCAGAGTACACAAGACAAGTGATAGAAGCTTATCGTGACCTATCTGTGTCACACCTGAGTGCTTGTAAGGTGCCGGAAGATAAAAAAACAATGTTGACAGATTTTGTAAATGCTATGGTTTTCAGAGCCAGTTAGGTAGTAAAGTAACTTTTTAAAACATTTTTAGTCTTAATGTAGCACTATAAAGTATATGAATTTCAGAATAATTTTAAGTTTACTTTTCATCATGATGTCATTAGCTTCATGCAAAACCAATCAAAAAATGTTTGACCCTGAAAATACTCAAGAAGAATATGTTGCTTTTGGAACCGGTGGTGGATTTACTGGGCGGGTTTCTAAGTATTTTTTGACTAAAAAAGGCGATATTTATACCAAAGATGGCGACACTATGTCAAAAATTGGAAGCACTTCAAAAACTATGGTAGCTCAAATCTTTTCAAACTATCAAAATACTAAACTATCGGGTCTCAACCTAAACGAACCAGGTAACAAGTATTATTTCGTAGAAATGAATCTGGCAGACCATAAAAATAACATTAAATGGGGCATGAACCCGCTTTCAGATAAAACCATTGAGACATATCATGCCATCCTAATGAATTTAGTCAAAAAGCTAAATACCCAAAATAATCAATTTAAACTTTAAAATACCTTTAGTAATGAACATGAAATTCACATTAGTTTTTGCTTTGAACCTATTGATGGTTTTTGCTTTACAAGCTCAATTGAAAAAAGTTGATTTCTCTACTACAAAAATAGACAAAAACCAATTGTCAGATATTATAAAGCCAGTAAAGGAGCACAACGCTACACAGGCGGGACTGTCTGTAGATTTTAAAACAATGGATGTAAGCGCGCTTTTGGGCCAAAAGTCTGGCCTAAAACCAGGGATACTTAATGATAAGTCGGTTCCTGTCTATATTGAAGGAAGACTCAATGATGAGTATGCACTCAAAGGAGGTAGCATAGAAAGTCAGGCAATACACTATTTGTCTCATGCAGCACCAATGATGAAAATTCAAAATGCATCTGAAGAGTTTAGTATTATAAACATGGAAAAAGATGATTTGGGCATGACACATGTGCGTATGCAGCAGATGGTAAATCAAGTTCCAGTTTATGGTGCAGAGATCATCATTCACCATGATGGAAAAGATTTTGATTTTCTAAATGGCAGTTATTTCCCCTCCATTACCACAGAAATGGGTGATGTGGTACTTTCTCATGATGAAGTAAAAGATATATTTAGAGCAGATGCAGGTAGTCCAATCAAATATCTAGGAGACATACGTCAAATAGGTGACTTATCAACCCAAAGCAAGCTAGTGGTCTACCCTTTTAATGGTCAGTTTTATAAAGCTTATCACGTCATTGGGTATAAAAGCCTGATAGATAGATGGGAATATTTTATTCATGCAGGTACAGGAGATGTCATTCATAAATTTCAAAGTATTTGCAAGTTTCATAATCATAAACATGGATCTGGCGAAGTATGCTCACAAAGCGAAAGCGTAGATATGACTTCTTCATCACAAAATACCATGCTGGACGGTAAAGCTACGGCTAATGCCCCAGACTTATTTAATGTAAACAGGCTTATCAATACATATCAAGTAGGCTCCAAATATTATTTGATAGATGGTTCCAGAGATATTTTTTCTTCTACGCCATCAAGTCTACCAAATGATCCTACCGGTGTGATTTGGACTATTGATGCCTTCAATACTTCTCCCCAAAAGGATGACTTTAGATACGATCATGTGACATCTACCAACAATGCCTGGAGCAACAAAACAGGGGTTTCTTCTCATTACAATGGTGGTTTGGCCTTTGAGTATTTCAGAAATGTACACAATAGGAAATCTATAAACGGTACTGGTGGTAACATCATATCTCTTATCAATGTGGCTGATGAAGATGGTAAATCTATGGGTAATGCTTTTTGGAATGGTCAGGCCATGTTTTATGGTAATGGGGACGCTGCATTTCAACCATTAGCCCGTGGACTTGATGTGGCAGGTCACGAAATGTCTCATGGTGTAATCCAATCTACAGCTAATCTGGAATATCAGGGAGAATCCGGAGCACTCAACGAATCTTTTGCAGATATATTCGGATCGATGATAGATCGTGACGACTGGAAAATCGGTGAAGACGTAGTGAAAACGTCTGCATTTCCATCAGGAGCTCTAAGAAGCATGGAAGACCCACACAATGGAGCCGCCACCAATAATTTTAATGCTGGATGGCAGCCAAGGACTTACAGCGAACGATACAAAGGCAATGAAGATAATGGCGGTGTGCATATAAATAGTGGTATACCCAATTGGGCATTTTTCAAATTTGCCACTGCTGTTGGTAAAGATAAAGCCGAAAAAGTGTTTTATCGTGCCTTGAATAATTATCTAACCAAGTCTTCACAATTCGTTGATTGTCGTGTGGCTGTAGTTAAGGCAGCACAAGATTTATACTCAACAACCGAAGTCAATGCTGCTAAAAAAGCCTTTGATGAAGTGGGTATTTTAGGTGATTCTGGCGGGGATTATGAGACAGATTTAGGCATCAATCCTGGTCAGGAATTTGTACTTATGACTGGTGCAAACAATACGGGCGTCTTCATTTTTGATACTAATGGCCAGCAATTGGGCCAACTTTCTACCAAAGCAGTCCTTTCCAAACCAAGCGTATCTGACGATGGTAGAGAAATCGTTTTCATCGGCCAAGATAATAAAATGTATTACATCACTATAGACTGGACCAAAAACCCTGTAGGTATAAAAGAAGAAGTGTTGAGCAGCGACCCTGTTTGGAGAAATGTAATCATATCTAAAGACGGATTTAAAATAGCTGCACTGACCACTGACCAAACCAATGAACTTTATGTATTTTATTTTGGTGGAGCAAATGTGACTAGAAATATTTTCGAATTATATAACCCGACTTATACCCAAGGAGTCACAACAGGTGATGTAAACTATGCAGATGCCATGGAATTTGATCACTCAGGTGAATACATAGTCTATGATGCTGAAAACCAAATCAAATCTGCAACTTCAGGAAATATTATCTATTGGGACATCAGTTTTATTAAGGTTTGGAATAATAAATCTGAATCATTTTCATTGGGTGAGGTATCTAAATTATACTCATCACTGCCCAAAGGAGTAAGTATAGGCAACCCTTCATTTTCTAAAAATAGTCCTTATATTTTAGCATTTGACTACATAGATGAAGATGAAGAATACAGCATAATAGCCGCCAATATAGAATCAGGAAAGACAGGATTAATTTTTTCTAACAATACCTTGGGTTATCCCAATTATAGTAGTAAAGACGACAAAATTCTTTTTGATAATGACAATGCATCTGGCACAAGCACCAATATTGGTGTTGCCACGTTGAAAACAAATAAAATCGAGCCAGCTGCCAACCCAACCTTATTTACCAGTGCCAAGAGATGGGCCGTATGGTTTAGTAATGGCAAAAGAGTATTGTCTGATATCGATGACCTGACTCCAACCCATGAATTGTTTTCTATAGTTCAAAACCCTATAGGTAATTTTTTAAATTTGAGAGTCAATGCTGATATTCATAATTCATATCAAGTTTCTATCAAAAACATAGTAGGTCAGGTAATCTATGAGCAAAATCTAAGTGGAACTGAGACATTCATACCCACAGAAAATATCGCATCTGGAACCTATGTGGTGACACTTTCTACAAAAGATAGAGTACAGAGTCTAAAGTTTGTAAAGGAGTAAGACTTTAATCAAGTTTTATAAATGCCTGCACGAAGTAGTTTTTGTGTGGGCATTTTTCCTACAAATTACTTTCCAAATAATTTTTTATAAGCCATTACTTTTTAAGAAATGACAAATTATTATTTGTTAATTATAAGCTTTCATTCTGTTATTCAGAGTTAAAAACAATTGCTAAATAATTATTTGGATTCCAATTTCTTAACTTATCAATTTCTGTTTCATTTTCACATTGTATTTTGAGCCCTGTATTTATGTTACTTGGTTGTGCAACGGTCATTCCTTCAATGTCAATTATTTGACGAACGTACAATTTATTTAATGCAATGAAAATTATTTTGTCTCCTGTTGATAATGAACCTTCTAAAATATAACCAACTAATACTAATCCAATTCTTGTTATTTTAAAGGCATCATTAATAATGAACTGATTTTTACATTGTTTCTTTATTAGTTCAAAAATGTAATTTTGTGCAACACTTTCAGCATTTTGTCTTGCAATTTGTCCACCTTTAAAACTTGCTGAATAGTTGGTTGAATCATCAACTGTAATTTCGTTAGCTTCCATGTCATATACTGCCCACCACCAATAATCTTTATTCATCCATTCAGCACGTAACATGAGTCCTGCCCAAAGGGCTGTACAATCATCTGAAAGATCCCCTGTCCACTCAATAGGTTTTGTAATTAAAGCTAATCTGTCTTTTATTGTCAAATTTGTTATAAATAAAAATTTAAAAAAATATGAATTCTACACCACCACAGTCTGATATATCTCTGAAATTTTCTTTTGTATATCTTGTAATTTGTCTTCCAGCATTTGATTAAATGTAAAACGGCTATCTGAAAAACTCAGATGTGCATAATATTGCCACACTTCTGCCACTTCGTTTAATGAAATGTCATAAGGTAAGTAATTATCATTGTCCGAAATCAATATCAACCTTTCATTTTGAAAATCGGGCTTTAGCCTTTTGTATACTACTCCTTCTGATTTACTTATGATCACATAAGTCTTATCCTTTTTGATGTCGCTCAAGCTTTCTACAAAAGAGCAGATCACAATACTACCACTTTCCATGGGCAACATAGAATCTCCGTGGATCTCAAATCCACGATAAGTACCTTGTGGAATATTGGGAAAAGCGATTTTGGGTAAGTCCCGAATGTATTCAGGATCAGCAAATGACTCCAGATATCCAGCTTCAGCCTTGGTTTCTACCAGCTCGATATTGCTATTATTATCAGCATCTACAGAAATGGCCAAAACTCTGAGCTCTTTATTTCTGATGATTTCCAGATCTTTGTGGCTCATATTGGACCGAATGAGATCGTCTATCTTCACATTAAAAATATCAGCTAACTTGATAATGTTTTCTATACTTACTTGAGTATGACCTCGTTCATAATCACTGAGCGATGATCTGGGAACCGATAATTTTTCGGCCAATTCCTGTTGGGATAGTTTATGCTTATTGCGAAGATATTTGATGTTATTGCCTAACATAATGACTTACTATTTGCTGCAAAAATAGCAATTAATTTTCATGTGTCGCAATTAACGGCTGATATTTGTCGTTTATTACAACAATTTTGAATGATCATTAAATAATTCTAGAAGCGCTTGTATGTTTTGTTTCTTGCAAATCACCTGAAATGAGAACCAATCCTGGTGATTTACCTACTTCGATGGACCCTAATCTATCATCAAAACCCAACGCTTTAGCTCCATTAATAGTAGCCCAAGTTAGGATGGTTTCCAACGGAACATAAGACTGAAATTGACATATAGTCTTGATCTCTTCCCAAATACTCAGTTGCCAATTGCTGGTGAGGCTATCTGTCCCGATGGTCACCATAGCATCAGTTTCTAAAAATGCCCGATAATTGGGCAATCTGTTTTCTATATAAAGATTGGCATTGGGACATGTCGCCCAAAAGATATCCTTGTTCCAAGATTTGGCTGCCAATATATCATCTTTAGTAGTCATGGTATTATGAACAAATATGGTCTTAAAGTCCGGCTTTAAATGCTCTATGGCATAATGCAAAGATGTTTTACCTGTAGGCTTAAAATGTTCTAGATTCATACCAAATCCTTTGTAGAAATCCATGAAGCCGCCAATTCCTAAAAGAAAAAGTTGATCTTCATCAGGAGTTTCTTGATTATGAATACTGATAGTTTGACCTTGAGTGTTATTTTCGTTGATAAATTGAAACAATCCCGGACTTACGGTGTAGGGTGCATGAGGCACGTAGCTTTTTTGATTATGGTTAGCCGTGCTTTGACCTTCCATCACAGGTTTGTATTGCTCGATCGTACTCGTGGTCATGCTCGGCTGCAAAAAATCAAACATTTCTACAAAGGTATAGTAATCCAGTTTGCTTTTTGATTTCGTAATGGCAGTGTCGAGTTTGTTGGAGATATCGCCTACGGCTACTATTCCTTTTTTATACATTTCTGCATCACCGTCTTGTATAGCTTGCAAGATAATATCTTGATCTATGTCTCGGAAGCTGACTACTTTATTTAAAAATGGTAATAAACCCGTACCTGTATCTACTTTGCCTTTCATGTGAGACAGTTCTAAATGACAATGCGTATTGACCATTCCAGGTATGATGGCACCTTGTAGAAATTTGATTGAAGATTTATCATGAGCAGATACGTCGTCTATGGATAATATCTTACCGGTATCATCGGTAACGATCACTTTATTTACTATCCATTGTCCGTCAGGTCCAAATATTTTAGCAGCACTAAACTTGTTCATTGATTCAATTTTACATGGACAAAAGTAGTGGAATTCGGACCAAAACAAGTTAAAGCTGTTAATTTTTTAGGTAAAAATTATCTTTTTCGAAAAAAACTGTAAAAATAGTTGTACAACTAAATAATACGTTGTACGTTTGTAACGTTAGTTGTAAATCATATCTACTTTTAAAGAATAAATATTGTATAATGCAGAAATTGACAAAAGCAGAAGAAGAGATCATGCAGCTTTTTTGGGATAAAGGCCCTTCACTAGTGAGTGCGCTGATTGATGAAATGCCCGATCCCAAGCCGCCTCATTCTTCTGTATCTTCTATCGTGAGAATACTTGAAAAAAAAGGATTTGTTGACCATAAAACCTACGGCAAAACCTACGAATATTTTCCAGTGATTAGTAAAAAGGAATATTCCAGATTTTCACTTAGTAAACTGGTCAGCAACTATTTTGAAGGATCGGTCAATGAATTGGTTTCCTTTTTGGTGAAAGAAAATGATATCACATTGAGCGAACTCGAACGTATCAAACAAGAATTGGCAGATAAATCATCCTAAAAATAGCGATTATGTTCACCTATCTTCTCCAATCATCAGTCTGTCTCATCATCTTGTACGGAGTATATCATTTTATACTATCGGAGTTGACTTTCTTTAAGTACAATCGAATATATCTTTTGATCTCGATATTGGTTTCATTGATGATACCGATTTTAGCACCTTTGTTGGTGTTGTCGGAGGAGTCGGTACCTGTGCTGCATTGGAGTCATTTGGCAGGCGATATCACGTATATCGTTGCAGATAATGAAGTAAGCGTTTTTGATTGGGAAGCGATGATGGTCAATGTTTTGTGGGTAATCTATATTGTGGGTATCATTGTCGTAATGCTCAAAATGATGTATGGATTATCCAAGATATTCAGATATTACCAACAAGGTCAGAAAGAAGA
>Ga0075157_10002410_pt1 | contig 10966 bp, 10 predicted proteins | sample JI81BgreenDNA_FD_70967 | JGI IMG/M metagenome (GOLD analysis project Ga0075157, IMG submission 70967) | Wastewater effluent complex algal communities from Wisconsin, to seasonally profile nutrient transformation and Carbon sequestration -... | ecosystem: Engineered > WWTP > Effluent > Algae...
AAAAAAAAGGGAAGTGAGAAACGCAAGGGAAAGGCTCCTCCCGACCCCATGACTGGGCCGAGAGGAGAAAGGGATTACAGTCCCATGTTTGCAGCACCGGCTTCGACGGCAGCAGAAAGGGTCGTATCGGCGATAAAGGCATGACGGAAAGTGGATTCCGGCCGCAGATGCCCGGCAACCTTGCCTGCGACGTGCAGAGACACCCCGCTGTTGACGAGGGCGCCAATGGCCGCGTGGCGCAGATCATGGATATGCAGTCCAGGAAGGCCCGCCGCCTTGCACGCAGTTGCCCAAGCCCGCTTGATGTTGTCGAACGGCTGGCGTGTCGTTGGGTTTGCCAAAAGCCATGGAACCCCCTCGTAGCGGGGCAACGTGGCGATGACCGCAAGCGCCGCCTTGCTGAGAGGCACACGGCGAGACCGGCCATTCTTTGTCATGGGGATGAGCCACTCACCACGCTCGACGTCGACGTGCTCCCAGCGTGCGGAAAGCAGCTCCCGCTTCCGGGCCGCCGTAGCGAGCAACAACTGCACGATTGGCTTCAGCAAGGGATTGGGCGACTTCGCACAAGCCTCAAGCAACCGTTCAACCTCGGCAGCCGACAGAAGGCACGTGCGCTTATTATCGTACCGTGGCCGAGCAACAGCGGCGACCGGATTGCGGTCAGCACCGGGCAAGTTCCAGAGCTGGGCGAGACGATAGCTCCTGTTCATCACAAGCCGCAAACGATCGATCGTCGCCGGAGCCAAGGTCTGACTCAGCTCGGCAAAACGACGCTCAATTGCCTGCGGTGTGACCTCATCAAGCCGTAGCTTTCCGAAGGCAGGCTTCAGATAGAGCCGATGGGCCATTTCCACACATGCGTGCGAGCGTAAATGGTTCTTGGCATGCTCAACATGCATGACGCCCAGCTCACCATAGGTGATGATCGCTTTGCGGGTGGCCTTGTCGCCAGCAGGATCCCCGCCCAGCACCAGCTTTGAGCGCAACTCTTTTGCCCGCCGCTTGGCATCATCGAAGGCAATGTCGCCAACAGCACCGATCTTGATTTGGGCGGCCTTGCCATCGGGCTTAGTGTAATATTGGTAGTACGTCTTCCCAGATTGCCGCACCTCCAAGCCGAAGCCGGTCTGTTCGGTGCAGCGGAACACCTCCTTGCGTTTGTCCGGAGGGCAGTAAACGTCGCGGCAGAAGGCCGCAGTGAGCTTAATCTTAGCCATGGAATTTTCCTTTGAATGAGACACAACTAAAGACAGCCGGACGCACTAAGGCAGAGCCGCGTTACGTGTGTCGGATGGGCGTGTTCACGGGAAACAGCGCTGGCAGCAGCCGTCCCGGGTGGCAGGTGGTGGGGGGAGGAATTCGGAAAATCCGTAGGAACAGATTTCCCGAATTCCTCAAAGTTGCCACCCCCTCCTTCCCCTTCAAACAAACTCACTGAAAACCAATGATTTGTCCGAGGCAGCGAGAGGGCGGCTGGTGGATGCTAGGGGGCCGAACGGTGGCTGCCGCTTTAGCCGTAAGCCTTCCGCCGCAGGGAGAGCCGCCACTTCATGTAACCGCCGACCTTCTTAGGCTCGCCGACCAGTTCCCGAAGGATCGCTGCGACCTCCTTGTTCTGGCCGTTGCGCGGGTCCTCGATGCCGATTTCCTGCAGCACATCGTTCGTGCCCATGACCCGTTCGACGATCTTGTCCGTCCCTTCGATATTGAGCAGATCGATGATCTTTTCGCGAATTGAGCTGATGGTCCGGTGATCGAGGTTGGTGGCGGCCAACAGGGCTTCCTCCTCCCGCGTCAACCACCACTGCGCCCCGGCATCAAGTTCGACCTTCAGCTGGGCAAACACCTGCTGCATGTCGATGCCGTGATCGTAGTTGATCGCAACCAGAGGGAGGGTCCAGAAGCGGCTGTTGCCCGTGTCATCGATCAAGAAGTTCCCATCGTTGACCGTGGCCGCAAACACCGTGCGCCGGGGGTATTCAGAGGCAGCACGCGCATACGGACGACGGATTTTGTCGAAGTCACGCGTGATGAACCCCTTGAGACGCGCAACGTCTTTGCGGAACGAGCTGTCGAGTTCACCAATTTCGACTATCAAGTGGGCTATTGCGGTGAGCACGCTGTCTTTGTCGTGCGGATCAAGATGGTGATCCAACTTGACGATCCTATCGCGCACGTCGGGATCGGACACGAGCGATGCCACCCAACTCGATTTGCCTAGGCCCTGCGCCCCCTGCAACGTCAGCACACCACGTGCACGAAAGTTGCGAACGAGAAAGGCCGCAGCGACGATGCTTAGGAGCCACTTGAAGATCAGCACTTGCTTCAGCTCTTCGGGGAACTCCTCACGTGTGGTCAACGTGGCATAGAACTCGGACAGTCGATCACGACGATCCCACGGCAGCTTATTGATCCAGTCCCTTGCGGGATTGACCGGGTTTTCGTCACCGATGGCGAGTACCATGTCCTCAATGCCTGACCGCTGCATGTTGTTTGCTTCGGCGAGGCTGACGATCGTAGCCATTTTCGCATTATCGGCGTTTTCCGGTGTGCCTTCCCAGTCTGGAAAGTCGATGATAGTCTTCTTAGCGATCACATCGTATGTAACTGTTATTCGGTAATTAATGAGTATATGCGCCACGTTAGGCTTGGCGCAGGGGAGCATCCCCGAGCGCCGTTCCGGAATTGGGAATGACCGGGGATCAAGCGGCTTATGTTCCTTCCAGTGATGGGCGGGATGCGTAGGGGGAGGTTGAATCGGTATAAGTGTGGAGCCCGCGCCAAACGGCAACGCGCCCCGATGAGCCGTAGTCATACGGGCTCTCCTTCGGATTGAGTTGATGTTGGCGGTCCGTCATGATCGCGATCCCGAGCCAGAAGCTCGGGGCGATAATCGGGCATAATTGGTGAGCTAGATAACGCTTAGCGCTTGGTATAAATAGGAATAATCAGCTGTCACCGCCGCATCGGCTTCGCAGATGCGCTCCCTACATAATCCGGTGGCCCGATCATTTCAATCGGGATCAGCCTGGGGGGGGTGACCCCCAAGCGTCACCCAATTGAGCGAAAGCCGATCAAGGGGATCAGCTTACATCTGTATCACTGTTGGCGCGGCACACAGCCAGCAACGTTGGATCAGTGTCCGGGCGATCGGCGACAAGCACGACGTGCCCAGCCCCATCCTGACTGAGAACGAACACAGCCTCGAACCAGCGGGACCCTCTGTGGTAAGAGATGAACTCCCAATCCTCGAACGGCCAGCCGCGCGCGTGCTTGAGTTCTACAAGCGTATCGGTAGGTTCGACGATGAAGATTTCGGCCAAATCCATCATATCGGCGTAGCGTTCAAGGATCGAGTGCAAGGAAGGGTCTGCCACTGCGTTCAGGGCAAGAACAGTTTTGACGATTTGCATGAGGTTGTCTCCAGAAACGAAAAAACCGCCTGCGGTGCGAGGACCGAGGCGGCGGGGGTGGGGGTGAACGCGGCGGGCAACGGGCCCGGCACGGGAAGGGGTGGTCAGAGCGGCCAGAAACGGCCCCAGGGGCAGCGCGGCGGTCAGGCCAACGGGTGGGGACCGACCAGCCGCAGCGGTGGCAGGATCACTGGCAACCGGGCGGGTCAGGTCTCAGGGGTGGCAGCGGCGGTCCGGCACAGCGCGAGGAGGTCCGGCAGCACTCCCGGCGCGTCCTGCACCAGCACGAGGAAGCCAAAGCCATCGTTCGATACGGTGTAGACCAACTCGAACCAGCCGGTGTGTTGCTCGATCCAATCCCAGTCGGCTTGCAGCGGGGTGCCATCCAGCCGTGAGACTAAGGGCGAAAAGCCGAGAACCTCGATCAGGTCGTCTTCGTCGTCATACGGTTCGACCACGACGATGTGGGTCAGGTCGGCTAGGCCAAGGCTTAGCGCGTCCTGCACGCGGCCGTTTATCCGCCCGTGCAACACGGGGTCGAGCGGCTGGTGCAGTACTGCCAGTTGGCTCGCACGATCGGGTAGGTTGAGCATTGGAGGTTCCCTTCGGACATAAAAAAGCCCCGGAGTTTCCCCCGGGGCGTTCGTTGGTTCAGATTATAGGTGTTGCGGACCAGCGGCCGGTTATTCAGACGCAGTGAGCGCCTTTAGGTCTCGCAGCGCAGCAACCCGCGGAGCAAGCCCCACAGGTACAATCTCAGAAGACTTATCTTGACCCCGCCCCTAATATCTCACGGGCGGACGGGATGCATGCATCGAAACGGTTTGGACTTTCATCCCGCACTCGCCAAGATTTGATCTGGGTGCCGCCCTCTACACGCTTCAAGTCAACTCGACGGGAAACGCCGTGATCGCTGTTCATCCACACGAGACGGCGCTCGTCCGGCTTGTCGGGCTGCGAGTAAACGGCAGGAATTCCGCCTAGATCCTCCAAGTCAGAAAGACATCTTTCTATGTCATAGATGTTGCCGGGAGATACAAAGTCGGCTTCGGGCTTTTGGCGATCGTACTTAGATATAGGTCCGGCAGCGGCCTCAGATGAGGCTAAACAAAGAATTCCGGTCAGTAATGATAATTTGCGTCTCATTTTCTTTTTACCTTCCCTGGGATTCGCGAATATGCTTTCGTCCGCACCTTTCGCCGATACAATGACTGCTAATCGAAAGCTGCGACGACCTTCACATCGGGCAGCCCGGCGACCCGCAGCGGTATCTCAAAGTAGTTGGTAATGTTGTCGATCGCCTGTTTCTTGGCGGCATCAACAAGCCCCTTCTGCTGCGCCTGGCGCACCATCGCTTTCCGCGCTGTCTGGTAGTTGAGCTTGCGCAGGGCCTCGACCTGATCGTCGTTCCACGACAGAATACCACCAGACACGGACATGGCATTTTCCGGTTGGAATGCGATGTCCCCCAGCTTGAGCTTTGGCAGGCGAACCCGGACGATCTTCGCTTTTTCCTCGAACGTGACATTGGCGAGGGTCAGGTCGGACAGGTCGAGGTAGTAGTTCACGACGGCTGGGATTTGCAGTTCCTGTCTGCCGCTAAAAATCTTATAGTACGTACGGGAAGCAATGACCTTGGTCGATCCTTTGTAGCTGTACACGAGCAGCTTGTTTTCGGCTCGGAGACTTTGGACCGTGGCCTCGAGAACCTTGGTCGTCTGGACCTTCATGAAGCCAACTTGCTGCACCTCTTCGTCAAGCGGATCATCGGGCGCTAAGGCCCAGCCGAGACTAAATAAAGCGAGATGGCTTGCCGCCAACCCGCCCAGTACGACATTCTTATTCATGGGGTTATCCTTCTTTGCTGAAGGACGGCTGCTTGCCGCTCTTCATATAAGCTACCGAAGACTTCGCGTATGGAGCATGCACCCAGACGCTGCTACGTTGATTGAGAGAAGGGAGACTTCCAAATCATGGCTCTAAGCGCAAAAGAACTAAAAGACTGTCAGAATCTCATCAATGACAAGCCTGCAGGCATGTACGAATTGAAAGAGATCTACGGTGAGTTCTACGAGGCAATTGCCGCTCCGAAACAGTTTGGGCGCAGCTTTAAGCAGGTTGTCGATCGAGGTCTGCTGCAAAATATCAAAGCCAGCCACATCGATGTCGGCGATAAGCACTGGCGTTACGTTCTCCATGACCGGCCGGTGGATTAGCGTTTCCCGGCAGTCAGACCGTATTTCGGTTTGCCCTCACTGCTCGTGAATCAAAGTCTCAACCGCTGAACCACCAAGCGCTTTATAACTTCATCTGGTAGGCTGCTGATTTACTGATTGCTCAGCTTCGGTTTTCTTTAGAACATCACGGATGAAATTGAACCGCTTATCGCCGCATAGTGCTTCATGACCCTCGCTACCGATCAAATCATCTGGCGCACGGGCAATTCTTGTCTCATTTACAAAAATCCCAATTGGATCGTCAAGCGGGGTGATTACCATAATATAATCATCACGCTTAATCTGGATTCTTGCAAAATTCCTTCGATAACCACCCACATAATCAAAAATTTCGATTTCAGCTCTACTCGCACTAGAAATTGAACCATCGACAAGTAATTGGTCAAAATAAGGAATTTTCTCGCAAATGCTTCCAGCCTCGACAGTACCACTGATGAAGCCACCTTTTGTATGTTCGATGTTGAGACGGAAATCTTGTTTAGATAGATTCATTTGTTCGATATCGACAATGCCCTCTGGGAAATTGGTCCAATATCCCTCCCAAGCGGCGTATTCACCATACCAATTGAAAAACTGATCAGAAGTCTTCTGAACTTCAGTCGGCAACGCCCGCGCGCTCGATAAGATCGAAATCACATTTGCTAGAAGAATGGCAATCGCTGCGATTCCTGCTGTCACTTTCAGCCAAGTGCTTCTCCACCAAGGCTTTTCAATAGACGACGCCGCAATTGGCTGTGCCGACTCCTCCAGCTCCTCAGGCGCCATGATTCCCCTCATAATCTCTAATGAGAACAACATAGCGCTACTGGCGAAAAGGTCGAATCTCTAGAGAAACCCTGACGTGCCCCCTCAGCTTTCCCCCAGCTGTGATTAAAGTCGAGCGGTTGTTGCACTGCTACCCGGATTCAAGCGCCCAAAAACTAAGCACATGACGTGGTTCAAGGATTGCCGCGTTTCAACGATTAAGGCATCGATTGGGAATGAGGCCCTGCATACACCCCACCATTGAAATCTTCGGCGAGACTGTGAACGAGGGGGCATTCATTTGAGCCGCCAGCTAATCAACGAATATCGGGCCGACCTTGATCGCCTAAAGTCGGTCTCAGGCAGCCGCCGCGAAAGCGTGTTGCGCGAAGCGTTCAAGGACGTACTCAAGCGTTGGGGCCGGTCGCTTGATTTGTATTTTGTGCCCGAACACGACATCGTCACCTCGCAGAAGAACCGCATCTACCTTGACGGTGCCCTGCTCCACGCCCTGCGCGTCCCCTTCGGCTACTGGGAAGCCAAGGATGCGGACGATGACCTGGATGCGGAAATCGCCGCCAAGTCCCGCAAGGGCTACCCCCGCGACAACATCATCTACTCGGACGATCACACCGCAATCCTGATCCAGAACGGCCACGAAATCGCCCGTGTGCCGATGGACGATACCGACGCGCTGTATGGCCTGCTGTCCCGCTTCTTCGCGCACGAACGGCAGGAAATCGCTGACTTCAACAAGGCGGTAAAGCAGTTCGCCACCGATCTCCCCGCCGTGTTGGAGGCGCTGCGCAACATCATCGCCCAGAAGCGCAAAGGATCGAAGCAGTACGCAAAGGCCGAAGACGCCTTCCTCAAGCACGCCCAGAACGCCATCAACCCAGCCGTCACCCTGGACGACGTGCAGGAAATGCTGATCCAGCACGTGCTGACCGAAGACATCTTCGCCAAGGTGTTCGACAACCCCGACTTCCACCGCCAGAACAATGTCGCCAGCGAACTCTACAAGCTGGAAGGCGAGCTGTTCGGCTACGGCGAAAAGCAATCGCTCCTTCGTTCGCTCCAACCTTATTACGCCGGGATCAGCCAGACCGCTGCCGTCATCCAGAGCCATTCGGAAAAGCAGGGCTTCCTCAAGGGCCTCTACGAAAACTTCTACAAGGTCTATAACCCAAAGGCCGCCGACAAGCTGGGCGTCGTCTACACCCCCGGTGAGATTGTCCGCTTCATGATCCGTTCCGCCGATTGGCTGTGCGAACAGCACTTCGGCAAGAACCTGATTGATCGCGGGGTGGAGATCCTTGACCCCGCCACCGGCACCGGCACCTACATTGTCGAGCTGCTGGAGTACTTCCGGGGGCATGGCGACAAGCTGCGGCACAAGTACAAGGAAGAGCTGCACGCCAACGAAATCGCGATCCTGCCCTACTACGTGGCCAACCTGAACATCGAAGCGACTTATCAGGCGATCACCGGCCAGTTTGCGGAGTTCGAGAACCTGTGCCTTGTCGACACGCTCGACAATGTCGACGCGCTGGGCATCCACGCGGGCCACCAGTACGATTTGCTGGGGTCGCTATCGGATGAAAACATCGAGCGGATCAAGCGTCAGAACCGCCGCAAGATCAGCGTCATCATCGGCAACCCGCCTTACAACGCGAACCAGCAAAACGAGAACGACAACAACAAGAACCGCACCTATGCCCACATCGATGCGCGCATCAAGAACACCTACATCAAGGCCAGCACGGCCCAGAAGACCAAGCTCTACGACATGTATGCCCGGTTCTATCGCTGGGCGAGCGACCGGCTGGGGGATGAAGGCGTGGTCGCGTTCGTAAGCAACCGCAGCTTCGTTGAAAGCAGAACCTTCGATGGCTTTCGAAAGATGGTAGCACAGGATTTCAACGAGATTTGGGTGGTTGATCTCGGAGGTGATGTTCGTGCGAACCCAAAGCTGTCGGGAACCAAGCACAATGTGTTTGCAATTCAGACCGGCGTTGCGGTCTGCTTTTTAGTGCGAGTGAAGGGCGGCATTGGCTCCACAATCCGCTATGCTCGGCGCCCCGAAGAGGAAACCGCCGAGGAAAAGTTGAGCTGGTTGGGTTCATCCTCGATCGCGACGATCGACACATCGTTGCAGAAGCCGAACGCCCGGTATGATTGGCTCAATACCGACGAGATTGGCGGTTGGGATCAGATGCTAAAATTAGCCGATCCAACGACCAAAGCCTCTCGAGAACGTTCGAAAGAGCGAGCGATTTTCAAACTTTACTCGTTGGGTGTAGCCACCAACCGAGACGATTGGGTCTATGGCCTCGACCCTATGGCGGTATTGGATAAGGTCACATTTCTGGCCCAGCAATTCAACGACAAGATCGGAACGCATGATCTCCAGCAATTCGAGAAAGCCACATTCAAGTGGACGCGATCACTGAAGAAGCGTTTAGATAAAGCATTACCAATTAAAATTGACGCTTCTCGGATCGTGCCTTCGAATTACAGGCCCTTCAGAAAGTCATACCTTTACTATGACGATGCACTCAATGAAATGCATAACAGAACAAATGAAATTTTTAGAAAAGGGGTTAGTAATAGGTCAATAACAATAATGGGTGACTCGAGTGGAAAGCCCTACTTCACTCTCGGAATTGACCGCGTTCCTGATTTGAACTTCGTCAGCCCCGCATCTGGTGGAAGTCAGACGTTTCCTATCGACCGATACTCAAAATCGGGCGAGCGCATCGATAACATCACCGACTGGGCCCTGAACAAGTTCGTCGCTCACTACGGCAAGAAGGGCATGAGCAAGGATGGGATCTTTGCCTACTGCTATGCCGTGCTGCACGATCCGGTCTACCGCGAGAAATACGCGCTGAACCTCAAGCGCGAGTTCCCGCGCATCCCCTTCTACCCCGATTTCGCGCAGTGGGTGGCATGGGGCGAGACGCTGATGAAACTGCACATCGGTTACGAAGATGTGGAGCCCTTCGCGCTGGAACGCATCGAAACCGCCTCAAAACGCGCCGCTGGCACGCATCCCAAGCCGGTGCTGAAGTCCAACCCGGAAACCGGCACGATCTTGATCGACGCCGACACCCAGCTGACCGGCATCCCGCCCGAAGCGTGGACCTACCGCCTCGGCAACCGCTCCGGCATCGACTGGGTGCTCGACCAGCACAAGGAAAAGAAGCCCAAAGACCCCACCATCGCCGCCAAATTCAACACCTACCGCTTCGCCGATTACAAAGAATCCTGCATCGACCTGCTGGCAAAGGTTGTGACGGTGAGCCTTGAGACGATGAAGATCACGACGGCAATGGGGGAGTTGAAAAGGACGAATTGGGAAAGCTGATCACCAGCCGCCAAAGGGCTCTCGCTGCCTATCTCTGACCAAGCCGAGGCCAATTTTCGATCCCCCGCAAGGCAACATGGGCTGGAATGCTGGGCGGCCCCACGCGCATTCGACCAGAGGGATCAAGTGCCTGCCCCGGCACTCGCGAAAGGATCGGCGCAAGGTGTCGCTTCAGGCTGGTGGACGACTTGTCGATCACCAGCGTGAAGTTGAAGGCGTTGATCATCACGCACCTCAGAACCACCAATTCTTCGACCTGCGATCCGGGCAGGACCATAGGGCCGCATCGCCCGGCTTCCGGGTAGATCAATTTCGACTGCCCGGTTTCCCGATTGGCCATCAGTGAAGGGCTGATCGTCGATAAAAATGCCACTGCCCCAATTGGCGAACAGGGATCGTCAGACAGGATCGTTTCCCGGTAGCGCGCTAGTACCTCGACATCTTGCCCGGTCGTCCTTGCTGAGTTGTAGGACACCTTGAGAAGCCATCGCATGAGAGTGCCATAGTCATAAGTGAAGGTAACAATGTCACCAGCCGAAACGCGCTTCCCAAAGCGGCGATCATACAGCTCGCAAGCATGCTGATCCAAACGGCTGAGCGGTCCATTGTTGCACTTGCCGCAGACATCGGAAATGGTCAGATCGCCCCTGAAGGCCCGGTTTGCCCGCCTTGAGAACTTGATATCAAAACCATCTCTCTTGAGGAAACCATTGGGCCAAATGTGTTCCCGCGTTAGCGGTCCACCTCCTCCGCAATAGGCACAGGCTTTTGGCATGCAGGCACAATCTCGCCGACGTTGGGTTGCGTTCGGCCCATGGTAGGGGCTCGCCAGAGTGACCTTAGCACCAGAACCTGACCCAGACACAACCCAAGTAGGCGGCTGGTACAGAGGGAAGCCGCTCAGGTCCTAAACTCGACGCGCGACTAGCCGAACGGCCCTTCAACCAAATGATTCGGAAGGCAAAGGTTGGCGCCTTTTGGCCCATGCCTCGGGTCCACTGTGGGTTTAGGCCCTTCAGCAAGCAAAACGGGGCCGCTAAGGCTGTCGGCCTTTGGTGGCTACCCGATGATTTTCATTGGGAAAGTACCTGAAGGCAGGTGGTGCCGCTTACGTGACTCGAACACGTGACCCCATCATTACGAATGATGTGCTCTACCGACTGAGCTAAAGCGGCATTCCTGCTCGCGGCCCCCTAATC
>Ga0075157_10002415_pt1 | contig 10946 bp, 5 predicted proteins | sample JI81BgreenDNA_FD_70967 | JGI IMG/M metagenome (GOLD analysis project Ga0075157, IMG submission 70967) | Wastewater effluent complex algal communities from Wisconsin, to seasonally profile nutrient transformation and Carbon sequestration -... | ecosystem: Engineered > WWTP > Effluent > Algae...
AAACCAGATTTACTCGGTCTAAACGCAATTCGAGCGATCGCGAAAAACTCAAATCCTCGCCCGAACTCGCCGTTTTCTGCACCGTCGCAGCGCCTCCAGCCAACTCCAAAATGAGGGCAACAGCGCGGTTGCAGGCCGTCGTCAAGGCCGCCTGATTCACCCCCCGTTCGTAGCGGATCGAAGCCTCGCTCCGCAGGCCTTGAGCGCGCGCCGAACGGCGAATCGTTGCCTGGTCAAAAATCGCTGCTTCCAAAACTAAATTTTGCGTTCCTTCGTGAACTTCCGTATCTTCGCCACCCATTACTCCAGCTAAGGCAACGGGTTTGTCGCTAGCCGTAATTAACAGATTTTGTGCTTGCAAATTGCGGTTTTGTCCGTCCAAGGTTTTGAAGGATTCCCCTGTTTTGGCAAAGCGGACGCCGATGCTGATATCTTGAGTACCCGTGAAAGATTGTAGGCGATCGCGATCGAAAGCGTGCAGCGGTTGTCCCCATTCCAGCAAAATGTAATTAGTTACGTCAACTACATTATTAATTGGCCGCACTCCCGCCGCCTGCAACCGCTGCTGCAACCAAGCTGGAGAAGCAGCAATTTTCACACCTTCAATTGCCGTGCCGATGTAAATCGGGCATCCTTGCGGTTCGGATATTTCTACTGCCAAACCAGGACTTTCTTTGCCATCAATCGCCACACCATTCGCTTCGGGAATTCTCAAACTCGCCCCAGTCAGCGCCGCCACTTCCCGCGCTACACCCACCATGCTCAAAGCGTCAGCCCGGTTGGCCGTTGCTGTCAAGTCTAAAATCACGTCATCTAAACCCAAAAGCGGGCGAATATCGCTGCCCAATTCGGGATTTTCTAACTCAAAAATGTGAATCCCGGCTGACTCTTTAGATAGTCCCAATTCTGCCAGGGAACAAATCATTCCTTCGGAAGGAACGCCCCGCAATTTAGCAGGTTTAATCTTTAAATCAATAGTCGATAAATAAGTGCCGACAACAGCGACAGGCACGTAAATGTCGGCTCTAGCGTTGGGTGCGCCGCAAACAATATTCAAAGCTTCACCAGAGCCGACATCCACTTGACAAACTCTCAATTTGTCTGCATTCGGATGCTGTTCGCAGGCGATGATTTTGCCCAAAATTACACCGCTTGCCCACGGGCGGCGGTCTTCGATATCTTCGACTTCAAACCCGGCCATTGTCAGGGTTTCGGCTAATTCTTCCGGGGATATCGACACATCCACCAATTCCCGCAGCCAGTTTAGAGAAATACGCATAATTTAGTCAGTAGTTAGTTGTCAGCGATCGGTAGTTATTAGTCATTAGTCTGCGCCGGCAGGCTTCGACTGTGCAGTCACAGAATTGATTCGGCAAAGCCTTTACTACCATAATAATTTAAATTTGTCAATAGTTTTGCGGTATACATAAGCAAAAACGAGCGATCGGCCCAAAGGTAGATGTCTACTGGGGGATGAGTAGCATTCTCATTCCGAGAATGAGGTATGCTAGATACATCTAACAAGGCAAAAAGCACTTAAGTTTAGAAAGACTTTACACAAAAAAGCACAACTTTAGCAAGTCTTTAAACTATCTTCAAGGATAATCAACCGAAAAAACTCACTGCAGCGAGATAATCAAAATAGGGAAAAGATATCGGCATAAAAGACTTAGGTGCAATTCCAATTCGCAATCGAAGGCACGGCTTGCCGAAACCTGATAGATTAGTATGTCTACCAGAAGCAGGAACAGGCTATTTGTGCAGTCGAGCGGCGCTGACAAGATCAGAACAACATAGGCAAACTCAATCAATATGAGCTACTGCGTAAATCCGGGCTGTCCCCATCCTCAAAACCCTGCTGACTCTATTCTTCAGTGTCAGACTTGCGGCGCGCGGTTATTGCTGCGCGCTCGCTACCGAGTTATTGAACCGTTAGGACAAGGAGGTTTTGGAGCTACTTTTCTGGCAAAAGACATCTCTTTGCCCGGTCAACCGAGTTGTGTAGTCAAGCAACTGCGACCCAGTAGTTCGTCGCCGCGAGTTTTAGAAATGGCGCGGGAATTATTCAAGCGAGAGGCAAAAACCCTCGGCCAACTGGGCGACCACCCGCAAGTACCGAGGCTGCTAGACTATTTTGAAACCGAACAGCAATTTTACTTAGTTCAAGAGTATGTTAGAGGCTCGACTTTGAAACAAGAAGTCAAGCACTCAGGCCGTTTCAACGAATCTGACGTTAAAAATTTTCTATTAGAAATTCTGCCAGTAGTGCAATATATCCACAGCCAAGGAGTAATTCACCGAGACATCAAACCCGCAAATATTATTCGCCGAGTTCAAGACGGGCACTTAGTTCTGATTGATTTCGGAGCGGTAAAAGACCAAGTTAGCCAAACAATATTATTAGACCCCGCCGACCAAAGCGCCAACACGAAATTTTCAGTCGGCACATTTAGTTTTGCTCCGCCGGAACAAATGGCGCTGCGGCCGATATTTGCCAGCGACATCTACGCGGTGGGGATGACTTGCTTGTACTTGTTGACAGGAAAGTCGCCCAAGGATTTAGATTTTGATGGAGTAACCGGCGAAATTGTTTGGCAGCCCCACGTTCAGGTCAGCGCATATTTTGCGCGGATTCTCGAAAAAATGCTAAAGCCGATGGTTGGCCACCGCTTCCAATCGGCAGCAGATGTCCTCAGAGCTCTCTCTGGCGAATTTGAAGACCCAAGTCTTGTCGATGGCTTGGCAACTCAATTCAACGGCTCTTCTCGTACTGTTGAAGAACCGACAATATTTAATGACGAGGGTTCTTCGTGGTCACCGCCGAGGAGTAAAATTAATCAAGATTTACGATCGAACCACACCCGCGCTGGTAGAACTTCCTTGGGCCAATCTGGGAACACGGGGATGCAGCCCAGAGTTTCCCGGACTCTGGCTGAGTCCGGCAGAACTTTCGGAACGGTTGGACATTCTAGCGACAATTTAGCAGCGTCAAAGGTATCGAAAGTTGCTCCTAAGTGGGACACCAACAGCTTGCGAGCGGCATATTTTAAAGGCAAGCGCGATTTTGCTGACTGCGAACTGTCTGGCCTGCAACTGCAAAAATTGCAGTTAGCGGGAAGTAATTTTTATCAGGCTAGGTTGGTGAAGGCAAATTTGCAAGCAGCGGATTTGTCGGGGGCGAATTTGGGTCACGCCCGGTTAATTCAGGCGAATTTGCGAGATGCTAATTTGACTGAGGCTTATTGCAGCACTGCCAATTTTGAAGGGGCGGATTTCCGAGGTGCTGACTTGACGGGGGCTTATTTGACTAAGGCGAATTTGCGGGGAGCAAATTTGTGCGGGGCGAATCTTACCAACGCTACAGTTTCTGACGAACAACTGGCAATGGCAAAGACCAATTGGCTTACTGTTAAGCCGGATGGTAAGCGGACTTTTGGATTTTAAGCAGTCATTTGTCAGTAGTCAGTAGGCAGTAGGCTGTAGGCAGTTGTCATAAGTTAACAGTCAACAGTCAACAGTCAACAGTCAACAGTCAACTCCCCCAGTCAGGTGAGTCGTCAGGAGGAAGTTCGATCGCCGATCGGCCGCCTAAATTAAAAACTAGGAATGGAGGATTCGATCGCACCTAAACATGAAACTGCTCAACCGCCGCACTCGAACGCTTCTGTACACCGGCATCCTGGCGCTGGCCTACTTTGTTACCGGAAAACTCGCAGCGTCGATGCTGGGACTGGTGAAAGCCGAAGCCTCCCCCGTGTGGCCGCCCGCCGGTATTGCTCTAGCGGCACTGCTACTGCAAGGGCGACGGATGTGGCCGGGAATTGTCCTCGGTTCAGTGCTGTTAAACTCTACCGGCGGTGTACCGTCGGCTGTCATTGCCACATCGGCCTTTAGCGTCACCCTGCAAGCGCTGGCTGGAGAGGCTTTGCTGACTTGGAGCGGATTTTCTACTAAACTCGATCGACTGCGAGATGTTCTGGCTTTAGTAGCGGGGGCTGTCATCGGGTCTACTTTACTAGGCTCTATCCTCGGCAACTTGGGTACGTGCATTTTTGGTTGGGCTCAGTGGAGCAATTTCTCTCGCAACTGGTGGACTACGTGGCTGGGAGACGGTATGGGAATTTTGATTGTGACGCCTGTGCTCCTGACTTTGAACCACGCGGTTAACAGTTTTAAATTTCCACTCAAACTGAGATGTTTCATTATTCTCAATTACTTGTTTAGGAACAGGCAAGATGCCTGTTCCACAAGAGATGAATTTTCTTGTGGAACAGGCATCTTGCCTGTCCTTGATAATGGTGTAAAATGTGAGATAAAACCTGGGATTATTTCAAGTTTAAAAACATTTTTTAACTGGGACAGTTACCCATCACAAGTTACAAATTATTCCAGGAGATTTTCGGCAAAGTCAAACCGCTATAATCTTCTATTTTTAATTGTTAATTATTCCGAAATCGCGCTCTGGCTGACTCTCTTGCTGAGCGTGAGCTGGCTGTTTTTTTGCTCAAAAACACAAGCGGCTATCGCTCTGTATCCGCTGGAGTATCTGCCTTTTCCTCTGATAGTTTGGGCCGCTCTGCGGTTTCAACCGGCAGGAGCGATTTTTGCTTATTCGATCGTCTCTTACATCGCGATTTGGGGAGCAGTACAGGGAGGCGGCCCGTTTTTGGCCAAAAGCGATAATCTCAAACAGGCGGTTTTATTTTTACAAGCTTTTACCGGTACGATCGCCCTTGTGGCTCTGATGTTGGCCGCCGCCGTAGCAGAACGCCAGCAAGCGCTCTTTGAGGTGCGCCGCACGGCGGCCCGGCTGCGCGATCGCGAAGCTAGTTTAGCCAACGCTCAGCGCATCGCTCAGTTGGGAAATTGGGATTTAAATTGCGCCGCCCTCACAGCAACTTACAACTGCCAAGAATCCGCAGAACATCATATATCCCATATCGAATTGCGGTGGTCAAACGAACTTTACCGCCTCTTGGGTTTTGCTCCTGGAACTGTCAAACCGACACCATCCGTTTTTTTGCAAGCTGTACATCCAGAAGACAGAGAATTGGTGGCGCGATCGCAGCGCCAAGCTATGTTGGAACGCCAAGCCTATTGCATTAACTACCGAATTGTGCTGCCAGATGGCTCCGAACGCACTGTCTGCGAACAGTCGGCAATTGAGTCAGGGGCGATCGCCGCCACAGTCCAAGACGTTACCGAACGCCACCGCGCGGAAACCGCTTTGCGGGCGTCCTCCGATCGCGATCGCTTGCTCTCAGAAATCGCCCTGCGAATTCGCAACTCCCTCGACCTCGAAGAAATTCTCAATACTACTGTTGCCGAAGTCCGGCAATTTTTCAAGGCAGACCGCGCTTTCATCGGTATTGTGGACACGGACGGGGTAAATCTTCCTAGCCCGGTGTACGGTAAGGTTGTGGCTGAGTCTGTGGGAGGCCAATGCCGTTCTCTTTTGGGGTGGGTACTCGCTGACGAGAATCAGCTCGAAAACCAGAAAACTTTTTATGCTAACAACCGCGTCCGAGCTATCTCCGATACTGCTAGCGTTCAACAGAGCGTTCCAATTGCCCAATTGTACAGCGATTATCAAATTAGAGCGACGTTAAATGTGCCGATCTTCCTGGGGGATGAATTGTTCGGGATCTTGGCCGTCAACCAGTGTTCCGGGCCCCGCCAGTGGCAGGAATTTGAAATTGATTTGTTGGAAAAACTCGCTACCCAAGTGGCGATCGCCCTACAGCAAGCCCAACTTTTGCAGCAGGTAAAAGCTCTCAATGCCAACTTGGAATCTCAAGTGGAGGAACGCACCCGCCAACTACAGCAAAAAATGCACGAGTTGCAAGAAAGCAACCGCCTGAAAGACCTATTTTTGCACGCAGTTTCTCACAATCTCCGCACTCCTGTTATGGGAATGTTAATACTGCTGAAAAATTTGCTCAACAAATCGCCCTCTGACTCTCTACAAGATGTTCCGGTTTCTCGATCGATTTTGCAGCGCATCGTTCAGGCCAGCGAACACCAGTTGACTATGGTTAATACCCTGCTCGACGCTCACGCTAGCGAGGTGAAAGGGATTGTTCTCCATACTGTACCGCTGCATTTGCCGTCTTTAGCTTCAGCCATTGTTGCCGATTTAGAACCGATGCTGGCCAAAAATCAAGCAACTTTGACGTTTGAAATTCCGGCGGATTTGCCACAAGTCAATGCCGATCGCCAACACTTGCAGCGGGTGCTAGAAAATCTGTTGACTAATGCTATTAAACACAATCCTCCGGGAGTCAATATAACTTTTAAAGCCGAGGTAATTGAAGTTGAAACAGCGCTAAGTTATGAAGAAAATTCCCAGGCTTTAACATCTCCAACTACTCAGATTGCCCGCTGTATCGCTAACCGGATACCTGCTGCGGGCGATCGTCCTAGGATGGGCGAAACCACCCAGAAAAATCAGGAAACCCTGGCCAAATTCAACCTCGACGGCAGTTGCAAAATGCCCCGCTATCAGGGCCAAATTGGCAATATCGGCAGCAAATTGCCGGGTGTCACCGTAAAAATGGTTCGCTGTACTGTAACAGATAATGGAGTGGGAATCAGCGCCAAACAGCGGGAATCTTTGTTTGAACTTTACGTTCAAGACCCTAATAGCCGACAATTAACAGGGTTGGGTTTGGGATTGTACCTCTCCAAGCAAATTATCAAAGCTCACGGCGGCTCGATCGGCGTCGAAAGCACTCCCGGCGGTGGTTCGACTTTCTGGTTTTCGCTACCTGTTGTCAACTCGGACGATCGATCTTTGTCAATCTAAAATCTCAAATCTAAAATCTAAAATGATATGAAGTCTTTGGGCAAGGCAAAATCAGTTCAGGCATTAACAGCTTACGAGGTGTGGCGCGATCGCTTCCTCCGAGATCGGCTGCGCCCTGCTGTCGGAATTGCCATCTTTTTTGCCTTCACAATAACGGTCTATTTTGTGGGCGAAAGATTCTTAGCTCGCCAGGAGTTTGAAAGTGTTTATTTGTACACTAGCGCTGCTGTAGAATTGGGTTTGTTGACCTGTTTTGTATTGCAAAAAACCTCCTTTGGACAGCGCTATCCCGGTTTGCTATTTTTGGGTTTTTCGTGGTCGCTGACGGTGGTTGTACAGATTGGGCTAGCTGTCGCACAAGTCGGGGACTTACCAATTTTTACCTGGAGTTTAGCGTTTCTGATCCAAGCTACGCTGATGCCCGTCCGCTGGCGCCTCCACCTAATTTCTCAACTCGGCGTTTTGTTTTGCCACGTCGGGATAAATTTGGTTTTAAATCTAAGTTTTGCTAAGTATACTGCTTTTAAGTTGACCGGGTTGTACTTGTATTTGTTTTGGTTTTGTTTGATTTGCGATTTGTCGGTTTATTGGTACGAATGTCTGCAACGGAAAGAGTTTAGTACCAGGCGTGAGTTGGAATCTGCTTACCAGCAGTTGGAGGCGGCGGAGGCGAAGTACCGCAGCATTTTTGAGAATGCGGGCGAGGGGATTTTTCAAAGCACTCCCGATGGTCGTTATATTACTGCCAATCCAGCTTTGGCGCGGATTTACGGCTGCGATTCCCCGGAAGAAGTGACGACAAAGTTTACTGATATTGAGCGGCAGTTGTACGTCGATCCGGCTCGCAGAAATGAGTTTTTGCGATCGATCGAGGAAAGCGGCACAGTATCGGATTTTGAATCTAAAATTTACCGCTGTGACGGCAGTATTGTCTGGATTTCCGAGAAGGCGCGGGCGGTACGAGACAGCAGCGGCGCCCTGCTTTATTATGAGGGTTTAATTGAGGATATCACGCAGCGCAAACAAGCACAAGAATCGCTACGGCTGTTTATCCACGCTCTTTCTCACGACTTGCGAAACCCGGTAGCGGGAATGTTAATGGTACTGAAAAATTGGCAAACGAAAACCGGGGATTCGATCGCAATTCCCCGTTCTATTTTGGAGCGGATGATTCAAGGTAGCGAGCAGCAATTGCGCTTGATAAATTCGCTGTTGGAAGTTCACGCCGGGGAATTGCGCGGTTTGGTTTTGCACTGCGAATCGGTTGACTTGAAAGCGATAGTTGAAGCTGCTGCGACAGATTTGGAACCTTTAATGAATGAGGGTAAAGCTACTTTTAAAAATTTATTGCCGGATGATTTGCCAGCCGTGAATGCGGACAAAACTCAGTTGTGGCGTGTGTTCTCTAATTTAATAGCTAATGCTTTGAAACACAATTTTCCGGGACTGAATTTAACTGTTTCTGCTCAAGTAATTAATGGGGAAAAATTAACTATAAATCAAAGCACAGCAAAACAAAACATCGACAAATTACCGATTACTAATCCACAATCCCCCATTACCAATTCCCAATCCCCAATCCCCAATCCCGGAAGTAGGATGATTTACTGTACCGTGAAAGATGACGGGGCGGGAATATTGCCGGAACAGTGCGAACATCTTTTTGACCTTTACGTTAGGGGCGATCGATCCCGACACTCCGTTGGTTTGGGTTTGGGTCTATATCTTTGTCGGCAAATTATTGGTGCTCACGGCGGCCAAATAGGGGTAATTAGCACTCCCGGTGCTGGGGCAAGTTTTTGGTTTACTTTGCCCCTGGCTGAGAATTTTAGGTAATTTTTTGGTATTTTAAATTACATTTAATCTAGCAATTGTGCCAAATATTTAGAACGTTATTAATTGCTGAAACCATTGCCAAATATGCTTCTTCGTTCTGCAGTGGCTATACTTGTGTTGTGCCGTCGCAGGTTCTTTTTGAGTGCTTCAAGCCAAATCTATCGCTCGGAATATTTCGCTCGGACTATTGATATTAATTTAAAACCGTGGTATAGTGACCCAAATGTTTTTAAAGGAAAAAATAAATTTCCGATCTTCACATTTTCTTTAGAAACATCATTTAATCTAGAAAATCTCTAAAACTAGATAAAAAATATGCAATTTATGTTTGTCGAGCAAAGCTCAGAAAATACAGCTAAGTACGACTCAGCTAAGTACGACTCAGCTAAATATAACGAGCGGTCGTTCTCAACTTTAATTCGGGCGCTCCGTCTTTCCCAAGGTTACTTTTCTTTCGTTTTAGTCAACTGCAACTCGCTAGCTTTGCGGCAGCAAATAGTCGATCGGCTGCAAGTAAATTGTCCCGTGAAACCGCGACAACTGTTTTTGCCCAAATCGGCGACAACTCTCTACACGACAATCGCAGCAGAAATAGATGGCGAAAAGCCTCCAGCTTTAATGCTCCTCGGTTTGGAATCAGTGGAGCCGATCGATCGATTGCTCGTTTCTACCAACCTATTATGCAGCGAATTCAGCAAAAAATTTTCCTTTCCCCTCGTCTTTTGGGTGACGGATGAGATCCTGAGAAAAATCATTCGCACCGCCCCGGATTTATACAATCGAATGACGACAATTAGATTTATCAGTAATTAGTAATCAGCCCATCGATTTTAGATTTTAGATTTTAGATTTTAGATTTTAGATTTTTAACAGTCAACAGCCCATCGATTTTAGATTTTAGATTTTAGATTTTAGATTTTAGATTTTTAACAGTCAACAGTCAACAGTCAACAGTCAACAGTCAACAGCCAACTGTCAACTCTCAACAGTCAACTGTTAAATTCCGCTTCCCAAATCAGGACTAATTCTCGCGCCGCCGCAGTTCCCTCAGCAGGAAAACTTGCCAAAAAGTCTTTATCAGCCCCCACGTCGTAAGGCCCTTCCTTAAACTCCAAAATCACAGTATCCTGTGTCAAAGCTACTAACGTTTGACACTCTCCGGGCTAAAGCCACGGAGATTCTTAAGACTTAAGTCTTAAACGCGCTGTCAAATCGCATCTACACGCTCGAAACAACTACTTGGACGAGAAGTATTGCTGTTGCGCTTACTTTTGTTTTTAGATCGCTTTCTGATTCCATCAATAATCCAGTTAGGTACGCTCAACGACTCACTATTACGTGTTTGGACAGGCTCGGCATTGCCGAGTAGCGATCCAACCCAGGAGTTTCACCTTATGAAATCGTTTCAACACGTAGATGGTTGTTCTTACTTGCCTGTCTAAATTATAAACTTTAGCTGAGGATTTATTAGATATTTTAACAAAGTTTTATAATTAAAGCCGTCAAGCTTATGACGGGGCTTCAAACCCAATTTTTTGGTGAACAAATGGGCTAGTCTGGGATCATCGTTATCAGCATCTCTTGACACATGGAAATCGCAACTCAGGTGCGTATCACTAAGGCAATGCGTTTGTCAAGTATCTTTAGAAAAAGTATTAGCCCGATCGCCCTTTCGACTATTCTAGTCTGCGCCAATACCGTTTTTGCATCTGAACCGACGGCGGCACTGTTGGTTCAGCAGCAATTCTCACAGCAGCAACTTAAAGAAGAAATTCGCGATCGAGTTCAAGAAGAAGTTGACATTGCCTTCGGGCGCACGGCGGTACTGCTTAACGGGCTGGTAATTGCCCTAACTTTGTTTCCGGCAGCAGCCGGAGTCGGGGTTTGGTTTCTGTTGAGCAAATTGTCCAAGCAGACAACAATTGCCCGCCAAGAAATTGAAAGTCTCCATTACGATACAATCTCTCAATTAAAACTATTAATTTCCGACGCTGAAACTATCTTAGGCGAAATTCAACACCAAAATCACTCGGCAGAGGCAGAAACAGACCTTTTATTCCCCGATGCCCAAATTCAAGAATTTGCTCCGGTTAACTATGGCAATTACCAACAGCTATTGACGGCCGCCGACTATGCTAAACAGGGAGATGCTTGTTTCTTTGAAAACCGTTATCAAGATGCGATCGCAGCTTACGATCGGGCCCTGCAAATTCAGCCGGATTTAGCCGATACTTGGAATAACCGAGGAGTAGTGCTCACGAGAATGCAGCGGTATCCAGAGGCGATCGCCTCCTACGAACAAGCT
>Ga0075157_10002416_pt1 | contig 10939 bp, 6 predicted proteins | sample JI81BgreenDNA_FD_70967 | JGI IMG/M metagenome (GOLD analysis project Ga0075157, IMG submission 70967) | Wastewater effluent complex algal communities from Wisconsin, to seasonally profile nutrient transformation and Carbon sequestration -... | ecosystem: Engineered > WWTP > Effluent > Algae...
CGCGTCCCATGAATGCCACCACCGAATCTTCCTTGCCGCTGCGTGCGGTCGCCCTTGCGGAAACCCTGTTGAGCGAGGCGGCGGCGGATGCGACCCTGGCCGAACGCTGGCAGGCGTGGAAACTCTCGCGCATGATGGAGGACCCGCAGGGAAAACTGACAACCTTGCTGCTCACCGACCAGGTCTTCCGTTTTCCCACGGATGCCCAAAAAGCCCAACGCCTGCGCGACATCGTGGACGAGCACGGCGCGCCCGAGTATCTGCCGATCTGGGAGCGGGCGATGATGAACATCGGCGCGGCGGCATCGGCTTTGGCACCGGAAATCGTCATGCCGCTGGTGGAAAAAAAGATGCGCCTGGAGAGTGCGAAGGTCGTGCTGCCCGGCGAGGACAAGCCCTTGCACAAGCATCTGACGAAGCGCCGCCGCAACGGCATGAAGATGAATCTCAACCAACTCGGCGAGGCGATTCTCGGCGAGGAGGAAGCGGCTCACCGTTTGCAAACGAATCTCGCGCGCCTCGCCGATCCGCTGTGCGAATACATCTCGGTGAAAATTTCCGCCATTTTCAGCCAGATCCACCTCATTGCCGTGGACGACACCATCGCCGCGATCAAAGAGCGCCTGCGTTTGTTGTATCGCGCGGCGATGACGCATCGCATCGCGGCAACGGGCGAGGCGAAATTTGTGAATCTGGACATGGAAGAGTATCGCGATCTGCGCCTCACCTGCCGGGCGTTCATGGAGGTTCTCGCGGAGCCGGAGTTTCACTCGTTAGAAGCGGGTATCGTTCTGCAGGCCTACCTGCCGGATTCCTATCACGCGCAGCAGGAACTGACGCAGTGGGCGATGGACCGTGTGTCGCGCGGCGGGGCGGGCATCAAGGTGCGCATCGTCAAAGGGGCCAATCTCGCCATGGAGCAGGTGGAGGCGAGTCTGCACGATTGGGAGCAAGCGCCCTATCGCAGCAAGCACGAGGTGGATGCCAATTTCAAGCGCATGCTCGACTACGGCTGTCAGCCCGCGCATGCCAAGGCCGTGCGTCTCGGTGTGGCCTCGCACAACTTGTTTGATGTCGCCTACACGCTGCTCTTGCGCGAGGAGCGCGGCGTGGAAAGCCGGGTGGAGTTGGAAATGTTAGAGGGCATGGCCAATCACCAGGCCCGCATTGCCCGCAAGCATGCGAAGGGCCTGTTGCTGTATGCGCCGGTGGTGCGCTACGAGGACTTTTCCAGTGCGATCTCCTATCTGGTGCGTCGGCTCGATGAAAACACGGCGGAGGAAAATTTCCTGCGCGATTTGTTCGGCATGAAGCCCGGCGATGAAAAATGGGATCGCCAGCGCGAGCGGTTCTTGCGTGCGTGCGAGGATCAGCAAACGATCGGCGAACAACCGCAGCGTCAGCAGGATCGCGCGAGGGAGGAAAGGGAAGAACGTCCCTTGGCGGAAGGTTTTCACAACGAGGCGGATACCGACTGGGCCTTGTCGGCGAATGTCACCTGGGTTCATGCGCATGTGGCAGCGCAGCGGAGTCATCCGGTGATCGACATTCCGCTCTGTCTCGCCGGGCGTCAGGTGTTCACGGAAGCCAAGGCCACGGGGGAGGATCCGTCCTGCCCCGGTCTCACGAATTATCAGTACAGCCTGGCATCGATGGAGCAGGTCCAGGAAGCGCTCAACTGTGCGGCGGCCGATCCGGATGGATGGCGGACATTGCCTGCGGAGGAACGCGCGCGGCATTTGCGCCGGGTCGCAGCACAACTCGCCCGGCATCGCGGTGACAGCATCGCCCTCATGTTGCGCGATACCGGCAAGGCGGTGTCCGAAGCCGATGCCGAATTCAGCGAGGCGATCGACTTTGCCAACTACTACGCTCATAGTATCCTTGATCCGGCTTTTGCCGATGGCTTGAGCGCCACGCCTCTCGGCACGGTCGTGATCACGCCGCCGTGGAATTTCCCGTTCGCGATTCCCTGCGGCGGCATCCTCGCGGCTTTGGCGGCGGGCAACACCGTCATTTTCAAACCCGCGCCCGAGGCGGTGCTGACAGGCTATCATCTCTGCCGCATCCTGTGGGAAGCCGGCATTCCCGGTCGCGCCTTGCAATTTCTGCCGTGTCCCGACAATGAAATCGGCAGCTCCCTGCTCACTGATGATCGCACCCACGCCGTCATTCTCACCGGTGCCTATGCCACGGCGAAGCTGTTCCACTCGTGGAAACCATCGATGAATCTGTTAGCCGAAACCAGCGGGAAAAATTCGCTCATCATCACCAATGCTTGCGATCCCGATCAGGCGGTGAAAGACCTGGTGCGCAGCGCCTTTGGCCACGCCGGGCAGAAATGCAGCGCCGCCTCGCTGGCCATCATCACCGCCGAGCGCTATGATGACCCCGCTTTCCTGCGCCAACTGCGCGATGCCGCGGCCTCGCTGCATGTGGGGCCCGCGTGGGATTTGGCGGCCATCGTCACGCCCGTGGTGCGCGCTCCCGGCGACGATTTGCTGCGCGCGCTGACCACACTCGATGAAGGGGAATCGTGGTTGTTAGAGCCGCGCATGATCGACAACAATCCCTGCCTGTGGTCGCCGGGCATCAAGCTCGGTGTGCGGCCGGGTTCGTGGTATCATCAGACCGAGTGTTTCGGTCCGGTGCTGGGTCTGATGCGCGCGCCCGATTTCGCCACCGCGCTGCGTTGGCAGAACGATTCCCTGTTCGGCCTCACCGCTGGATTGCACTCGTTGGACCCGAAGGAAATCCGCGAGTGGCAACAGAAGGTCGAAGCGGGAAATGTTTATCTGAACCGTTCCATCACCGGTGCCATCGTGCAACGTCAGCCATTCGGTGGATGGAAGTCGTCGTGCATCGGTGCGGGTGCCAAGGCCGGTGGGCCGAACTACGTCGCACAGTTTTCCCACTGGACGGAATCATCCTTGCCTCAACGGCGCGTCACACCGCGCGAGGATCTCCGCTCACTGGCGAACGAATGTTGTCCGCAGGACGAGTGGTTGTTGTCCGCGATCGAAAACGACGAGTATTGGTGGCGTCGCGAATTTTCCATCGCGCATGATCCCACCGGGCTCGCCTGTGAAAAAAATCTCTTCCGCTATCGCGCGATGCCGGTGGCGGTGATTCGCGGCGAGGATCATACCGCTCTGCCGCAACTCCTTCGTCTGCTGGCCGCGGCCGTGCGGGCGGGTGTGACGAAAGTTTTGGTATCTTCGCCACAAAAACTTCCTGCGCTGCGTTTGCCGGGCGTGCAGGTCTTGCAGCAGAACGCCGATGAGCTGCCGGGATTCCTCGCCACCTTGCCGCCGCATGGTGTGTTGCGTTGCGTGAGTGCCTCCGATGCCCTCCATCGCGCCGCGCAACAGCAGCGCTGGCGTGTGGTCAGTCGTCCGGTGCTGGCGCATGGTCGTCTGGAAATGCTGCCCTTCCTGCGCGAACAAAGCCTCTCCGCCACAGCGCATCGCTATGGCAACATCATGCCCATTGATGAGATGTTGCGCTTGGAGCGCACCGGAAGGTGAATGAGTCCGCGCTCCGGTCCGTCAACTCGCAAACGGCTCGATCTTGGCGACGGTCCAGTTCATTTGCTGCTGGTTGTCGTGATCGCGCAGTTGCACCTGGTCGCCGACTTTGGCGTGAAGCAGGGCGGCACCGGCTTCCGAGAGATAGGAGACCCAGCGTTTTTCCGGATCACTGTCCCAGGCACCGAGCACGGAGAGCTGATAGGTTTCCCCCTTGTCGTTGCTGAGAGTCACCACTGTGCCGATGTTGACCATACCGCAATCGACCCCTTTGAAGTCCGTGCCGCGGGCGCGGGCGACATCGCGCTCCAGATCGCGGCGGCGGCTGTTGAGGTATTTCTCCATGTCCTTGGCGGACTTGTATTCGAAGTTCTCGCGCAGGTCGCCGTAGGAACGGGCGATTTTCACATCCTCGCGGTTTTGCGGGATGCGCACGGAGACGAGTTCTTGCAGTTCCGCGCGGCGGGCTTCGAGACTGGACCAGGAAACGAGGAGCTCCTCTTCTTTGCCCTTGTCCTCGCCGCTGACCAATGTCTCGGTTTCCGGGCGAGCCTTGATGACACGGGCCATGAGGGATTTTTTGTCGAGCTCATTGAAGACCGGGCACTCCATCAGACGACGGCCGAAATTGCGTGCCTCGTTGACATCCATCAAGCTGACGAGGTCGGAAAGCAGTTCCTTGTCTTCGCCGAGCAACGATTGCAGGCGCTGCGATTTGCGCGGGCCGTCGGCGATGAAATCGGACTCGAGTTGATTGAGAATCGCGGCGCCGACATCGGCGCTGAACACGCGGGCACCGCTGGCTTCGCGCTCGCGGCAGACCCAGATCAGGGCTTCGTGGCCGAGGGAACGGCGGGTGATGGCGCGGCGGAGGTAGTCTTCCAGGGCGGCGAGTTCGCCACGGGCTTCGAAAATTTTGGCGATTTCGCCGAGTCCGCGGGCACCGGCTTTTTCCACGACTCCCATGAGTTTTTCGACCCATTGTCCGCCGAAGGCCGAGGGGAACGCGTCGTAAATTTCGCGTTGGCGAATGGCGCTCATGCCGGCGATGGCTTCGGAGACGCGGGTGTATTCGGAGCGGATCACTTCCGAGAGGCGGGTGGCCTCTTCCGCGATTTGCACCTTCGAGCTTCCGGCCATTTGGTCGCGGATGAGCAGGAGCTCAAACACATTGCCGAGGTGAAGGCGGGTGCCGCGTTTCACTTCCGCCTCGATATCCTCATAGAGGCGGCGCAGTGTGTCTTCGTCTTCGGCGAACAAATGGACTTCGGCGGCGATGGCTTCGAGCGTCTTGGCCTTGACCTTGAGATCGCGTGCTGCTTCGAAGTCCGCGACCAGCGCCTGGGCCGGCGTCATTCCGCCGGTGCGCAGCACGATCATATCGGTGCGGCGTGGCGGCACGACCACACGCTTGCTGGCAGCCATGAGTTTTTTGGCATTGTCCCACCATTTTTTGAAATCGGCGGCGGGAATGACGGGACCGTTGAGTTCTTTTTCAAAGGCATCCAGCGTCATGCTGTTGCCGTGGCTTTGCAGCACGTGGGCGGCGAGTTCGACGGGATCGGACTTGGCGAGATGGCGCAGTTCCTCGATCTGTTCGATTTTTTTCGCACGGAAATCATCGGCTTGCAGCGGCTCGGTTTTCTGCATCACGAATTGCAGGTCCATTTCCTGGCCGGATTTTTCGGCGAAATCGACGACCACTTTTTTATCGCGCAGGCTCCAGGAAACCACCTTGCCCGCGCCCCAGGATTTGCTGAGAAGGTAGCAACCGGGTGCCACTTGTGAGAGTCTCTCGCCTACGGCTGCGTTGATTCGTCCCGCCTCTACCAATTTTGCCACTTCAGGATGCATGTGCGCCAAACTGACCGGAAACGTGTCAAATTGCAAGGCAACACTTGGGAGAAAAATGCACGCTGGCTGGGAAGCCATTGCTCAGCGCGGCGCGGAAACGGGCGTGACCGGCTTGATGTCCGGTTGTTTGGCAGGCGGGCGGCGGGTTTCTTCCGCAGAGGCTTTGGGGCCGATGCGATCCTGTAGGCTGCGGTTGAGAGAGCCGACGCGCTCCATCCAAACTTGAGGAATTTTCTTTTTCGCCTCGTCGTTGAACCAACCGTCGAACACCGTTTCTCCTTGGGGATCGGTAATCACGAGCCAGGTGCCTTCGCTGCGGATCTCCATTTCCAGTACGGCATTGCCATCTTCCAGACGGGCGACACGTGTGTTCACATCGAGCGGGCGGGGCGACTGCAATTGCGGCACCATGGTGGGAGTTTTGGCGCTCTCGATGGTGGGGCCTGCGGCCACGGCTCTTAGGTCCGGTTCGGCTCCCAGCGTGACAGCGATTTTCTTCTCCTCGCCTGCGCGAAAGAGGGTGAGCTGCACCGCATCGCCAACCGTTTGCATTTCCAGCAGCACGGACAATTGGGCTTCATTGACGAGCAGTTGGTCGTTCCACTTCCACAAGACATCGTAGGCTTGGAGTCCGGCCAAGCGTGCAGGTCCCTGCGGGGCCACGCTGGTAATGACGAAACCGACGCCTTTGGGGAGCTTGGGCAATTGCGCGCGCACCACGTCATCGGCTCGTGCCACCTCGAATCCCACCCACGGTGCACGGCCCGTGGTGGCCGTGATCACAGCCGGCTTGCCATAGATTTGCGCCGGGGCCTCCGGCTCTTGCGCCCAGGTCACCGCCATGGCTGCCAGTGCCGTGAGGCACGGGAGGACGCGTCGTTGGAGAGTGTTTCTCATGACAACTCAGAAGCCTTTTTTCGGGGTGTAGAGTTTTTCGTCGCGGGTCTCGGAAATGGTGATGAGATAGCCTTTTTTGGCATCGCGGTAGCGTTCGCGGGTTTGCACCCGGCGTTTGACCTCGTGGACCACACTGCCATCAGCCGCGGTCAATGTGCCCTCCACGGTGATGCCATCGGTTACTGACATGCGATCGATCAATACCGGAGCCGTTTCCGTTTCCGCGACAAGCGGAGCCTTGGCAGGTGATTGAGTCATCAGTGCTGGCTGCGGATCTTTGGCCATGGTGATCCACACGGCTGTGGTAACGAGGCCAATCACCAGTGCGGCGGCGATGGAAGCGGGAAGACGGCTTAACCAGGGGCGTGCGAGCGAACTTGCCGCCGTAGCGTGGGTGGCGGAAGCCGCCGACTCCGCCGCGAGGGAGGCCAACATCGCGCTCACGTCCGCGTGTGCCTTTTCGCTCAACGGCGGAGGCACCAGGCGTTTGAGGGAGCGTTCGATTTCTTCAGGCGATTTCATGGCGTGCCTCCTTGACCGTTTGAAGTTCTTCAGCGAGCTGTTGCAGCGCGTAGCGATAGCGCGAGGCGCAGGTATTCGCGGGGATGCCCAAGGCTTGGGCGATTTCCTGAAAGGTGAGATTGCCCCAAATCTTCATGGTGATCACATCGCGGAGCTTGGGTGCGAGCCGTTGCACGGCCTCACGAAGCAAAATCGCCTCCTCGTCATCTTCCAGTGCCGGATCCAGCCAGACGTCCTCGAAGTCGTTGAGGTAAATGATCGACTCCTCGCGTTTCTTGCGGCGTGTATCCGTGCGTTTCTGGTTCAATCCGCAAAAGCGTATGGTGGAAAAAGCCAGTGCCAAGTCGGGAGGATGACCACCACGCTCGGCCTGATAATGCCACATGCGCAGCATGGTTTCCTGCACCAGATCTTCCGCGCCTTCACGCGTGGTACTCCAGCCGCGGGCGAACAGCAGCAGACGAGGTCCGTTTTCATCGAACCACTGTTGCCATGTTTCTGCCGTTGCTTCTGCCATCCATAGAAAAAATGCCATCAAACCCTCGGCTTGTCTCTAAAAAGATCAAAAAAATCTCTTCCCTGAAGATATTCACTTGAACACCTATCAAAATTTTGCATCCTCTCTCCCATGACCATGTCGCCCACACTCCCCCAGCTCCTCAAAACCCACTTTGGCTATGATACCTTCCGCCCGCTGCAACAGGAAATCATGGAAGCCGCTCTCGCCAACCGCGACGTGCTCGCCATCCTGCCCACCGGTGCCGGAAAAAGCCTGTGCTACCAGCTCCCCGCGCTCGCCCGCACCGGCGTGACCTTGGTCGTTTCACCGCTGATCGCGCTCATGAAAGATCAGGTCGATCAACTCACCGCCTCAGGCGTGAAGGCCACGTTTCTCAACTCCACACTCGATCCGCAGGAAAACCGCCGTCGCCTCGATGCCATCCGCAGCGGTACCACCAAGCTCGTCTATCTCGCCCCCGAACGCCTGATGTCGGGCGATTTCCTCGCCATTGTGAAAAGCTGGAACGTCACCGCGCTCGCCATCGATGAGGCGCACTGCATCAGCGAATGGGGCCACGATTTCCGCCCGGAATACCGCCGCCTGCGCGAGCTGCGAGCCGCCTTGCCGCAGGTACCCGCCATCGCTCTCACCGCCACCGCCACGCCGCGTGTGCGCGAGGACATCGTCACCCAGCTCGGCCTGCACCAGCCCGCCATTTTCGTCGCCAGCTTCAATCGCCCGAACCTGAACTACCACGTCGAGCCGAAACAAGACGCCGCCAGCCGCGTCGTGGAATACATCCGCAGCCGTGGGCAGGATTCCGGCATCGTCTATGCCCAATCGCGCAAACGCAGCGAGGAGCTCGCCGCCACCCTGCGCCAGTCCGGCATCGCCGCCGTCTGCTACCACGCCGGGCTCGAGGCCGACGAACGCGCCCGCAACCAGGAAGCCTTCCTTCGCGATGAAGTCCGCGTCGTTTGTGCCACGGTCGCCTTCGGCATGGGCATCAATAAGCCCGACGTCCGCTTCGTCATCCATGCCGACCTGCCGAAAAACATCGAGGGCTACTATCAGGAAACCGGCCGCGCCGGGCGCGATGGCCTGCCCGCCGATTGCCTGTTGCTGTTTTCCCGTGGCGATATCACCAAGCAACTGCGCTTCATCGATGAAATCACCGAGACCGAGGCCCGCGATCACGCCCGCCTCCAGCTCGAACAAATGGCCGACTTCGCCGAGATCGATGCCTGCCGCCGCGTCAATCTGTTAGGCTACTTCGGCGAAACATGGCACGAGGAAAACTGCGGCGGCTGCGATAACTGCCTCGCCCCGCGCGAAACATGGGATGCCACCACCGAAACGCAAAAAATCCTCAGTTGCATCCTCCGCGTGAAACAAAGCGGCAGCCCGCCCGTGGGCCTGCGCTACCTCGCGGACATCCTCACCGGCTCGCGCTCAGAAAAATTGCTCGCCCGCCGCCACGACCAACTCACCACCTACGGCATCGGCAAGGAGCACTCCGCCGCGAAATGGACGGAAATCGCCCGCCAACTCGCGCGCAAAGGTTTGATCGCCATCGATAGCGGCACCTACCCCACCGCCACCATCACTGCCACGGGCATGAGCATCCTGCGCGAGCGCACCCCCGTTTCCCTCACCCGCCTCATGGCGATTGATAAACCCGCCGCCCGCCCCCGTGCCGGCGATATCGAGTGCGATGCCGATCTTTTCGATGCCCTCCGCGCCCACCGCAAACAAGTCGCCGATGCCGCCAGCGTGCCGCCCTACGTCGTATTTTCCGATGTGGCACTCCGCCACATGGCTCGCAGCTATCCCACCAATGTCGCCGCCTTCCTCGCCATCCCCGGTGTGGGCGAGCGCAAGCTCATCGACTACGGCCCCGGCTTCCTCCGTCTCATCCGCGATTGGCTGACGACCCATGCCCCACGGAAATTCCCCCCTCTCTCCCTCTCCACCGCGCCACTTCCCAAGCCCGCCGCCAACCCTACCGCCCACGTCACGCTCGAACTCTGGCGTGCCGGAAAATCCGTCGAACAAATCGCCGCCGAGCGCAAACTCACCCCCTCCACCATCGAGGGCCACCTCGCCATCGCCATTGCGAACGGCGAGGACATCGATCCCCGCGCCTTCTACACCGCCGCCGAGGAACAGGAAATGCACGCCGCCTTTGATGGCTACACCGAAGAAGCCCTCAAGCCCATCCACGAACACCTCGAGGGCCGCCTCAGCTACGGCCAACTCAAAATCTTTCGCGCCTTCCAGGACCGCGAAGCACACGCGGGCGCAGCCGTGAGCTGATCCAACATCATTGGAGCATAGGTCTTGCATCCGCCGGTGCCGCAGGAATTGGTGCTTTGCAGGAAACGCTGGATGCCCTAGGAAGGATTTCTCTTATGCCGTGGATGTTGACATTTCCCCAACTGCTGTCGCTCCTGCTCATGGTGTCGTTCTTTCTGCTGTTGTCTTTTTCGCGATCGAAACCGATGACTGAGGGCATGGTGCTGGTATGTGCGGCGCATTACCTGGTGATCAACAGCATCTGCTGGACTGTGTTCGTTTCGGTGACGATCTGGCGCGGCGGGGAACATGTCTTCCGCTGGACGCTGTCACCTTGGCTTCCCGCGGTGTCGTTCGCTTTGGGCATCGTTTCCACGATCGCGGTGCTCGTCGCCTGGATCATGGCGATGCGAGGTGCGGGGCGATACTCCCCACGGCAACGCGTTGCATTCACGCTGGCTTGTCTGGGATTGGCGTGGGGATTGGTGATTTCTGGATGGACTCCTGTCGCCCTGCAGTCCAAGCTGGATGCGATGCCCAAGAGGAGTCAGCCCGATTCCCTCCCTCATTCTTGAAGAACTGCCCGATCTGCGCGCATGGGCGGAAACAACACAAGAAACTGAACAAACCGATGAAAACGATGATCTTTCTCCTGGCGATGATGTGCCCGCTGATGGTGGACGCCGCGCCGAAACAGGTGCGGGTATTCATTGCCCTGTGCGATAACAAGACGCAGGGGATCGCGCCGGTGGGGGAAAAAATCGGCAACGGCAATGATCCGGATGCGAACTTGTATTGGGGATGCTCGGATGGCTTCGGCTCATGGTTCCGGCAGAGTCGGCGGTGGAAGGTGGTGTCCACAGAGAAGAATGTTTCCGCGACAATTCTGCGGCGCATGACGGTGCGACATGTCGAGGGAGACCTGGAGATGGTAGCCTCGGCGTATCGGGGTACGGACATGCGGCAATGTCTCATCGATTTTGAGGCGGCGGCGTGCTCGAATCAATTCGATGGCGTGGCGTTCATCGGTCACAATGGTTTGATGGATTTCGCGTTGGATGCACCGAAAAAGACGGAGGGCAACGATACCGAAGTGATGGTGCTGTGCTGCATGAGCGAAAAGTATTTCGGCAACCGGCTGCGTGCCGCTGGTTGCAAGCCGCTGCTGATGACTCAGCAATTCATGTACCCCGGCTCTTTCTTGTTAGATTCGGCATGGGAGGCATGGCGCACGGGCGGAACGCCTGCCGCGATCCGCAGCGCTGCCGCCGCAGCCTATGCGAAGAATCAAAAGATTTCCGTCAAGGCAGCCACCGGGGTATTTGCTCCACTGCAAGGCAGG
>Ga0075157_10002418_pt1 | contig 10937 bp, 4 predicted proteins | sample JI81BgreenDNA_FD_70967 | JGI IMG/M metagenome (GOLD analysis project Ga0075157, IMG submission 70967) | Wastewater effluent complex algal communities from Wisconsin, to seasonally profile nutrient transformation and Carbon sequestration -... | ecosystem: Engineered > WWTP > Effluent > Algae...
CCGCCTGATGGTCGCCCTGCTGGGTGCCGGCGGCGATTGAGGTATAGACGCTTTCCACCTCGGGGCGGGCCATCAGCAGGCGGGTGACCTGCGCGGCCTTGACCGCCGTGTAATCCGCCGACGACCCGACCGGGGCGTTGACGTTGACCTGCAGCCGGCTTTCATCCAGAGGCGGCAGGAACTCGGCCCCGATCAGCGGCACCACGCCGAAGCTGCTGACGAAGATCACGAAGGCGCCGGACAGCGTGGTCTTGCGCCAGGACAGGCACCAGACCAGGACGCGCCAATAGACGCCGGCCAGCCGTTCGAACCCGTGCTCGAACCGCGCCACCGCCCGCCCGATGGGCCCGCGCTTCACGCCGGGCTGCGAGGCCGGGTCATACCAGATCGACGACAGCATCGGGTCCAGCGTGAAGCTGACGAACATCGACACCAGCACCGCAACCGACACGGTGACCCCGAACTCCAGAAAGAACTTGCCGACGATCCCCTGCATGAAGGCCAGCGGCATGAACACCGCGACAATCGACAGCGAGGTGGCCAGCACGGCAAAGCCGATTTCGGCGGTGCCCTGCAAGGCGGCCTCGACATGGGATTTGCCCATGTGCAGATGGCGGGTGATGTTCTCGCGCACCACGATGGCGTCGTCGATGATGATGCCGATGGACAGGATCAGCGCCAGCATCGTCATGGTGTTCAGCGTGAACCCCAGAAGCGCGATCACCGCCAGCGTGCCCAGGATCGAGATGGGCAGCGTGAGGCCCGTGATCACCGTCGAGCGCCAGGAATTGAGGAACAGGAACACGATGGCCGTGGCCAGGAGGCCCCCTTCGATCAGCGTGGCCTGCACGGTTTCGAAACTGGCCTCGATCGGGGTGGCGGCGTTGCGCAGCACGTCGATGCTGGCCCCGTCCAGTTGCGGCCCCGCCTGCAGGCGCTCGACCGCGCGCAGCACGGCCTGCGCGACTGCGACCGTGTTGCCGCCATCGACCTTGACCACGTCGATCGCCAGGGCGGCGACGCCGTTGCGAAAGGCCCGCCCCTCGGGTTCGGAAACGCCCCAGCGGACCTCGGCCAGGTCGCCCAGCACGATGGCGGCGCCGCCCTGCCGGGTGACGACCATGGCCCGCAGGTCTTCCAGCGTGGCGACCTCGGTGTTCAGTTGCACCGATTGCACCAGCACCCCGTCGATGACCGAGCCCGCCGGCAGGATCAGGTTGTCGTTGCGCAGCGCGCCGACGACATCGTTGACGCCCAGGTTGAAGGCCCGCAGGCGGTCCGGGTCGATCAGCACCTCGACCTCGTCCTCGACCGCGCCGACCAGATTGGCGCTGCCGACGCCGTTGATGGCGGTCAGCGCGGGGACGACGACATCCTCGGCCAGGCGTGTCAGATCGGTCAGGCTGCGCGTCGGGTCGGAAATGGCCAGCGACAGGATCGGGGTCGCCGTGGGGTTGAAGCGCGCCACGGTGGGCGCTCCGGCATCCGAGGGGAGTTGTTCCACCACCGCCGCAATCCGGTCGCGCACCTCCTGGGCGGCGATCATGCTGTCGCTGTCCAGATCGAACATCAGCACCACGCTGGAGTGGCCGTTCTGCGACGTGGACGAGATCGTATCGATCCCCGCCAGCGTGTTGACGGCCTCCTCGATCACCTTGGTGATCTCGGTTTCGACCGATTCAGGGCTGGCGCCGGGCCAGCTTGTCAGGATCGCGACGACCGGGAAATCGACGTTGGGATACTGGTCGATGGGCAGGCTGCGATAGGCGTTCACGCCGAACACGGCAATCGCCACCATCATCATGGCGGCAAAGACGGGCTGGAAGACGCTGATCCGGGTCAGGAACATCGGATCACTCGTCGATCGTCACGGGTTGGCCCGCGTTCAGGCCGCGCAGGGCCATCGCCACCACCTGATCGCCGGGCGACAGCCCGTCCAGGATCTGCACCAGCGCCCCCGAGGACCAGACCGGCCCCGTCTGCACCGGCTGCGCCTCGGTTCGCCCGTCGCGCACCACCAGCACCTCGGGCCCCGAGGCGCCGTCGCGCAGCGCATCGCGCGGCACGGCCAGGGCACCCTCGGTCACGCGCAGATCGACCATGCCGGTGACAAAGGTGCCGCCGCGCAGGAAGCCGTCGGGGTTGGGCAGGCTGAGGTAGAACTTGATCGACCGGGTTCCGGTTTCGGCCACGGGGTTGATCCGTTCCACCGTCGCCCGCAGTTCGGGCCGCGCCTCGCCGGGCAGCATCAGCACCGCCGATTGCCCCACGGCCAGATCCAGCGTGTCGATCAGCGGGGCCACGGCCTCGATCGTGACGGTGGACAGGTCCACGAGCGACACCACCCGGGCCCCGTTCGACACCAGTTGCCCCTCCTCGACCGAACGCGAGGCGACAACGCCCGAGAACGGCGCGCGGATCGTGGCGCGTTCCAGATTGGTCTGCGCGAGGCGCACCTGCGTTTCCAGCGACCGCAGCGAAGCCGCCAGCGCATCGACCTGCGCCTGCGCATCATCCAGCGCCGTGCGCGACGCAACCCCCGAGGCCGACAGCGTATTCGCCCGCTCCAGCGCGGCACGCGCCGAATCCAGCTGCACCCGGGTCGAAGCCAGGCTGGCCTCCTGCGCCTCCAGTTGCAGGCCCAGGTCCGCGGTCGCGATCTGGACCAGCACCTGCCCCTCGCTCACCGCCTCGCCGGGGCGCACCAGCACCTGTTCGGCGATGCCCGCGACCTGCGCCGACAGTTCGACCTGCCGCACCGGCGCGACCGTCCCCGAAAAGCGCACCGACTCGACCAGCCGCAGCGGCTGGATCTGCACCACCTCGGACGGGTGCAGGATCATCGGGGCCTGCGCCACCGACGCCAGCGGAAAACTCAGCGCCAGGGCGGCGGTCAGAAGGAAGCGGGATCTGGGGGGAAGGAAACGGATCATGGCCTGGACCGGGGCTGCAGGAGGACCGTCATACCATGGCCCATCGGGCGCTGCATTGGCAAAACCGCATGGCCGCCCTGCACCCGGCGCCCATCCGCACAGGGCGCGCCGCAGGCCCGGGCCGGCGGCGCGCAAACGCCGCCGGCCCCGAACCCCCGTCAGGCCGCCCGGGCCAGATCGGTGCAGGGCGCCCAGACCAGACCCGGCCGATAGCGCGCCGCCATCCGCCCGCCCTCGAGCGCGAACAGATGCAGCCAGCCGTTGTCGAACAGCTCGCGCACGCCGGGGTGGCGCTGCAGGATCGCGGTCATCGCGGCCTGCGGCGCCTCGATCAGCACCGACAGGCGCAGGGGCTCGTGCGCGGCCTGCGCACCGTCATGCACCGTCTGCCAGGGCAGGCCGGGGCGCAAGAGGCCGCCATTGCCCTGCACGACGCCAATCCCGCCGACGACATTGTGGATCAGCTTGTTGCCGCCGCCAAACGCCACGGGCGCCACGGTCGAGCCGTAGTATTGCAGGCTGATCCAGCTTGCCACCACCACGGGCGCGGTCAGGATCAGTTCCAGCGTGCCAAAGCCCGCATCGGCCTGCCAGTCATAGCTGTGCAGGAAGGCCCGGCCCTGAAGATCGGCGGCGGCGGTGACCCCGCGGGGCGCGGCGATGAAGGCGGCGCAGCCCGCCAGGCCCCATTCCGGGCGCACCTCGGCCCAGTCATGGGCGCGCGCCGCGATGCTGGACGCGGTGGCGCCGGGCAGGCGCCGGGCGCGCTCGGCCCGGGCGGCGGTGGCGGCGCGCGCCAGCCAGTCGCGGGCCGAGGTCAGGTCGGCCTGATGCGCGGGCGCGGGCGTGTCGTCGTAAAGGGTGACCGAGTCGGTCGTGGTGTCGTGCAGCCCGGCCACGAACAGCGTGTCCGCGGGCAGATCGATCCCCAGCCCGGGCAGCCCGGCGCGGGTTTCGGGATCGTTGAGCAGAAGGGCCAGCAGCCGGGCCGAAACCTCGCCCGTCTGACCGCCGCAGGCGCCGCAGTGATAGGCGCTTTCGTGCGGGTTGTTGGTCGTGTGCCCGCCGTGGCCCAGGAGAAGCACCAGCCGCGCATGGCCCGTGGTCAGGCTCATCGCCTTCAGCACCGCCGCCCCCGTGGCCGCCTTGGCCTGGGGCGACAGCGCCGCATCCAGCCGCGGCGCGGGGGCGGGTTCGGCCCGGGCGGGCAGGCCCAGCGCATCGCGCACCAGCTTGGCGCCATAGAGCGGCCCCGCCGCCTCGACAAAGGCAAACGACGAGACCGCCGCCTGCCGGAACCGCCCCCAGGCGCGCTGGGTGCGCGCGGCGATGCGCGCGGCCTGCTCGACCTCTGGCGCGGCATGGCCGGTCGAGGTCAGGGCCGGGTTCAGAAGCACCGGCAGATGCGCCGCAACCTCGTCGGTGCCATGGGCGCGGTGGGCCAGCGGCAGGCCGAAGAAGCCGGCAAAGCCCAGGGTCGCGATCCCCGGGTTCAGCGATTCCAGCGCGCGCCGGAACACTTCCGAGCGCACGTCGATGCAGAACGCAGCCTGCAGCGCCGGCCGCCCGGCTTCGGCGCGCGGGCCGGTCAGCAGCGCGGCCAGCCGGCGCTGGTGGGCGCGCTCGGCGGCCTCCTGCAGGATGGCGTCGATCACCTGATCGGGCGTCGGCACCACCGGGGCCGCATGGGCGGCGACCGTCTGCGCCCAGCGGTCGGCGACCTGCGGGACATGGGCCAGAAGCGCCTCCTCCCACAGCAGCCGGATGGCCAGAAGGTCGGTGATCGTGGCATCGCTGCCGCCCTTGAGTTCCGCCTCCCACAGCAGCCAGCGCGCGTGCTGGGCCCAGCCGCCCAGGTCCATCATCAGCCGGTGAAAGACGGTGGGCGCGGCGCCTTCGGTCAGGCCCAGACGGTCGGCGGCGCGCAGCAGGGCGCGCTCGGCCGTGTCGGGCGCCGCGGCGACATGCGCGCAGAAGCCCGCAAGCCCCGCCACCTCGGGCGTCAGGTCATGCAGCGCCCAGGCCCGCCAGGCCGCGAAGGCCCCCTGCCCCGGCGCCGGAGTCCACAGCGCCTGCCCCCGGTCGAAATGCCCCGCGGCCCACAGGCCCAGCGCCCGCGCGATCACCGCCGGCCAGTCGGTTCCGGTCTGCGCCGCGGCCAGATCGGCCAGGGTCGGCAGGGCCACCGGCGCCGGCGCCGTCCCGGCCAGTTTCGCCTTCAAGAGCGCCAGATCCACCGGCTTGAAGGGCGACTCGCAGGCCAGAAGTGCTGCGGCCAGATCGTCGTCGCTGATCCTGCCCGCCGCCACCTCGGCGGCCAGTTCGGCGCGCGGCCGGGTGATCGCCACCCCGGCCACCCGGGCCAGACGCGCGGCGGCGGTCGCCAGATCCTCGCCGGTCTGGCCCAGGAAAGGGTTCACCGCAACCGTCGCCGACAGCGGAAAGGCCGGAGGGATCGCGCGGGCCGCGCCCTCGGCGGCCTTGAGAAGGCCCGTGATCCGGGCGGGAGCGATGTCGATGGGTTTCAGGAACATGGAAGACTCCGCAGGATCAAGGGGTTTTCGGGGTTTTCAGGCCGCCGATCAGGCGGTCGAGCAGCGCGTTCAGGTAAAGCCCGTTGGCCAGATGCACGCGCAGCCCTGCCGCCGCCGGGTGATGCGCCCAGAGCGGGAACAGCGCCTGCGCCACCGCGACCAGCCCGAAGGACAGGATCGCCAGCACGATCAGCGCCCATTCCAGCGCCCCGGCCTGCGGCGCCGCCGGCAGCGCGCCGCCCCAGAGCAGGCCGGCAATCTGGTGGAAGGCGAAATAGGCCACCGCCGCGCCGCTGGCCGCCGCCGCCGTGCGCTTTGTCAGCGCGGCGGGCGCGGCATCGGCCAGGCCCTGGGCCACCAGATAGGCCACGCCGAACACCAGGATCATCCCCAGCGCCAGCGCCTGCGGCGATTTCTCGCCGGCCAGCGCGGTGAAACCCGTCGCGACCACCGCATACAGGACCACCGCGACCAGGAAGGCACGCGCCACCGCCGCCAGCCCCGGCACCGCCACCGGCCCCGGACGGCGCACCGCCGCCACCGCCCGCACCGCCCCGCCCGACGACAGGAAGGCATGCGCCTTGTAGAGCGAATGGGCCACGATATGCAGCAGCGCCAGCGCCCACAGGCCCAGACCGCATTGCAGCAGCATGAAGCCCATCTGCGCCACCGTGGACCAGGCCAGCGCCGTCTTGACCGCCGATTGCGTCAGCATGACCACGGCCCCGAACAGCGCCGTCAGCCCGCCGATCATCACCAGCGCCGCCATGGCGCCCGGGCTGGCCTGCACCAGGTCGGCCATGCGGATCAGAAGGAAGCCCCCGGCGTTGACGATCCCGGCGTGCAGCAGGGCGGAAACCGGGGTCGGCGCCTCCATCACCTCGGTCAGCCAGCCGTGCAGCGGGAAGGCCGCCGTCTTGAGCGCGGCCGCCAGAACCAGCAGCGCCACCGCGCCCTGCGCGGCGAAGGGCAGGCCCTCGCCCGCCGCCGTGGCGATCGCGGCCAGGTCCGCCGTGCCGAAGGCCGACCACAGCAGCAGCGCCGCGACGATCACCGCGGCATCGCCCGCGCCCCAGACCAGGGTGAACTTGGTCGCCGCCCGCCGCGCCTCGGGGCGGTCGGGGTAGAACAGCAGCAACTGCCTGAGGCACAGGCCGGTCGCGACAAAGGCCAGCACCAGCACCGCCAGGCTGCCGGCCTGAACCAGCACCAGAACGGCGGCAAGTGTCACCAGCATCAGGCCGTGAAAGCGGCCCTCGCGCGCCTCGCCGTCCAGATAGCGGCGCGAATAGCGCACCACGACCCAGCCGACAAAGGCAACCAGCAGGCCCATGGTCGCGCTGACGCCGTCCAGCCGCAGCGCCAGCAGGCCCGCGCCCGGCGCCGAGGGCCCGACAAGCACCAGCCACAGCACCCCGGCCGCCGCCAGCGCCAGCGCGACCAGCGCCGCCGCTTCGGCCAGAGCCGGCAGCGCGCCCGGGCGGCGGCCGGGCCGCAAGGCGGCAAGGACAGAGGCCGCCACAAGCGGCAGCGGGGCAAGCGACAGGGGGTCCATCATGGGGTCTCCGCAAGGCTGGGGTGTGCGCGCCGTGATACTCACCGCGGAGCCATGAAGAAACTACAAGTTCTAGGCGATATCGTTCTATCAAACAGAACGATCAATCCCGGCCCGCCGGCCCCCGTTCGGCGCGGGCGGCCCGCAGATCGGCCCTCAGGCCACCCGCCTGACGCGCGCACAACGGCCCGTCCGGAGCGCGAAAGCAGGAGGGAACCGGCGCCGCCAGCACCCGGTGCAGCCCGCAAGGCAGTCTTTCGAAGGCAGGCGCGCGTTGGCACGCTGCGCCGCCGCGGCGCGCAGCGGCGGGGTGATCACCGGGATTTCCAGAGCCTTGTCATGGCCTTGCGGCCACGCCCCCGGCCCTTACAGCGCCGTGACCCGAACCTCGGCCCGCTCGCCGCCCAAGGCGGCAAAGGCGCGCTGTCGGCAGGTCAGGACCAGGATCTGCTGATCACGGGCGGTGCGGTGGAGCGCGTCGAACATCGCCTCGATCCGGTCGTCGTCGGAATGGACCAGCGCGTCATCCAGGATCACCGGCACCGGCCGCCCCGAGGCCGCGAACAGGCGCGCAAAGGCAAGGCGCGTCAGGATCGCGACCTGTTCGCGCGTGCCACCCGACAGGATCTCGAGCGCCTCGGACTGGCCGTTGCGGGTCAGCGTGGCGGGCAGAAGCGTGCCGTCATCCAGGCTCAGGCTGGCGCCCGGGTGAAGGATCGCCAGCAGCGGCTGCAACTCGCGCAGGACCGGGCCGAAATAGGCGTCGCGGGCCCTTGTGCGCGCCTCGTCCAGCGCGCGCCTCAGCCGGGTCAGCGCCCGCACTTCCGAGTCGTAGCGCGCGGCACGGCCCTCGGCCTCGGCGCGCTGGCCGGACAGGGTGGCGAGGCGCTCCTCGATCCCCTCCTCGGCCAGGGCGGCGATGGTGGCGTTCAGGCTGGCCAGTTCCTCGCGCGATTTCTGTTCGGCAAGGCGGGCCTGCTCCACGGCCCCCCGGGCGCGCGTCAGCCGCGCTTCCAGCGTGGCAAGGTCCGGGGCGCTCGCGCGCAGGGCATCGAGCGCGCGCTGCGCGGCGCTGATGGCGGCAGCCAGCGCGGGTTCACCGGCGCGCAGCGCGGCGAGGCGCCGGGCCAGCTCCGCGTCCTCGCCGGCCTCGGCCTGCGCCTCGGCCAGATGGCGGGTGGCGGTGGCGCGGTTGGCCTCGGCCCCGGCGCGGGCATTGCCGGCCTCGACCGCCAGATCATGCGCGGCGCGGGATTCGGCGCGGGCGGCCTGTTCCAGCGCCTCGGCCTGCCCGAGGGCGGCGGTCAGGGTTGCGGCATCGCCGGCCTCAAGGGGGGCGTCGGCGGCCTCGGCCCGGGCGCGGGCCAGCGCCGCGCGCAAGGGTTCGAGCCCCTCCGGCGCCAGTTCGGCCAGCCGGGCCGCCGCTTCCCGCAGGTCGGACTCCAGCCGCTGCGCTTCGGCCCATTGCGCGTGGGCGGCGGTCAGGCTGTCCACCCCGGCCTCGGCCAGATGGCGGGCAAGCGCCTGTTCTGCCTGCACAATCCCCTCGCGGCTCTGCGCGGCGCCGGGATCGATCCGCAGCGTTCCGAACCCGGGCAGGGTCAGGTCGCTGGCAGTCAGGATCGGCACCGGGCCTTGCGGCAGGGGCGCGCCGTTCAGAAGCGCGGGGGCGCCGGCGGGGCGGGTCTCGACGGTGACCGCCTGCGCCTCGGCCCGGGCGCGGGCCAGGTCCAGCGCCGCCTGCGCCTTGTCGGCGGCGGTCAGATGCGCCGCGGTCACGCGCAGCCGGGCGCGCCGGGCGCGCGTCTGTTCCAGCGTGGCCTGCACGGCGCTGGCGCGGTCGAGGCGCCGGTGCAGATCATCGGCCTGCGCCTGCGCCTGAAGCGCCGCCTTGGCGCGCGTGGCGGCCTGCAGGCGGGCGCGCAGGTCGCGGGTGCGGGCGCCCAGCGCCTCGGCCGCGGCGGTGGCGGCGCGGTCGCGCTGGGCCAGATCCTCGGCCCTTGTGCGGGCAGCCGCAGCGGCGGTTTCGGCCCTCTCCAGCGCCGCACGCGCCTGCGCCACGCGGGCGGCGAGGGTTTCCAGCGCCGCAGCGTCGGCCCGGGCCTTGTCGGCATCCATCCGGGCAAGACGCAGCGCGGTTTCGGCCTGCGCGACCTGCGCCTGATGCGCCAGCGCAGCCTGATGCGCGGCCATCGCCTCGGTCAGGGCCTGCGCGCGGGCGGCGGCATCGGCGGGATCGGTCAGGCGCGACAGAAGGCGCTGCACCTCGGCCCGGCGGGCCAGATCGCCGGTCAGCCGTTCGGCCCGCGGGCGCAGGGTGGCTTCGTCGTCGCTCAGTGCCTTGGCTTCGGCCAGCGCGCGGTCCCATTCGCCCCCAGCCTTGGGTTTGCCTGTCGGGGTGGCCAGCCGGCCCAGCGCCTCGACCACGCGGTCGATCACGGCGTCCATCCGCCGCCCGCCGGTCATCTTGTCGATCTCGCCCGCGACCGAGGACAGGAGATCACGCCGCGCCGACAGGTCGCGCTCGCGGTCCTTCTTGTCGTCCGCCACGAGCCCCATCAGCCCCTGCCGCACCCAGAGCAGCCCCGAGGGCCCGGCCAGCCCGCCGCCCATCAGCCGGTCGATCCAGGCCTCGGCCTCGTCGGACTGGGCGATCAGGCGGCCGTTGGAATCGCTCACCTGCGCCTGCGCGCGACCGATCCAGCGCTTGGCGATGCGAAACCGCCCCTCGGGCAGGTCGATCGCCACCGCCACCTCGGGCGCGCCGCCGACATGGGGTTGCAGCGCCTTGATGGCGGCGTTCTTGCTGCCGTGCCGTTCGAAGAACAGCGCATGCAGCGCATCGAAGAAGGTGGATTTGCCGAATTCGTTGGGTTCCGACAGCACGGTGATGCCGTCGCCGATGCCCGAAAGCGCGGCGGTCTGGCCGGCAAAGCGGCGCACGTTGGTGAGTTCGATGGCGCGCAGCTTCATGCCCGCACCTCCTGCGTCAGGGCATAGAGCCGGGCCAGCGCGGCGGCGGCGATGTCGCGGTCGGACTGGCCCAGCGTGGCATCCGTGGCCTCGGCCAGAAGCCCCTCGGCCGCCTGCCGGAGCGCCCCGGCGCGGTCGATCTGGTCCAGATCCTCGGGCAGCGCCTGAACGCCCAGCGCCGACAGATCGGCCGAGAACCAGCCGAAATCGGGCGCGCGCGCGGCCAGCCCCGCTTCCAGCGCGGCGCGTTCGGCCAGCGCAAGCCGCCCGGTCAGCGTGAGGCGCACCAGATGATCGCGCGCCCGCGCCGTGGGCAGGGCGGCGGCAAGGCGGGCCGCCACATCCTCGCCCGGGAGCAGGTCCAGCGCCGGGCGCGTCCAGCGGAACTGCGCGGTCTCGACCCGCGTCACCTGCGCCGGGCCGTCGAGCGTGACCAGCAGCGCCGCCCCCGGCACGTCGTGCTTGAACCCGTCGGGTTCGGGCGTGCCGGAATACCAGGTGGACGGCGTCACCTGCATCTGCCCGTGCCAGTCGCCCAGCGCCAGATACTCGAGGCCCGAGCGCGCCACGCGATCCGGCGGGATGATGCCGGTGGCCCCCTCCTCGCCGGAGAAATCGGTGATCGCGCCGTGCCCCAGCCCGATGCGCCGCGCGCCTGCGGGCGTGGGGGCCGACATCGATTCGGTCAGATCGCGCCCCGGGCGGCGCTGGGTGCAGGGGGCAGGCAGCAGCCAGTGGCCCGGCGCCAGTTCCACCGGCGCCTCCGAGGTGATCGCGCGCAGGTTCGCCGGCGCATCCGCCGCGATCCGCCGCCAGAGTTCCGAGGCCGCCAGGCTGTCATGGTTGCCGGGCAGCAGCACCCAGGTCAGGTCGCTTTCGTCGCCCATCGCGCGAAGGGCCTGGCGCAGGGTTTCGGGCGCCGGCGTTTCGGCGTCGAACGTG